>ERZ1032651.454-NODE-454-length-12339-cov-12.163627_pt1 | contig 12339 bp, 9 predicted proteins | sample MGYA00518732_ERZ1032651 | MGnify/ENA primary metagenome ERZ1032651 (study PRJEB33719, sample SAMN04261399) | wastewater metagenome | biome: periurban shantytown; feature: human; material: feces | host: Homo sapiens | place: Peru: Lima | collected 2013-01-03 ...
AAAACATATTTTTTTTACAAAACCCCTTGACTTGGAGTGAACTCAAAGTGCTATGATAAAAGAAACCAAAACAAGGAGATTTTATTTATGAAATACGCAACAGAAGAAGCCTTCGTCGGTGCCAACGCATTTGGCAAAGGCGCCGCCAATACGGCTTATGCCCAATACTTTGTAGGCAATTCTTATCTGAATCCCCTTACCGATCCCCAGGTCACGGCGCTGCATTTGTCCAATGTGACCTTTGAGCCGGGGTGTCGCAACAACTGGCACATTCATCACGCCACAAAAGGCGGCGGTCAGTTGCTGATCTGCACCGCCGGTGAGGGCTGGTACCAGGAATGGGGAAAGGTCCCGGTAGCGCTGCACGAGGGCATGGTCATCACCATTCCGCCGGAGGTTAAGCACTGGCACGGCGCTAAGGGCGACAGTTGGTTCTCCCACATTGCTATGGAAGTGCCCGGTGAGAATGTCTCTAACGAATGGTGCGAGCCGGTGAGCGACGCAGATTATAACGCACTGGAGGAAGAAAAATGAGTTTGCAAAGCACAGACCCGGAATACACCCAGCGACTGGGCGCATTTCTTGAAGAAGTAAAGAATGAACCGGACAGCATGCTGGAGCCCACCACCCGCTGGCTGGCGATTCTGGCCACCCTCACCGGCAACGGCAGTGTAGACGCCTACAAAGAGGCACTGCCCCAAGCGCTGCAAGAGGGGCTTGACCCGGTGGCAGTCAAAGAGATGGTGTACCAGGCCACCGATTACCTGGGCTATGGCCGTGCGCTGCCGTTTCTGCACGCCACCAACGACGCGCTGACCGCCGCCGGCATTGCCCTACCACTACCCGGCCAGGCAACCACCACCATGAATGATCGGCTGGAGAAAGGCATTGCCGCCCAAGTCAAAATCTTTGGTGAACACATGAATGAGGCTTGGAAAGCCGGCACCGTCAACCGCTATTTGGCAGCCAACTGCTTTGGCGATTACTACACCCGCACCGGGCTGGATCTGGCCCAGCGGGAGATGATCACCTTCTGCTTTCTCTCTGCCCAAGGGGGCTGCGAGCCTCAGTTGATCGCCCACGCCAAGGGCAATATGAACATGGGCAACGACGCAGCGTTCCTGACCAAAGTGGTGCTCCAGTGTCTGCCCTACATTGGCTATCCTCGCAGCCTAAACGCCATGGGCTGCATTGTGAAAGCCGCCAAACAATAACCAAAAAGCAAGAACACCCCTGCACAGCAGCAAGCCGTGCGGGGGTGTTCTGTATCTGAATGCAGTTATAGGATGGTGGCGTGGCTGCCGCCGGTGGGAGCCTTGGTGACCAGAATCTGCCGGTCGATGGCCGCGCGCAGGTCCGCCACATGGGAGATGATTCCCACCAACCGGTCGCTGCGAGCCAGATCCGTCAGGGCGTGCAGTGCCTGGTGGAGGGACTCATCGTCCAGAGAACCGAAGCCCTCGTCCACAAACATCGCGTCCAGCCGCACGCCGCCGGCGGCGCTCTGTACTCGATCCGACAGCCCCAGCGCCAGCGACAAAGAGGCCTTAAAGGACTCGCCGCCGGACAAACTCTTTACACTGCGGTTGGTGCCGTTATAATGGTCGATCACATCCAGATCCAGTCCGGACTGGTTGCGATTGTTCTCTGCCGTTTGGCGGCGCACCAGCTCGTACTGTCCGCCGGACATAACCATAAAGCGGGTGTTGGCACAGGCCAGCACCGCGTCCAAGTCCTGCATTTGCACATAGGTCTCCAAGGTGACCTTTTCTTTACCTGTCAAGTTGCCGGTGGCAGTATCTGCCAAGGCTTTTATCCAGCCGTAGCGGTGCTCCGCCGCCGCCAGTTCGGCCGCTGTGTGCCGCATTTGATCCAGAACCGTTTGATTGGTCTGGAGCCGCACAGCCAGTGTCTTGCCTTGATCGGTCAGCGTATGCAGCCGGGTCTGCAACTGCGCCAGCTGGGCGCGCAATGCCGCCGGGTCCGCTGCCGGACAAGTCTCCAACTGCTGCCGGGTCTGTTGCAAAGTGGCTGCCAAGGCCGCCGCCTGCATGTCCAACTCTGCCACGGCAGCTTGCGCCTGTTGGTGTGCTTGCTCCAAAGCGTTTCGTTTCTCCGTTATGCGGTGCTGTTCGTCTTCTGCTGCCGACTGAGTGGCAAAAGGCAGTTCTGCCGCCAGTTCACTGCACCGACTTTGCTGCTGCTTGACCTCTTGTTGCAGCTGCTGCACCTGCAATTGTAATTCCGTTTGCTGCCGGGCACGCGCTGTGGTGCGCGCGGTGACTTGCGGCAAAGCCTGCTCCACCTGCGCCGCTTCTTCTGCGGCTGCCTGGGCGGCCTGCTTATTCGCTTCCGCCACGGCGCAAGCTCTCTGTGCCTGTGACAGCGCTTCTGCCAGAACCGATTGCGGCTCCTCCGGCAAATCACCAAGCAGCGCTTGCCACCCGGCAATAAACGCCCGCTGCTGTTCTCGGTACTGTCCCTTTGCGCCACCGGCGGACTGGCTGGCAGTGGTGGCCTTTGCCATAGCGGATCGGGCCGCCTGCTGGGTTGCATCCAGCTGCGACTGTGTAGGCGCCTGCGTGGGCAAAGCCGCCGGATGAGGGTGTTCCGTGGCGCCGCACACCGGGCAAGGTGCACCCGGCTGTAAATCTGCCGCCAACACGCCGGCTTGGCTGTCCAGAAAAGCCCGGTTCATGCGCTGATAATCCTGCTCCAAACGCTGGGCGCGCGCTGCCGCAGCCTGGTAATCGGCAGCAGCACGGCGATAAGTATTCTCCGTAGTTTGCAGTGCAGCCCGCTGCTGTTCTAAAGCAGTCAACGCCTCTACCTTTTGCCGGGCCTGTGTACAGGCAGCCTTGGCCTGCTCCAATGCGGCGGCCGCCCCTTGTAGTTCCTGCCGCCGCTGTTCCAAACGGGTTTGTTCTGCGCGGGCTTTTTCCGCTGCATCACCGGCTACCGTGTATGCCGCTGTTTGCTGCGCTGCCTGCTGCCGCACCTCTGCCAAGATCTGCTGTGCTTTGGTCAGCCGGTCGTACTTGGGCAACTGAGCTTGCAGCAAAGCCAGGCGGGCAGTAAGCGGTTTCGTCTCCTCTGCCTGTGCGGCGCACTGCTTCAATCTATCCGCTGCCACCGCTTGCTTGGGGGTCAATTCCGCCTGCTGCCGGGTCTGCTCTTGCAGCTGCTGTTCCAGTTTCAAACGGCGCTCCGCAGCTGTCAATGCTGCCCGATCAGTTTGCATTTTTTCTTGTATTTCTGCCGTTTGGCGGGTGTTCTCCGCAGCGGCAGTTGTGTCTAACTGAATCAGCTGTTCCAACACCTCTCGGCTTTCAGAAAAGGGCAGCTGACCTTGTTGCAGCGCCTGGGCTTTGGCAAAGAGCATAGAGTCCTCCGGGCAGCGCGCCCCTTCGCCGTACTGGCGCAATTTTTCCTGCCCGGCGTCATAGGCGCGCTTTACCTCCAAAGCAGACTGTCGCAGCTTCTCCTGCAAGCAGGCATACCGCCCGGTGTCAAACAGCTTTTGAAATATACGGCTGCGGTCCTCTGTCTTGGCAAGCAGCAAACGCAAAAAATCCCCTTGCGCCAGCATAGCAATCTGGCAAAACTGATCGTGATCCAGCCCCAACAAGGCGGTGATTTCGTCATCCACTTCCGTTGGTTTGGTAATCACCCGGCCATCCGGACAGATCAGCTCCGCCATAGCGTGCTGGGTAGTCATACCCTCGCCCCGGGTCTTGGGTCGCCGGTACTCCGGACTGCGGCGCACGGTGTATACCGCCCGGTCGTATGCAAAAGTCAACTCTGCAAAGGTGGGCGTCTCCGGCGCTGCGTACTTGGAGCGCAAAGTGGATGGTTCCCGGCTTTTGCCGCTGGCCTTGCCATACAACGCAAAAATAATACCGTCAAAAATGATGGTCTTGCCGGCACCGGTATCGCCGGTAATCAAATACACGCCGCCGGTACCCAGCTTGGAAAAATCCAACACCTGCTCCCGAGCATAAGGGCCAAAGGCGGACAAAGTAAGTTTTAGCGGTCTCATACTTTCTCCTCCCACACACTTTCCATCTGGCTGCGCAAAAAGGCAGCCTGCTCTTCTGTCAGATCCGTACCGTTTTGGCGGCGGTAAAATTCTGCAAACACATCAAACGGCGACTGCTTTTCCGTCGCCGCACCGTCATGCACCTGCCCCAGAGCACGGGTGCGGGCGTTGTCGTAGTCCAACAACATTAAGTAAGGATAAATACTGCGCAGGCGACCCATGGCGTCCGGCACATCCTGCTCATCCGTCAGCGTAATATGCAGATAATTCTGTTGAAAATCTCCGTTGGTATAATAGTCCCGGGCGGTCAGTTCCATATAGCTACCCCGCAGCTGCGTTAAATCTCGGCGGGGGGACAGCGGCACCGTGCGCACTTGCAGGTCCCCTTTTGCCCCCAGTTCCACCACGGTCACGCTTTTTTGGTGCCCTGCTTCCGAAAAGGAATACTTCAGTGGGGAGCCGCAGTACCGCAGCCGCGGGCTGCCCATATTCTGGGGGCGGTGAATATGCCCCAGCGCCACATAGTCAAAGGGGTCAAACACGCTGCCGTCCACATTGTCCGTACCGCCTACGGACAGTTCCTCTGAGTCCGAGGTGGCGGCGCCGGTAACGAACTGGTGCGTCAGCAGCACATTGCGCCGGGAGGTATCCACCTGCATAGCGCTGACAGCGGCAGACAGTGCGTCCGTATAGCTGTCAATCTCTGCCTCAGGAAAATAGCGGCGCACATGAGCGGGCTTCACAAAGGGTAGCATATAAATGCCCACTTCACCCCATTTATCCGTCAGCACAAAGGGCTGCACCCCACCGTCATAAACCGGCGAAAAGTGTACCCCGCTGCCATCCATAAGCCGACTGCCAAAGGCCAGCCGCTCCGGAGAGTCGTGGTTGCCGCTGATGGCAAACACCGGTACCTTTCGCTGCGCCAAATGGCAAAAGAAATCGTCGCACAATGCCACAGCCTCCGCCGACGGCACCGCCTTGTCATAAATATCTCCGCAAATCAGCACACCGTCCGGCCGCTCTGCGGCAATGCAGTCAAGGATCTGCTGCAGAATATACGCCTGATCCTCCAGCATAGAAAAGCCGTGCACCCGCTTGCCCAGGTGCAGATCGGATAAATGCAAAAACTTCATATCAGTTCTCCTTCATCTGTGCCGCGCACATTAAGTTCACTTTATCATAAACGCAAGGGCATTGCAAGCCGCCGTCCATTTTTTCGCCCGGGTGCAATTTTTTCCATAGAGAATTGATTTTGCGGGAACAGTTCTATATAATGGAAATGAACAGATATAAGGGGGAATCAATATGCAAACCATTACCCGCACCACACCCTGCGGTGCATTGCAAGGGCTGGAGCTGGAGGACCACCTGGAGTACCGGGGCATTCGCTACGCCACCGCCGCCCGTTGGGAATATCCCCGACCGGTAGAGCACTGGGAGGGCGTTTACGACGCCACCCAATTCGGTGCCTGCTGCTACCAGCACCGGGGCTTTGACGAAGATACCAAGGTCAATCCTTTTTACAGTAAAGAATTTCGGGTAGGCTGCCATTTTACTTACAGCGAGGACTGCCAGTACCTGAACATTTGGGCGCCTAAGGACGCCAAGGACTGCCCGGTGCTTATTTACATTCACGGGGGCAGCTTTACCGGCGGCTCCACCGACGAGCGCCACATCAGCGGCACCGCTTACGCCAAAAAAGGCGTGATCTTCGTAGCCATGAATTACCGGCTGGGGCCCTATGGCTTTTGCGCCCACCCGCAGCTGAAAGAGGCGGACGGCACCTGCGGCAACTACGGGCTATACGACCAGCTGGAGGCGATTCGCTGGGTGCGCCGCAACATTGCCGCCCTGGGCGGCGACCCCCACCGCGTAACACTGCTGGGCCAGAGCGCCGGGGCGATGAGCGTGGATATTCTCATCTCCTCTCCCCTGTGCCGGGACTGGTACCGAGGCGCCATTATGATGAGCGGACCGGGACTGCAACGGGCAGCCGCACGCCCCCAATCCATTGAAAAGGTGGGTAAATTCTGGGACCAAATCTGCCAAAACGCCGGGGCAGCGGATATGAACGCCCTGCGCCAAACAGACGCCCGCACCCTGTATTACGCCTGGCTGGACGCCTGCAAAAGCGACAAGCTCAGTATGCTCTACACCTTCCCTGTGTTTGATGGCAAGCTGCTGACCAAAGCCACATTCAATATGCGCACCATACCCAAAATGCCAAAGATCCTGGGCATGACCAACGCGGACATGATTCCGGTCCTTGTGTCCGGTCTGATCCGCCGCTGGGCTCATGACGACAAGGGCAGCCCCTGCTACGCCTATTGTTTTGACCGAGATCTGCCCGGCGACAACTACGGCGCCTGGCACACGGCAGACCTGCTTTATGCCTTTGGCACACTGCAAAACAACTGGCGACCCTTTACCGATACGGACAGGGAGATCTCGCGCCAAATGGTGGCGGCCTTTGCCAACTTTGTCAAGTGCGGCAATCCCAACTGCAACGCCCTGCCCCGCTGGAAAGCAGGCACCGCCAAGGTCATGCGCTTTGGTGACCCCAGCCGCATGGCGCCCTTCCCGGACGGCCGTCTCATTAAAGAAACACTTCATAACAAAGGACCGGTATAAATGAAATTTGACCACAACTTTACCCAAACCACCGCCACGCCCACCGGGCGCACTTACGCCGCCGACGGCTGGCAGGCGCAGTTGGACTTTCTCTCCGGCAGCTGCCTGCGCGTGGCACTCTATCGTAACGCAGATGACCTGCTGCCCACCTTTAATATTGACCCGGACAATGCGTCCATCGGGCCCCAGGGCAGAGCGCGACTGAGTACCGTGGGTTTTCAGCCGACAGCGCCCACAGTCACGGAGAACGATAGCGGCACCGCCTTTGCCCTGCCTTGTGGGGTGACGGCAGAGCTGGATTTCCACAATCTGCTGCTCACCTACAAGATCGGCGATCGGGTGCTCTTTGCGGATCGAGGGCCGCTGGCCTATAATTTGGACAAAGAGTTTGGCACCGGCGCCACCCACTACATCACGCGGGAGCGGGATGAGCGGATCTACGGCCTGGGCGATAAGGGCGGCAGCGTGAACAAAGCCGGGCGACGCTTTCGCATAGACACAGCGGACAGCATGGGCTTTGACGCCGCCATGACCGATCCGCTTTACAAGCACACGCCCTTTTACATCTGCCAAAACAGCGTGGGCTGCTACGGCATTTTCTATGACACCACAGCCCCTGGTGAGATGGATCTGGGCCGGGAGATCAACAACTACTACCCGCCGTTTAAGTATTATCGCTCTGCCGAAGACTGCCTGGTGTACTACGTATTCTTTGGCAGCAAGTTAGAGATCTTGCAGCAGTTTTGCCGCACAGTAGGCCGCCAGCCGCTGCCCCCCAAGTGGAGCTTTGACTACTGCGCCAGCACCATGGCTTATACGGACGCCCCCAAGTCAGAAGAAAAGATGGACGCGTTCCTTGCCAAAGTGCGGGCGCTGGATCTGAATTGCAGCGGATTTTATCTGTCCTCCGGCTACACCGCCATCGGCAACCAGCGCTGCGTGTTCCACTGGAACAGAGAGAAGTTCCCGGACCCGGCACGGTTTATCGGTAAATTCAACGCCGCCGGAGTGCACCTGATTCCCAACATCAAGCCGGCGTTCCTAACCAGCCACCCGATGTACGATGACCTGGCGGCCAAGGGTCTGTTTGTCAAGAATGCAGACGGCAGCCCCTATGTTACCCAGTTTTGGGACGGCCTGGGCAGTTACCTGGACTTTACGAACCCGGAGGCCTTTGCTCTTTGGCACGATCAAGTGACGGAAAAACTGCTGCAAAACGGCATGGACGCCACTTGGAACGACAATAACGAATTTGACATTCAGGACCCCACCGCTGTGGCTGTGGGCTTTGGCGGCAAGGCGGCCCCGGCCGCTCACATTCGCCCGGCGCTCACCTACTTAATGGTGCTTAGTTCCCATCAGGCTCAAATGGAAATGCGCCCGGCAGAACGGCCGTTCCTTTCCACCCGCAGTGCCGGGACCGGTCTGCGACGGTTGGCCCAAACCTGGAGCGGTGACAACTATACATCCTTCCACGATCTGCGCTACTGTCACTATGTAGGCATGACCCTGAGCCTGTCCGGCTTTTACTTTTACGGCCACGATCTGGGCGGCTTTTCCGGGGAAATGCCTTCCAAGGAGCTGCTGCTGCGTTGGATCCAGCACGGTGTATTTGAGCCCCGCTTTACCATTCATTCCTGGAACGCGGACGGCTCCGCCACCATGCCCTGGAGCTATCCGGAGGTGATGAACAGCGTGCATGCCCTGTTTGACCAGCGTAAGGCTCTGCTGCCCTACTATTACAGCACCGCCTACCGCAGCGTGCAGGAGGAGCTGCCCTTGCAGGCGCCCCTGTGTCTTTATTATGACGACCGGCAAATCCATCCGGACGATCCTGCCTTTTTGCTGGGGCGCGACCTGCTGGCAGCCTGCGTGCTGGATCAAGGCGTGGAGGATATAGAAGTCTATTTGCCGTCCGGTGAAATCTGGTACAAGGACGATCGGTGTTACACCGGCGGGCAAACGGTGGCACTGCACATTCCCGCTACCGGCACCGTGCCCTATTTTGTGCGTGGCGGCTGCGTATTTCCTCTGGTCATTGGGCCTACCGGGTTCCAAAAGCCCAGTCGGGTGCAGTTCACCGTCTATCCCATTGCCGACGGCACCTTCCAAAGCCGCTACTTTGATGATGACGGCCACACCTATGCCTACCGGGACGGCCACTGCGTGGACGCGGTCTTTACTGTTGCTTGTGCTGCCGATACCGTTACCGTGCAGGTAGAAAATCGGGGCGACACCCCCTTTGCACCGAACATTCGCCTAACCCCGGCAGACCACCGGCAGCTGATTATCAAGTAAATCCAAACATAAAGCAGCCGATAAAAATCGGCTGCTTTTTTTACGAAAATCAAAAAAAGTTCAAAAAAGTCTTGACTTAGAGTCAACTCAAACGTAGATAAAACCCTTGAAACGAGGTGAGCCTGTGACCATTAAAGAAGTCAGCGGAAAGTACAACATTTCCCAAGACACCCTGCGCTACTACGAGCGGGTGGGTATGATCCCCCAGGTGCACCGCACAGGCGGCGGCATTCGGGATTATCAAGAAGACGATCTTGGCTGGGTAGAACTGGCCATTTGTATGCGCAGCGCCGGTCTGCCGGTAGAGGTAATGATCGAGTATGTGCGGCTCTATATGCAGGGCGACAGCACCATTCCCGCCCGGCTGCAACTGCTGCTGGACCAAAAAGTCGCACTGGAGGCCCAAATGGCAGACACGCAGCGTATGCTGGACAAATTGGAGTACAAGATCTCTCGCTACCAGGTGGCGGTAAAAACCGGCAAGCTCACCTGGGATTAACAAAAGGAGGAAACGCAAAATGTATTTGGAAAAGATCAACGGCCCTGCCGATGTGAAAGCCTTAAACAGCCCAGAGCGCACAGTCCTGGCGGCAGAAATGCGCACTGCGCTGATTCAAAAACTCAGCCACCACGGCGGCCACTGCGGTCCCAATCTGGGACTGGTGGAGGCCACCATTGCCCTGCACACAGTGTTTGACTCCCCCAAGGACCGGTTTGTCTTTGATGTGTCGCACCAGACCTATCCCCACAAGATGCTTACCGGGCGCAGCTACGGCTTCTTAGACCCGGCCCGGTATGACGATATTACCGGGTACAGCGCGCCCCAGGAGAGCGCCCACGACCCCTTTACGCTGGGCCACACCTCCACCTCCGTCAGCCTGGCCTGCGGCTTGGCAAAGGCCCGGGATGCCAAGGGCGAGCACCACAATGTAGTGGCCATTATCGGCGACGGCTCTCTGTCCGGCGGCGAGGCACTGGAGGGGCTGGACCTGGCCGGTGAGATGGACAGCAATCTGATCATCGTGGTGAACGACAACGGTATGTCCATTGCAGAGAACCACGGCGGCATTTATAAAAATTTGGAGCTGCTGCGCCAAACCGGCGGCAAGGCAGAGTGCAACCTGTTCCGCGCTATGGGGCTTGATTATGTATTCCAGCCGGAGGGCAATCACACAGACGCGCTGATTGAGACCTTTCAGCAGGTCAAGGACTGCGATCACCCGGTAGTGGTGCACATTGTCACCGAGAAAGGCAAGGGCTACGCCCCGGCAGAGACCCACAAGGAGAACTGGCACTGGTGTATGCCCTTCGACCCTAAAACCGGCGAGAGCACAGTGCACTTTGAGGGCGAGGACTACGGCGATCTGACCGCCCGGTATCTGCTGCAGGAAATGCAAAAGGATCCCAAAGTGGTGGCCATCACCTCCGGCACCCCCACCGTATTCGGCTTTACCGAGGATCTGCGTAAGCAGGCAGGCAAACAATTCATGGATGTGGGCATTGCCGAGGAGACCGCTGTAGCGCTGGCCAGCGGACTGGCAGCCGGCGGTGCCAAGCCGGTGTATGGCGTGTACAGCTCCTTTTTGCAGCGCACCTACGACCAGCTGAGCCAGGACCTGTGCATCAATAACAACCCGGCCACCCTGCTGGTGTTCGCCGCCTCTGTGTACGGTATGAACGATGTGACCCACCTGGGCATCTTTGACATTCCCATGATCTCCAACATTCCCAACCTGGTGTACCTGGCCCCCACCACCAAGGAGGAGTATTTTGCCATGCTGCACTGGAGCATGACGCAACGGGAGCACCCGGTAGCCATTCGCGTACCGGCCTGCGGCGTACTCTCCGACGGCAAGGCAGTCACCAAGGACTTTGGCAAGCTGAACACCTATGAAGTGACCCAGGCGGGCAGCGATGTGGCCTTTATCGGCCTGGGCAGCTTTTATCCCCTGGCACAGCAAGCGGCTGCAGAATATGAAAAGCGCACCGGCGTGCGCCCCACGGTGATCAACCCCTACTATATCACCGGGCTGGACAAGGAACTGCTGGCCCAGCTGGGCAAGGCCCATAAAACCGTAGTCACCCTGGAGGACGGCGTGCTGGACGGCGGCTTTGGCCAAAAAATCGCAGCCTACTACGGCGGAACAGACACCAAGGTGCTGTGCTACGGTCTGCAAAAAGACTTCCTGGATCGCTACAATGTGCAGTCGGTGCTGGAAAAGAACCGCCTGACCTCCGCACAAATTAGCGACGATCTGCAAAACCTGTAAGGAGAACGAAAATGGCAAAAACATTGGTGGTCTATTATTCCCAATCCCGGGGCAATACCAAGAAGATCGCCCGGGAGATCGCGTCCACCCTGGGTGCAGACCTGGCAGCCATTGACACGGTGCGGCCCTACAACTACTCTTATGACGAGTTGGTGTACGGTCTGTCCAAGACAGAGACGCAAAACAAGGTCTGCCCGCCCATCAAACCCCTGGACAAGGACCCGGCATACTATGACCGCATTGTGCTGGGCACCCCCACCTGGTGGTACACCATGGCCCCGGCTGTGCGCACTTTCTTAACCGAAACAGATCTGACCGGCAAAGAGTTGGTCCTGTTTGCCACCCACGGCGGCTGGCCCGGCCATGTGCTGGCGGACATGAAAGCCTGCGCCAAGGGCGCAAAAGTCATAGCCCAAACGGATGTGCAGTTCGACTCCACCGGCGGTGACCGCCAGGAGATCCCCATGCCCGCCGTCACCGCCTGGGCAGAAAAGCTGAAATAACCGGACATACCCAAACGACCCGCCGACTTCTGCCGGCGGGTTTTATTTTATGGTGGATATTTGGCTGCGGGTTTGCTATAATAGAGATAAGATCAAAGAAAGGAAGTGCAACGATGCCTTATATTAAGAATATACCTCATGAGTCGATTTTCAGTCTTGCGGATCAAATCCAGGTGCAGTCCGGCCAGGTGGTCAGCAAAACCCTGGCGCAGAATGACGCCGTCAGCGTGACCCTGTTTGCCTTTGCAGCCGGTGAGGAGATCGGCACCCATGATTCCACCGGCGACGCTATGGTTACCGTGCTGGAGGGTGTGGGTCAGTTCACCGTAGACGGTGTGCCCTACCTGGTAAAACCCGGCGAGGCGCTGGTGATGCCCGCCAAAAAGCCCCATTCGGTGTACGCTCCGGAGAATTTCAAGTGGCTGCTGACCGTCATCTTCCCCCACAACAACTAAATACCCATAAAAAGGACCGACGGTTGCATACCATCGGTCCTTTTTTATAAACATTATATGTGATCGCCCATATTGGACAGCTCTGTGAAATCCTCTATGTACCATTCTCCGTCCTCTCCGGGCGAAAACCGCCAACCGAA
>ERZ1032651.472-NODE-472-length-11943-cov-26.919499_pt1 | contig 11943 bp, 9 predicted proteins | sample MGYA00518732_ERZ1032651 | MGnify/ENA primary metagenome ERZ1032651 (study PRJEB33719, sample SAMN04261399) | wastewater metagenome | biome: periurban shantytown; feature: human; material: feces | host: Homo sapiens | place: Peru: Lima | collected 2013-01-03 ...
TTTGAGCGATCCCATGATTGTGGTTCGTTTGTTGTTTTACTGTGGTGAGAAAAAAATCTAGTAAACCAGCTTGTTAAGCGGGTATTCAATGATGCCTTCCGCTCCCAGGGCCTTGAGCTGGGGAATGATATCCCTCACAACGGATTCGTCAATGACCGTTTCCACGGCCAGCCAGCCTTCTTCCGCCAAATGGGAAATAGTGGGACGGCGCAGAGACGGAAGGGCCTCTACCAGGCCGTTCAGGGAAGCAGCAGGAAGGTTCATTTTCAGACCCACTTTCCGGCGCGCTTCCAGAGCGCCCTTGAGCATCATGACCAGGCGTTCCAGCTTCTGTTTTTTCCACTCGTCCTGCATGGTTTCCCGGTTCGCGATAAACTGGGGATAGGAGGTCATCAGGGTGTCCACGATGCGGAGCTTGTTGGCCTTGATGGAGCTTCCCGTTTCCGTGATGTCCACGATGGCGTCCACCAGTTCCGGCACCTTCACTTCCGTAGCTCCCCAGGAGAATTCCACGTGGGCTTCAATACCCTTTTCCTGAAGCCAGCGTTCCGTGATGCCCACGCCTTCCGTGGCGATGCGCTTGCCCTGAAGGTCTTCCGCACAGGTAATGGGGGAATTTTCCGGGACTACCAGCACCCAGCGGGTAGGCTTGGAGGTAGCCTTGGAGTATTGAAGATCCGTCAGCACTTCCACGTCCGCCCTGTTTTCATAAATCCAGTCGCGCCCGGTAATGCCGCAGTCGATGAAACCGTCATTGACATAACGGCCTATTTCCTGGGCACGGATCAGGAAGAGCTCCAGATCGTCGTCGTCGCAGGCCGGGCGGTATCCGCGGCTGGACACATACACATTGTAGCCGGCCTTGCGGAACAATTCCACGGTGGAATCCTGCAAACTGCCTTTGGGAAGAGCTATTTTGAGTTTCTTCGACATGATGGGACGGGAATGAAAACCCACACGGGCCCCATTGTCAAGTTCAGAACCGTATCCGGCCCATTTTACCGGGCCATGAGCCGTTCAATGTCATCAGGCAGCAAAGGCACGTCTCCCAGCAGGTCGATGTTTTCTGTTTCCCCGATCAGGACATCGTTTTCCAAACGGATGCCTATGCCTTCTTCCGCAATATAGATGCCCGGTTCCACGGTGAAAACCATACCCGGCAACACAACGGGGTTGGCTTCGCCTACATCGTGCACATCCAGCCCCAGGAAGTGGGAACACCCGTGCATGTAATATTTCCGGACAATGGGAGGATCGGACGGTTTTTCCGCCACCTGCGCGGGTGTGATGAGCCCCAGCTTGACGAGTTCCCCGGCAGCAAAAACGCGCACCAGGCGTTCGTACTCCGATTTCAGGATTCCGGGTCTCAGAATCTTTTTGGCGTAGGTCATCATATTCAGCACGCTTTCATACACAGCGCGCTGGCGGGGGGTGAATTTTCCGTTCACGGGAACGGTGCGGGTCATGTCGGAGTTGTAATTCCCGTATTCCGTGCCTATGTCCATAAGCACCAGATCGCCGTCTTCGCACCGTTTGTCGTTTTGGATATAATGCAGCACGCAGGTATCCTTTCCGGAAGCGATGATGGGCAGGAAGGAGAATTTACGCGGACCGCGGCTGATGAATTCGTTGGCCAGGAATCCCTCAATCTGCCATTCGCCCACCCCCGGCCTGATGAACCGGAGCAATTCCCGGAAGCCTTCATTGGTGATGTCGCAGGCTTTTTTGAGAGCCTTGATTTCTTCCGGCTTTTTGATTTGCCGCATATCCGCCATGATTTCATAGACATTCTTCAAAACAGCGTCCGGGAATTTTTCCTTCAGCTCCTTGGTCATGCGGGCATTGCGCGTTTCCACCGGGCATGTGCATCGCGGATGCTGGTTGGCTTCCACAAAGACCATGGATGCGGACGGCACCAGGGCCTCCAGCAACGCATCATATTCATCGGTCCAGCGCACGTCCTGGATGCCGCTCAGCTCTCTCGCCTGTTCCTGCGAGAGCCGGGCACCTTCCCAGATGGCAATCTGTTCATTTGTCTCACGCAACAGCAGAATCTCATCCCAGCCGCCCTCCCGGATAGTCATGACCAGGACGGTTTCTTCCTGGTCAACTCCCGTAAGATAAAAGAGGTTGGCATTCTGATGCAGGGCAAAAGTGCCGTCCGCATTCGTAGGAAATACGTCGTTGGCGTGCAGAATCAGCATACTGCCGGCAGGCAGGCGGGAAGCAAGTTCTTCACGGTTGCCGGCAAAAAAGGAAGAAGGAAGCGGCTCGTATCTCATATCAACAGCATGCCCCGCTTTTCCGGCTTGTCAATCATGCATCCGGACACGGGGCAACCTTGCGCGTCTCCTTGTCGTCCGGAGTTCTTCTGACCGTGCCGTTTCCCCGCTCCGGCCTATTCTTATGCGATTGTCCATTTCCTGCCGTCCCGCTACCCGTCCGTTCATCATGCATACCGTTGAAGGAAGCACGGAACCGCCCCGGAATTTCCGGAGACACCCCCTCCGGAAAAAACTCCCGGAGCCAATCGGGTCATGACTCGAACACCACCCGGGCGGATGCCGTCTTATCCTGCATGCACGGCGCTATTCCACGGCTATTCCTGGCGCTGGGAACAGGTTTGGTTTTTTCCTGTTCCAGTTCCCGGACAATGCCCGTTTCCTCTTTGATTACCCATCCCCTTCACACGGACTCCAGGCAGAGTTGTTTTGGAGGCGTCTGGTATAATCCCTCGGAACAGGCCGTCTGGAATTCCCCAAGGCTAAAAGTATATGTAGCCCCCGTCAATATTGACTACATCAAAGCCAGATTCCCCAAGGAATCCCCGGCGCTGGCGGCACAATTCAGGGCCGGGCTGCAAAAAGACATCCGCAACGTGCTGGAAAACAAATCCAAACAGACAGGCGGGAGGATGAAATGGCAGTTGGTTGACCGCCCCGTTCCGGGATCCGTAACTCTCCGCCTCGCCATAGTCAAGCTGAAGCCTACGGACGTGGGCGGCAACATCATGTCCGATCTTGTTTCCCTGGTCTCCCCCCTTCCGGGAACCTCCCTGATCCTGGGGCGCTTCATGAGCGGGGACGTAGGCATTGAGGGACGCCTGTCAAATACGAATACGGACGCCGGCATCATGGAATTCAAAGCTTACAACACGGACCCCATCACCCTGTTTTCCGTCAAGGAATTTGAACGTTTTGCCTTCGACCAACGGAATTTGCGGCTTTTTTCCAACTGCATTGCAGATATTTTCAAGGCTGGTCCCGCCAGCAGTATTCCCAAAACAGGGGAATTTGACCTGGACCCGTTTTAAACGGCCTTTCCGGACGATTCTTTCCCGTCTTTCTTTTCAGGTTCATAGAAAGCGCATTCCTGAACCGTCTGCCTGGTCTTGAAGGCATATACGAAGAAAGCGGCGCCCACCAGCACGAGGAAAACGGAGAGGAACTGCCCGCGGGTCAATCCCATGGAGAAGGGGGAATCCGGCTCCCGGTACTCTTCGCAAATAATTCTGCCCGCAGCATAAAGAACGGCAAAGATACCGCAGAACAAGCCGTTCCACGCACGAGGGAACCTTACCCGTACAAACCACAGCACGGCAAAGAGAAGCACACCTTCCGCAAACGCTTCATACAGCTGGGAGGGGTAGCGTGCATGATCCTGCATCATCCGCCCCACGATTTCCCTGATGGCGGGCGTATCCCTCACCCGGTCGGTCACCCAGGCGGCAGTCATTCGTTCCGGCACGGCTATGCCGGAAAGGGACAGTTTGTCCAGCAATCCGGGCGTTTCATAAATACGGGAAGCCACCCGCACGAACAAGTCCGGATCCTGGGAAAGCTCCGCCGGAAAAATCATTCCCTGGGAAGAGCCGGGCGGGACAACGCGCCCATACAGTTCTCCGTTGATAAAATTGGCCATGCGCCCGAAAAACAGCCCAACGGGAGCAACAATGGCCAGGCCGTCCAGAAGCGCCACCCACTTGACGCGGTGCTTCCACGCATAATAAAATGTATACAGCCCCACTCCAATCATTCCCCCATGGCTGGCCATGCCCCCTTCCCACACTCTCAGGACCATGAGCGGATCCGCCAGAAACTGGGACCAGCCGTGGTTGGGAATCTGGTAAAAGAGCACATATCCCAGTCTTCCGCCAATCAAAACACCAAAAATAGCCACATAAGTAACAAAATCCGACATTTTGTCCTGGGGGACAGGATACAGCTTCCGGCGGGAAAGCCAGGAAAGCAGATAATACCCGCCGATGAAGCCCATTAAATAGGCCAGGCCATACCAGCGCAGGGCAATTGAGTCCGTTATCTGCCAGATGACAGGGTCCAGGTCATGTACGTAAACGGTCGGATTCATGAGCGTTTCTTTCAGGGCAGGTAGTGGGTAAGGGTTTCCACGGCCTCCTGGTCCAGGGAACGGGCCAGAGCCACCGTCAATTCCACCGCGGCGCGGTAGTCCCGCAGATCCAGCACGCCGTTATGGGCATGAATGTACCGGGTGGGAATTCCCAGCACAATAGTGGGAACACCCTTTCCGGAAAGATGCAGGGCCGCCGCATCCGTTCCGCCGGAACGGCGCACCGTCAACTGGAATGGGATGCCCGCATCCAAAGCCGTTTTTTCGGCCAGGGCGGCCAGCCGGGGATTGGTGATGGCCGTGGGGTCAAACAGCCTGATTTGCACGCCTCCACCCAAGGCCCCTTGGGAATCCGTCACGGCAAACCCGGGGGTGTCGTCTGCCGGCGGCCCTTCCAGAACAATCACGCAATCCGGTTGCATGGCGACGCCGGCCGTCCTGGCGCCCCGCGTGCCTACCTCCTCCTGAACCGTCGCGGCGGCAATCAGGGTGTTGGGATGCCCTTCCCGGCATAATTTCTTGAATGCCTCTATCATCACAGAAAGACCGGCGCGGTTGTCAAAGGCTTTCCCCATGACCCGGAACGGATTTTCCAACGGGGAGAATTTCACGTCCGGCACCACGGGATCCCCCAGGTGAATACCGAATTCATTCTTCACCTGTTCCGCGCTTTCAGCGCCCACGTCCACAAACAGGGCTTCCATGCTCATGACGCTGTTGCGCTGGCCTTCCGGCAGAAAATGGGGAGGCTTGGAACCAATCACACCCCGGATGCCGCGGCCCGAGCGGGTTTTTACCAGGACACGCTGGCTTAACAGGGTATGCGGCCACCAGCCGCCTATCCCCACCAACTGAAGGAAACCGTTCGACGCTATATTCTGCACCAGGAAACCTATTTCATCCATGTGGGCGGCCAGCATCACGCGGGGGCCGGCCCCGCCGCCGGTGCAGAACAGGCTGCCGGAACCATCGGAAGAAAATTCCCCATATCCTTCAAGTTCCTGAGCCACCAGGCTTCTCACTTCATCCTCATGCCCCGAAATACCGTGGGCCTCTGAAAACTTCTTCAGCAGATCAGAATCAATCGCCATGGGCCGAGCATGTGGAAACACCTCTGCCAGGTCAAGCCCGCAGCCATGCCGCATGTTTTTTTCTTGACCGCCCGGGTAGAACCGCCGGACGGAGCCGTGTCATGCCCACACTCGCTACATGGAAAGAAACAAGAGATTTTTGCTAGCCACAGTTCGGTTTTTGGTGTAACTAATCAGGGAATCGAATTGTGCTATGAAATCCATCCTTAACACTATCACGGCCATGCTGGCTGCGGTGCTTTTCGTCCCTGCGGCATCGGCGCAGACCACCAGCAATCCCAGAATGCAGGTGCGGGTCTCCCTGGAAAAGCTGTCCCTGTATATGCGCCAGTCCCCCAACGTCCTGACGCAGGACGATCCCCGGCCGCTGCCGAAACCGAAGAAATGGGCGGATTTTGAAATTCCCTTCAAGGTGGAAGCCGCTCCCACCCCCAAATCCGGCTATATTGATGCCCTGACGTTCAAATTTTACATCGCGGTAGTTAATCCGGACCGCGCCCGCCAGTACCTGAAACTGTATAAGGAAGTCAAATACGTCAATGTTCCGGTAGGAGAAAACACGTACGCTTCCGTGTATCTCTCCCCGTCCTCCGTCAAGCGCATTACCGGTGTGGAAGGAGGAAGAGGAAAATGGGTGAAGTACCAGGGCGTAGTGGTGGAATACAACGGCAAGATTGTCGCCACTTATTCCTCCGAACGCGGAAAAATGGAAAAATGGTGCACCATCCAGCCCCCCAGCATCGTGGAAACCTCTTATTACCCCCTGCTGAACAAGGATGAAACGCCTTTCTCCGTGTTCTGGTACGACCGTTATCCGGAAATTATGAGGCCCAACAGCCAGCAGGCGGCTTCCAGTTCCGTCCCCGCCCCGTTCGGTACTCCTGTGGAACCCCCGGCGGACGGCGAATAACGTTCCATTAATTCTATCATTTCATCTTATTTAACAGAAATCACCCATGGCTAATTCACGACCAATCGTCGCATTAAACGTAGGTTCCCAGAGAGTTTCAATGGGCGTCTTTTCCAAGACCTCCAAAGACGCCCTTATCCTGGACCGCTATGCTACGCGCCTCGTAGTGCTGGACCCGTCAGCAGAAGGCTTGCGCCTGACGAAAATAGGGGAAGCCATCGCCGGCCTCGTCCAGGAACTCAACGTCAAAGGAAGCGTCGTCAACTATTCCGTTTCCGGACAATCCGTTTTCATCCGCTTCGTCAAGCTTCCGGCTCTGGACGATACCGATGTGGAACAGCTCATCCGCTTTGAAGCCCAGCAGCACGTCCCCTTCCCGCTGGACGAAGTCGTGTGGGACTACCATCTGCTTCCCGCCAAAGGTCTGGAACGGGAAGCCATCCTGGTTGCCATCAAGGCGGAAGACCTGGACTCCCTGAATGATGAAATCGTCTCCCACGGCCTTTCCACCGGCAAAGTGGACTGCGCGCTTACCTCTCTGTACAATGCGTATGTGGACAGTTATCCGGATGAGAAAGAACCGGTCATGCTCATCGACATCGGCGCCAAATCCACGGATTTGATTTACAGCGAACAGGGACGTTTCTTCACCCGCAGCATTTCCGCGGGGGGAATCTTCGTAACCTCCGCTATCGCCCGTGAATTCAATATTCCCTTCATGGAAGCGGAACGCTTGAAAACCACCAGCGGGCTCGTTTCCATGAGCAACGGGCAAACGGAAGGGCTGGATCCCGCCACGGCCAATCTGGCTACCGTCATCCGTACGGCCATGACCAGGCTTGCCTCAGAAATCCAGCGGACCACCAACCATTACCGCGCCCAGATGAGCGGAAGCGCTCCCGTCAAGGCATACCTGTGCGGCGGCGGAGCTTCCCTGCCCTATACCAAGGAATTCCTGGAAGATAAACTGGGCATTCCGATCTCCTTCTTCAACCCCATGCACAACGTGGGCGTGGGCTCCGGCGTGGACGTGAACACCATCTCCCGCGAAGCCTTCATCCTGGGCGGATTGATCGGCACCGCCATTCACTCCATCGGCAGGGCTTCCCTCAATATTGACCTGGAACCCACCGCAGTTGCCAAAAAGCGGGCCAACCAGAAAAAAATGCCCGCCATCATCGCCGGGGCAGCCATTGCCGTTCTTGGTGCCGCAGCTTATGCCGTCACAGGATATATGGGAGAGAAAAAGGCGGAGGAAATCCTCGCCGGCGTCCAGCCCACCGTTACTTCCATCAAATCGGCACAATCCGCCCTGCGCCAGAAAGAACAGGAGCTGAAAAAACTGGACTCCACCCTGGCTTCCTACCAGCAGCTCACGCTTCAGCGCTACGGCTACGCGGACATCATCAGGCACCTGCTGGAACAGTCGGAACACAAGGATTATCCCTACTGGTTTACGGATTTTGAACCGCTGGCCCACTTCAATCCGGAGGATACCACCCAAATTACGGGATACTCCGTCATCAAGGATTCCTTCACATCGGACAAAAATACATCCCTGGTGGATGACATCAGGACGGAGGCCTCCGCCAACGCATCCAGCGAGGATGAAGCGGGCGTTTACAGCGTCAACGCCATCCGCCTGACCGGATTCGTCCGGCGCAGCCTGGGCGGCCAGAGAATCATCCAGGACCTCCAGGCAAAAATAGACGGGAACAAGGAATCCCTGTTCACTTTCAAGCCCGGAGACGTCAAACTGGAAGCCCGCCAGATCATGGAACTGGGAGCCAAGGACGCCAAGGTGGACGCGGCGGCAGGGGCCTTTGTACCCTTCAAGCTGGTGCTTCCGTTAAAAACGCCCATTCCCGTGAACTTTAACAAATAAGATTACCCAACCCGAACAAGACATATTTTATGAGCAATTGGATTACAGACAACAAGCCCGCCGCCATGGTCGCGGGCGTGGGGCTTCTCTTATTCCTGGGGTTATCCGCGACAGGGTACATCGTCAATTCCAAACGCAGTGAACTGGACAAAAAAATCAGCATCGCCGCCAAGGAAATCAAGTCCGCCAATGCTGCGGAAATCACTCCGAGCCGCTCATCCAACGAAGAGCTGGAAAAAGAACTGAATCGCTATGCCAAGGCCGTGGGCAGCCTGGAAACGGCCTACAAGCCCTTCCTTGCCTCCTCCGCGCTGGCCCCCACCACGCCCACGGCATTCCAGAATGAACTGAAAACATTCAGGGATTCCCTGATCTCCTCCTGCAAGAAAAAAAACATTCTCATAACGGACACATCTTCCTGGCTCGGCTTCCAGGTTTACAGCACCCAGGCTCCCTCCGTTCAGGCGGCCTCCACGCTGGGTTTTGAATTGAAAGCCATCAACAGCCTGGTCAACAAACTGGCGGAATGCGGCCTGTCCAAATTCATCAAGGTATACCGCCCCCAGCTCCCCATTGAAGCCCCGGCAAACAATCCGGAAGAATCGGACGAAGCCGACCAGGCTCCATGGACTCCCATGCCTCTGGAAATAGCCTTCCAGGGCGACCGGGAAAGTGTATTGAAGGCCATGAACGCCATAACCGGCATGCAGGACTATCTGTTCACGGTCAACTCCATCCGTATCCGCAACGAACGGATAATGCCCCCTCCCATCGCCAATCCGGCAGCCGCCAAGCCTGCCGCTGCCCAACCCGCCACGGGTGCGGCTTCCCTGACTCCGGCGGATGAGGCGGCCACACCTGCAGCCCCGGCCATCCAGCAAGTAATCAAGCCTTACATGGGCAAGGAGCAGGTCTTTGTCCAGGTCTCCCTGAATCTGGTCCACTTCAACCAGCCCAAGGCTCAGGAACCGTCTGAAGATTAACCAAGGCAATACCAACCGCAGCAAATACTTTCAACATGTCTGAAAAACAAAATTACGACAAAATCCTGTTGGCATCCGGAATCGTCCTGGGCCTGGGAGTGGCCGCCTATGGTACGCTGACCTTTCTGGGACTGAATGACAAATACAAATTCACCACGCAGGTTTCTGAAAAAGCCATCGAACCGCCTCCCGGCATCAAGAAAGCCGCAGAAGTAGGCCAGGAACTTTCCGCCTCCCACGAACTCAAGCCGATTGCCCAGGAAACACAGAAGTATGTGGGCTTCGTAGCCCCCAATCTTTGGATTAAGGAGGGGGGAATGGAACCCTTTGACATCATCTCCGGTCCGCCTATCCACGGCAACATCCCGAACAAATGGTTCCTGGACAACGGTCTGGAAAATGAGTTCGTTTACTCGGACGTCCTCACCCGGGACCCTGACAACGACGGATTCACCGTACAGGAGGAATATGAGGCTAAAACGCATCCCAATGATCCGAACAGCCACCCTCCCCTCGTCAACAAGCTCTTTGTGGACGAAATCAAGCAGTTCGGCTTTTACCTGGCCTTCACGCAGTCGGACGGCAATGACTTCACCTTCAAGGGCATGAACCGCGCCAGGCAGGAGCTTTGGAGAAACATTGTCCAGCCCAACGGCAAGTTCGGCACCCGCAAGAACACGAAAGACGAACCCAGGTTCGAGCTTGTCAGCGTCGCCAGCAAGGAATTCAAGAACCCCAGCCTGGACATGGTGGAAACGGACGAAGAAGCCGTCGTCAAGGATTTGAAGCCGACCAAAAACGGCCAAACCTATACCATCAGGCGCGGCACAAAATACGTCATTCCAATCATTGATAAGAAAGTAAACCTTACTATCACCGCCGGCCCCGAACGGGATACCAGCTTTGAAGTAGAGGAAGGTTCCGACTTCCGGATTCCGGGAGACGCCAAACAGATCTACACGCTGAAAACCGTTGATAATGCTACACAGACCGTAACCATTGCCAACAAAACCACTGGAGAACAAACAACACTGAGCAAGAAAAAATAGAGCCGGATTTAAACTTTTCTGAAAAAAAAGCTTCACAAATCCGAAAAACATGTAAAAAGAAGAACCTAACTATGGACCACGCACCACTTTATCAACCGAAGCGTTCCCTGATCGCGCTGATGGCCATTGCTGCCTCCTGCCCGTTTGCGCAGGCTGGTGATGGCGGCGCCGTCGGAACCTCCAGTGCCTTGGGATCGTCCTACGCCGGACCGGGCAGTTACCAATACCAGTCCAGTGCAGCGCGCACAGCCATGGCCCGCCGCGAAGCGCAAACCCAGGAAGCCATGCAGCTCCTTGCGGAAGGCCGCAACCTGTACCGCGAAGGCAAGTACAAGGAAGCCCTGGACAAATACAACGCTGCTTACAACATGCTGCCTTCCGCGCCGATCAACGACCAGCGCAAGGAAGCTATCGCCAACCATATTGGCGACGCCAGCATCGCCGTTGCTCAGGAATACATCAAAGTGGGGCGCTATGACGAAGCCGACAAGCTTCTGCAGGATGCCATCAAGCTCAATCCCCGGAGCGCCAAGCTTGCCAAACAGACGCTCGAATACATGAAGGACCCGATTCGCACGAATCCGGCGCTCACCCCTGAACACGTGAAAAACGTGGAAAAGGTGAACACCCTCCTTCACATGGCCTATGGTTACTATGACCTCGGCGACTACGACAAAGCCATCGCCGAATTCAACAAGGTTCTCTCCATCGACCCGTACAACGTGGCGGCCCGCCGCGGACAGGAAACGGTCAACCGCCGCAGAATGGCTTACTATGCAGCCGCTTACGACGAAACCCGCAGCACCATGCTGGCGGAAGTGGACAAGATGTGGGAACGCCCCATCCCGATGGAAGTCCCGACCGGAGCCGACGGCACTGACAACGCACCGATCACGGACATCAACGGTGCCACGGCCAATCTGATGAAGCTCAAGAGCATCATCATCCCCTCCGTCTCTTTTGAAGACACCACCGTGGAAGACGCCATTGACTATCTGCGCAAAAAGTCCATTGAACTGGACCGCACGGTAGGCCCGAACGGCGAACGCGGCATCAACTTTGTCATCAATGATTCCCAGCCCGCTGCCGTCGCCCCCGCCGTTCCCGCAACTGATGAAGACGGCTTTGGCGAAGAAACCGCAGAAGTCACGGAAGCTGCTCCGGCAGCAGCCCCGCAGGAAAGCATCCGCACCCGCAAAATCGGCCAGTTGAAGCTGACCAATGTTCCCATGCTGGAAGTGCTCCGCTTCATCTGCAGCAATGCCGGCCTGCGCCAGAAGGTGGAAGACTATGCCGTGACCATCCTTCCTGCCGGCGGTAATGACGTGGATCTGTACCAGCGCACCTTCTCCGTGCCCCCGGGCTTCCAGTCCGCTCTCCGCACCACCGTCGGCGATGGCGGCGGCGAAGTCAGTGACGACCCCTTTGGCGGCGGTGGCGAAAGCTCCTCCGGCCTTAAGCCCATGCCCTCCATCCGCAGCCTGCTGCAAAAGAGCGGCATCAGCTTCCCGGAAGGCGCCACGGCATTCCTTGTCAACGGCAATTCCTCCCTGGTCGTCCGCAACACTTCCGGCAACCTGGACCTGATCGAACAGCTCATTGAAAACACCCGCGGCGAATCCCAGCAGGTGCGCATCATGACCAAGTTCGTGGAAGT
>ERZ1032651.495-NODE-495-length-11564-cov-10.584325_pt1 | contig 11564 bp, 19 predicted proteins | sample MGYA00518732_ERZ1032651 | MGnify/ENA primary metagenome ERZ1032651 (study PRJEB33719, sample SAMN04261399) | wastewater metagenome | biome: periurban shantytown; feature: human; material: feces | host: Homo sapiens | place: Peru: Lima | collected 2013-01-03 ...
AGGCAATAAAAGTCAGGATGGCTCGACTTGGAATCACTCAATCCGACGTTGCCGATGCAGTTGGAATCAATCGAGTCGTCATGAATCGATACATGCGCAATCAACGGGAATGGCCGATTCGCGTTCTCGACAAGATTGCTCCGGCATTGAAATGGCAAGACGGTCTTGACATCTTCATTGCAGCAAATTCAGAAGAAAAAGAACCGCAGCCGGCGCTCGCCAAATCATGAATCGAAAGGAGAATCCGAAATGAGCATCAACATTCCGGCCGAGACACCGGACGAATCCACGAACCCGATTCCCGTTGAGGAGTTCGAACGCCTGCACCCGGCGATGCTGGGCGCGATAGGGAAAGCCGTCCGCGAGGAGCTGGCCGCCTGCAAGGAACCGCTGGTGTCCGACCATCCGCAGGACATGCTGCTGGGCGGTTCCGAGGATTGGCACCCGCGATTCAAGGTCACCCCGGCGTTCGGTGATGGCAGATTCCTGCTGACCATTCAGCTCGGCGCATCGTACGGGTTGAGCTTCCACTGTGATGCGCACGACCTGTACGAACTCGCGGAAGCGGCCGCGCAGGCCCTGAAGACCGCACGGCCGGAAGGCAACGAGCCTAGTATGACGCGACCCTCTGAGGACGCGTATGAACCACATCCCACCACGAGCATTCCGCGGGATTCACATACAAGTCCTCGACGGGGCCGTTAGCAGTACGGCTCGCATGAATCCTGAGGATGCGATGGTTCCGTGCGGCATCGGCCATATCTGCAAGGACCTGTGCCGGATCATCCGCCAACGCCCACTGCTCATACAAGGACCTATCGGCGTCATTATTGCCGATCCTCAAAAGTTCAGCCATTTACATTCTTCCTTTCCCCGCCAACGGCGGATTGGTTTGTGTGACAGCTACCAGCGTACCGGCGGGGAAGGGGCTTACACGAAAGAGAAAACAATGAACAGCGAAATCCGGAAATTCGACTTCAGGGGTGCCTCGTTGCGCACCTTGACCGATGAGTCAGGGGAGCCTTGGTTCGTCGCCAAGGACGTATGCGACATCCTCGAAATCAGCAATCCGTCCGATGCCTTGAAAAGGCTTGACGATGATGAACGGTCTAGGTTCAATCTAGGGCGTCAGGGTGAGACCAATATCGTCAACGAAGCCGGCCTGTATGTCCTCGTGCTCGGCTCCCGCAAGCCCGAAGCTCTCGAGTTCAAACGTTGGGTGACTCATGAGGTGCTGCCTTCGATTCGCAGGCATGGCGGGTACATGGCCGGCCAGGAACGGATGACACCCGAACAGATGGCGCTCGCCAGCCTGAAATGGCTGCAATCCAAAGTCGACGAACAGGCGAAAAAGCTCAAGGCGCAGGAAGGCAAGGTACTGTTCGCCAACGCGGTCGAAAGCGCCAAAACGTCCATCCTCGTGGGCGACCTTGCGAAGATCCTGAAAGGCAACGGCGTCGACATCGGCCAGAAGCGCCTGTTCGCGTGGCTGCGAGAACACGGATGGCTCATCAAAGCCAAGGGCTCCAGCTGGAACATGCCGACACAGAAAAGCATGGACCTCGGACTGTTCGAGATCAAGGAGACGACCGTCACGCACGCCGACGGACACACCACGATCAACAAGACGCCGAAAGTCACCGGCAAGGGACAGACGTACTTCACCAACCTGTTCCTCAAGCCGACGTTGGAAGCGGGTGCGTGATGGACAAGAACATGCAAAGGGCAATGCTCTCCGCGTTCGATGATTTGAGGAACCGTCTCATCACCGCGACGCAGCCGAAGACAAGCGTCGACCTCATTGATTCGACCTTCGCCATGTCGTCGATCGGCGGCAGAGGCCTCGAGCAGTTGAGGGAGGCCGCCGCTGCCGCCGCCGTGCTTGGACAGATGGAAGCCGTCTGCCGTTTCCTTCTAGAGATCCTTTATCCTGCCGGAGTCGGTGAAGGCGTTGACGATCTGCTGGCTGCCGAATCCGATGAAATAGACAGCCTTCGCGAGTTCCCGAATCTCGGGATTCTGCGAGGTCTCCTTGATTCGCGCGGCGATGCTGGTTCCGCAGGCGATGTTTCCTCTCGCCTCTTCGAGTGCCTGTCGCTGTGTGAGCATGATTCTTCTCCTAACTGTTCGGCCCGCACGTCGGAAATGCGGGATGACACCGAGTTTAGGAGAGGGCCGGGCGGTTCTCCTAACGCCGCCCGGCATCGCACACGCAAAGGAGGCGCGTGATGGAAGACGATACGACGTTCGCTGCGCTCGCTGAGGTCCTGAAGCCGATGAACACGACGAAGGACATTGCCGACCGCTGCGGCATCAAGGAAAGCACGCTCGCGCACTGGAGAAGCGACGGCATCGGCCCGAAATTCGTGAAGGTCGGAAGGACCGTCATGTACCCGAAGGAGCCGATGATCGAATACTTCCGCGACCACCTGTACCAGTGCACGACCGAATACGAGGAGGAATAGGCATGAAAACGATTCGCAAGGCCTGCGTGCAGGCGGTGTTCGACGAATTCGAGACACGGGGCGAACTGGTCCACGCGTTCGCGGATGGGGATGCGGAGGCCATGAGGCCTCTCGGCCACATCGTCGGCTACGTCGACCTTGACGTCACCGGAATCGTGGGCCTCATCGTCGACACGATCAACAAGGAGCTGTGACATATGAGCATCAGACAGGCCGTGAGGCTGAATCCGCCTGCCCCGCCGCAGTCGGGGAAGATCATCCTGGTCGGACGCACCGGCTACGCGTTCCGTCTCCTGGCGGACGGAACCGCGCAACTCATCGAACTCACCGTCAACGGGACGTTCACGCTCGCCGGCATCCAGGCGAAAGACCTCGAAACATTCGCATACCTGCTGCAAAACGAGATAGGAGGCACACGATGAGCCAGTTCGCGAATGGCGCGCTGCAGATGCGCGTCCGCAAACACCAGAACGAGACCAGTGACCACCACGCCGAAGTCGAAGTCAGCTTCTTCACTTCGGCCGGACGCGCCGATTTCACGTTCACGAAGGTTGATGTCCAATTCATGCGCCGCGAATGCAATCGCATCCTCAAGGAACTGGAGGAAAACAAATGACCGACAATGACTACCGGCTCGAAGACCAGCGGGAAAGGAAACCGAACTACATGCTGCGTCGCATCCTCTTCGCTCTCGCAAGCGTCTGTCTCATCGCCAGCCTGACCATCATGCTCACCTGGCATGGAGGCAGCATGAACACGGCGCTCATGGTCGAAGGAGTGTACATCGCCTCCGCGACATGGCTGACCGTCAAATTCGCATCCAAATACGACGGAAAGGACGACGATCATGCCTAGCGGAGCCAACAGCCTCCAACTGCACGCGAAGTACGCTCCGGTCAACCGCGGCAGCATCCGCTACGGCGCATCCCGAAGCCACGGCCACCACACTTCGCCGAAGACATGGAGCCAGGAGACCGGCATCGACCTCGACCGGCTCCTCCACGACGAACGCGAGTACATCACGCGGATGAGACGCCGCACCCGGCGTGACATCGACGTGAAACCACGCATCCAACGCGTGTACGAGACGATCATCGCACTGCAGATGGAAGGAGTGACGCCCAGCAGCCACAAGGTGGCCTTACGGCTCAACATCCCCCGGAGCACCGTGATGGGCGACGTGCACAGGCTCGCCGACATGGGATTGCTCGTCAACGCGCGGACCCGACGCGGAGGCTTCCTCACCACCGGCAGAACGCCCGAATGGAGTGACCTGGATTGAGTCTCGAAACATTAAGCCTGCCGGAATGGCCAATGGTGTGCGAGCTCACCGTGCCTGGCGACCCGCAGTCGAAAGGTCGTCCACGCGTCTACCAGGGACACGGCATCACCCCGACGCGGACGCGGGAAGCCGAGAACCGCGTGTACTCGGAATGGCGCAGCCGGTATCCGAACCTGCCGCCATATGAAGGCCCTGTCTGTCTGGCGCTCACGTTCTGGACGGCAACACGGCGCGGACGTGACTGGGACAATCTGGCGAAACTGTTCACCGACGCGTTGAACGGCGTCGCCTACACGGACGACCGGCAGATCATCGAAGCCAGCGTGCACGTGCACCGTCCCGACCAGTACGTGCTTGGCGCGCACGGCAGGCCACGCAAACGGAAAAGCGGCGACCCGCTCACATGGCACGGCCAGCCATACACGCCATGCACGAGGGCCAGCATCTACTTCAAACAGGAATACATACCCAGATAGGAGAAAACACCATGAAAAACACCAGTGAATACGTTGTGCAGACCCTCATCGACGACGAGGACATGAGCGCCGACCTCGCGAGCCTCTACCCGGCGGCCAGCAAAATCGGCGACGCAGCCGCGGCATTCATCGACAAAGCGGACCAGACCATCGAAAAGAAGGGTCTGATGGGCACGCCTGCCGGAACTGTCGCGAAATGCATCGACATTTGCCAGAACGTCGTCAAGGAAGGCGCGGCCATCAGCCGGCTCCTACGCAATCCAAGGACCTGCAACATCGCGATCGTCAGCCGACGGTGCGAGGAAACGAATCACACCACCGAAGACGACGGCATGACGCAATCGACCGTGGAGGACGTGGAATGAGCAAGCAGAGGGGACACATGCCGTACTGCCGCACGTGCGGACCATTGGGGCCGGCCATGCGAACCACGCCCGCGTTCGACGTCGTGGAAACGCACCGACGCTCCTACCCGCACCACCAGACCAGCGTCATCCCCACCAAAACCAGCATCATCGTGAAAGGAACAAGCAAATGAGCGCGCAGAACCTCGAAACATTGGCCAAACGGTACGTGGAACTGAAAAGCCGCATCGCCGACCTTCAGGAAGAAGCCGACGGATTGAAAGCCGAACTCATGGAGAACCGCGAGCCCGGCGAATACGCGGCCGGACCATTGACCGTGAAAATCAAGAAAGGCAAACGCAACCTCGACGCCGGCGCATTCGAAAAACACTTCCCCATCCAACAGTACGCGGACTGCTACCAGATCAAACCCAAAGCATTGTCCGCGATCATCAAACAGGTCGGCGAAAACGCTTTGCAGGATTGTGTGAAAGTCGGCGCGGCAAGCCTGGTGGTCGAATAATGCGCATCCCGATCAGCCAGGAAGCGGTCAGCCGCGCGCTCAGCAGGACGCTCGACCATTACGACAAAGCACCAGGATTCCTCGACGACGCCTACATCATCGACACACAAGAGGCGGGGGACCTGGCGGCGTTCCTCCGGGCCCGCCTCGACGAAGAATACGGGGAGGACATGAAATGAGCTCACAACTCGACCTTGAAGCCGTCATGGCCGCAAACCAGACCATACCGGGAACGACGCCGGCACCCACGGTGGAGTCGACGGAGTGGACGGAAATCCGCGGCATCATCGAAGACCACATCACCAACCAGCCAAGAAGCCTGCAAAAGGAGATCGGACCATCGGAGCTCGGCACCGACTGCCTACACTGCCTCGCCGCCAGACTCGCCGGATGGGACAAACGACAGTCGGCCGCATGGCTGCCATTCATCGGCACATGCGTCCACGAACGATTCGAACACCTGTTCAACAGTCGCAAGGACGAATTCACCGTCCCGGACGACGATGGGGGAGAACCATGGGCCGTGAAACGCTTCGAGGCCGAAAGACACGTCGACGTGGGCGAAATCCACGGACTCCACGGCCATCAGCGCATCCACGGCAGCATCGACCTGTACGACGCGGAAAACAACACGACCATCGACTGGAAAATCACAGGCCCCACCACAATCCGCAACGTCAAAGCCAACGGGCCAAGCCAACAATATCGCATCCAGGCAAGCCTCTACGGCATCGGATTGGAAAACGACGGCGAACCCTGCAAAAAGAACGCGATCTACTTCCTGCCCAAGAACAGCGTCAGTCTCGCCGACGCACTGCCCGTCGAATTCGCTTTCGACCCGAAACCCGGCAAATGGGCTTTAAGCCGCGCGCAACTCATCGCCAACCTCCTCGACCTCATCGAACAAGAGGACGGACCAAACGTGCGCGACGCGTGGATACACGCTCTGCCGACCAGTCCGACCCACTGCTTCCAATGCGGCACATGGCCGGACGACCAGCTCGGACAACTATCCGAACTCAACGAAAACCAATATCCGGCATTGCCGGACAAATGGCGGCAGGCCATCGGCCTGCTGGAATCCACCTACAGGAAAACAGAAAGGTAAAAAACATGTTCGGAAACAACAATTACGGTGGCGGATTCACCCAGCAAGGCGGAGCCAGCTACCATCCACAGTCAAACCAGCAGCAGCCCGCCGAAACGTTAAGCCTCGACGACGTCATGCAAGGCGGCGCGCCAAGCGCGTTCAGCAAGGACGATCCGATCGGCACTTCGGTGGAAGGCGAGATCGTGGAGATCCGCGCGGAACAGCAGACCGACTTCACCACCGGCGAACCGTTATTTTACCCGAACGGCAAAGCGAAACCGCAGGTCGTCATCCACCTGCAGACCAGCCTGCAAGACCCAAATCGCGTCGGAGACTCCGGTATCCGTGGCGTGTACGTGAAAGGCTACAACATCGGCCAATTGCGTCTCGCATGCCGTCAGGCCGGAGTCGGCGACCATCCGAACGTCGGAGACCACTTGAAGGCCACGTTCGCCCGCACCCAGCCCGCGAAGACCCGCGGTTTCAACGACGCGAAAATCTACGACTACATCGTCACGCCGAAAAAGACCGCCGACCTCACCACCGCGATGAACGACCCGCAAGCAGGCATGACGCAACAGCAGCCAGCCCAGCCGGTCCAGCAGGCGACGTTCAGCCAGCCGGCAGGATTGACCGCGCAGGAACGACAGCAGGTCCTCCAGTTGAAATCCTTGGGCAAGACGCCGCAGGAGATCGCCGGGCTCCTCGGCAAAACCGTTGACCAGGTGGTCAACGCTGTCGGAGCAGGCAGCGGACAAGAACCGGAATTCTGATCGTCAAAAAATGGCAAAAGTCCCCTCGCGTCCCCGTGATTGCAGTCATCTGCAAAATAAAACGTCCACGGGGACGCGAGGGGGACATACGAAAGTCCACCCAAAAATGACGGAATTTCAACGATATATAGAAAAAAAGACAAAAGGACAAAGGTTTTTATATATATGTCTTTTTTGTTGTTTTTTGGTGTGTGTTGTTACGGACGTCCGCGTCCCCATCAATCAAGGAGGTGAATAGTGAGGGATTATCGCAAATACCAGCCGATACCGGTCGACACTCTGCCAGCCCAGTTCGCCGGCATCTTCCACCTGCTCGAACTGACGTTCACACCGGCAAACGACATGACCATCATCACGACCATCACCGGACAGAACCTCCAACTCGTCTGCCAAGGCGGCACCGAAACCGACAATCGCAAAAAAGCACCGGTAGTCGCCGCAGGCTACCAGAAAGCCATCTGGGAACTCCGCGAAGGCCATTTACGCTACTGCCCGTCACAGGACAGGCTCTGGCGACGCGACCCCGACATGAGCGACCACGACGGCGGCCGCCTCCTGCTCAACAGCTGGCATCCGGTAAAAACCATCGAGGACGAATACCATATCGGAGCCACGGCCAACAGCAGGGAACGCAATCCGCTCTACAGTGCGGCGATCCTCCGCGAATCGAAACGCGCCCAATGGTTCGACCAGGTGGAACGCGGCGTCCGCTGCGACCCGTGCGTATGGGTGCGCCGCGACGGGAAGGTCGTCTGCCTGCAGGGCGTGCCCGACATCGCCGTCACGCAGACGTTCACTCCGGTCGGCATGGGCGTCAAGGCGTTGAAGGAGGCGGAACGCATCCTCCGATGGCTGACCGTGGATGAGAAATCCTATGCGAACCTGTGCCGCATGTTCGCCACGCCATGGCTCGAACCGTTCAAACAGTTGTCCTACGTGCTGTCCGGTCACGGCGGCGATGGCAAGACTTTGATCGCACGTCAGGCGCTGGTCGGAGTGTTGGGTGTCGGCAAGGTGTTTCCCGGTTTCAGCGTGCAGCAGTACTGCAATGGCGGCGGCTACACGTTGGGCCGCGAGTCCATGAACGACGAGATGGACGGCAAGGCCTTCGCCTTTGATGACGAGGCGTGCGCCGTGGACGAGGGCATGCTGCCTTTGTTGCGCGCGTTGTCCACCGGCTCGCAGATGAACGCGCGCGTGACCGGAGGGAAATACCGTGTGATCACGCCGAGCGCGACGATGCTGTATTTGACGAATATGCAGTTCGCCGATTCGACCGAGAATTCCGACATGCGTCGTTTCGTGAAGGTCGAATTCCATCCGTCGAAAGGCCGCTCGTATGACGAGTATCATGCGATCGAGGGTTTCTGCCATCGGCATCCCGCAGCGTTCTTCGTCCTGTCATGCCGCCTGTGGGAGAAGTCCGACGTGCCGGAGATCGTAAATCTGAGTCCCGCGCGCAACATCAGCGACGAAATGTACTGGCTGATCAGCGAAATCGTATCCAACGAGGAACAATATGGCGCCTTGGTTGCTTCGAGGAACGATTACCGTAAAGAATTCCATTCTGCGGTGCCGCAGTCGCTGATGGATGTGCTTGGTTTGGAGAATTCGAAAACGAAAGTGCTGCCTGGTGGCCAGTGTCGTGTGGTTCGTGTGGTCGATCGTGAGCGTTTCGACATGTATCGCAAGGCCGCTCTCGGTACGGAAGCCGAGGAAACCGCCACGGACTGGCGGCAGACCGCATTGTCGAAACCGAACCGCGACAGCCTCATACCACTGGATGATGTCGGCGGCTGTCATGACATGGCCGCATTGGTCGAATCCGCGTTGGACGGACAGGCGGGCTTCGCCCCATGCGAGGGCAAGGCGCGCAGGCAGGGCGGTCCCGTCGACGGGAAGGTCTCATTGTCGTGGAAACGGTTGAACCCTTCGTCCGAAAGCCATGTGGATTCGACGATCGTGACCGAATCGATGGACAGGTATGCGGTCGTCCCGCTTGGCCAGTGCTTCGTTATCGACTGCGACAAGCCGTCCGAAGCGGACGGGCCGGACGGCTGGCAGTGCCTGCAGGCGTTGACCGGCGACTACGGTTCCACCGCACTGCCGGCCACGTTGATGACGAAGACGCCGCATGGCGTGCACCTGTACTATCGCATGCCCGCCGGCATGGACGTCACCCTGCTGAAGAACGCCGTGCACGAGCAGAACCTGCCAATCGACCTGCGCGTCAGCAACAAAGGCTACGTGCTTGGTCCCGGCAGTGTCATCGATGGGAACCGGTATGAGCTGGTTGATCTGCCGGCGGGCGTGGTGCCGGAGGCGAGTGGCGCGGTCATGCGCATGCTCAAGGATTTCGGATACGCGAACGAGCCAAAGCAGGAGGCTCCGTCGTTGAGCCTGGACGATGTCATGGCCGACAGGCCGGCCGCGTCCAATTCGCAGGGGACGCCGGATATGACGCCGGTGCCGGAAGGCCAACGCAACAGCACACTGCACGCCTGGGCGTACGGACGATACAAGAATCATCCCGAAAACGAACACCAGATTCATGATGATCTGTTGCGGCGTGGTCGGGATAGTGGCTTGGCGGATGCTGAGCTGAAGCAGATTTGGAAATCAATCAAACGGAGCCTTGATTAAGGAGGAATGTGATGGCGACGAACGTGACTGAAAAAGACAGGACACTGAACGAAATCATCGAATGGTGCGAGCAGCGCGAGATTAGGGGATTGCGGCTTGCCAATGCTTTGCTGCAGAAGCATGACATGGCTGCTTACGCAGTGGTCAAAGCTCAAATCGACGCATATCACAAGACCGCCGAGCAGTGCCGCTCTCTGCTCGGTTATTCCGGGTCGATACCGGTCGAGGTCGAAAACCAGAGTGAGGACGCATGATGAGAAGCATCCGAAATTTTGCAAGTCTTCTCGTTGAGGTGTCCGGGTTCATCCTGGGATTCGTCATGCTGATGCTTTTCGAGACGGCTTGGAGGATTACCGACCCCATCGACTGGTGGCGAGATGAGCCGTAAACCACCATTGTGGATGCGCCGGCTCGCGCCGCCAGGCAATCCGGCGCACCTTGTGCCGGTCGTCTGTTCGTGTGGACGATGGGTCTTCAGCGAACGCGACGTTGTCTGGCAGTCATGGGACGCCGGCATCATCACCGGCGATGACCTGACCACCGCGATCATCCTCGGCCGGCAGCTCATCCGGATCCGTCTCATCGCGCAGACGGACACAATCCGATTGGAAACGGTCGCTGGACCGTTGGGTATCAGTCCGGATGGAATATACTTGGGCGCGCACGACTGTGCGCTCATGCCTGTCAGTGTCAAACCCGCCGACATGAGCGGGAGGGAATTCCATTATTCGACCCTTGAGGGGTTCCCGACGGTGCGTCCGGATCCCGATAATCCCGACCCGTGGGCGGGAATACCTGAAATGGAACTGATGTTCGATTCGGGATGGCCAAAATGATAAAATCGCAACATATGGGCAAAAAACGGGAAGCAACCACAACATGTAGAGTGTGCGGCGGGGAGTGCCGTATTCAAGCCACGATGTGCGACAAGTGCGAGACCACTTTGAGGGGATGGATCCACGACTATCCCATCTGGATCCACGCCCTGCGCGAGTTCCTGGATTCGACGGCGCATTACGGAGGACACCAGCCTGGACGTGTCAATCTGCCGTCCGCGCCCACGCCTATCAGACTCTCGGTCGTTGACCATCTGCAGGAGATCGAGGATGCGGTGACGGCGTTGTGGTGTCGATTGTATGCGCCGCCGGCCATGCCATGGGCCACAAGCATCGCGGTCCCGCCCATCGTTGACATGCTCAAGGCATGTTGGTCATGCCAGCGTTTGAACCGCCTGTCGGACATCGGTTTGATCTGGCATGACTGGCAGCGGTTGACGCGCAAGACGCTGGGCATCATCGACGTGCCGCCATCCAGGCATGGTATCGGCAGGTGCCTGGATCCTCTGTGCGGCGTGGAGCTGACCGCCGAAATCGGCGCGGCAAGCGTTGACTGTCCGGTGTGCGGCAACACTTACCGCGTGGTCGACGTGCGATTGGGGTTCCTGCGGGAGTGCATCGAATCGGGCAGGGCGTTCACGGCGCAAGCGTGTGCGGAGCTGTTGCGCGAGTGCGGCTTTCAATGCAGCGTTAACACGATCTACTCGTGGCGCAAGCGCGGCAGGCTCCAGCCGGCCGGCAGAAACGACAAGGGGCAGCCGCTGTATCGGCTGTCCGATGTCCACGCGCGGCTCGCTGGCCATGACGTGATTTGACATTTTTCGAAGTGCAAGGCAAAATTGTCAGTGGATTAGAGGGTTCAAACCGAGGTGACTTGGTTTGAACCCTCACTTATATCCGCCATGGATTCTCCTAACTCCTTGGGTTGCAGCCCCGTCCTGTCCGAACGTCATCGGACACGCTCCGCCCACTCCCGTCAGAGTGGACATACCCCAATGTGGCAGGCAAGCCAATCCCGCGCTTCCGTGATGCGGTGATGCTCAAACCGCCTGTCCATGCCTTCGTAGAAATCAGCGGTAGATCGCACTGGCCACGAGTTCTTAAACTCTCTTCCTTGCGGCCACGTGTATGC
>ERZ1032651.519-NODE-519-length-11331-cov-7.458319_pt1 | contig 11331 bp, 7 predicted proteins | sample MGYA00518732_ERZ1032651 | MGnify/ENA primary metagenome ERZ1032651 (study PRJEB33719, sample SAMN04261399) | wastewater metagenome | biome: periurban shantytown; feature: human; material: feces | host: Homo sapiens | place: Peru: Lima | collected 2013-01-03 ...
GGGGTCCACGCCGTTGCCCAGGGACTTGTGCATGGCCTTGCCCTCGCCGTCCACGGTCCAGCCGTGGGTGATGCAGGTCTTGAAGGGGGCCTTGGCCACGCCCGTGGAGCCGACGGCGGTCAGCAGGGCCGCCTGGAACCAACCGCGGTACTGGTCCAGACCTTCCATGTAGACGTCAGCCGGCCAGAAGCCCTGGTCCTTCTTCATGGAGGCGAAGTGGGAGGAGCCGGAGTCGAACCAGCCGTCCAGGGTGTCCTCCTCCTTGGTGAAGCCATTGGACTTGCCGCAGTGGGGGCAGGTGAAGCCGGCGGGCAGGATGTCGGCGGCTTCCTTGGCAAACCAGGCGTTGGAGCCCTCGGCGCCAAACAGGTCGCTGATGAGCTGGATGGTCTCGTCGGTCACGATGGGCTTGCCGCAGTCGCTGCAGTAGAAGACGGGGATGGGCAGGCCCCAGCGGCGCTGCCGGGAGATGCACCAGTCGGCACGCTCGCGGACCATGGCCTTCATGCGCTCCAGGCCCCAGGCAGGCACCCAGCGGACCTCTTCGCAGGCCTCGCAGGCGGCGTCCTTGAAGGTCTCCACGGAGCAGAACCACTGCGGGGTGGCCCGGAAGATGATGGGCTTCTTGCAGCGCCAGCAGTGGGGGTAGGAGTGGACGATCTCTTCGGAGGCGAACAGAGCGCCGCTCTCCTTCATGTCGGCCAGGATGATGGGGTTGGACTCCTCGGTCTTGAGGCCGGCGTACTTGCCGGCGTAGTCGGTGTGGCGGCCCTGGTCGTCCACGGGGACCACCATGTCCATGCCGTAGCGCTTGCAGGTCTCATAGTCGTCGGCACCGAAGCCGGGGGCGGTGTGGACGCAGCCGGTACCGGAGTCCATGGTGACGTAGTCAGCCAGCACCAGACGGGAGGTCTTGGGCAGGAAGGGGTGATCGGCCAGCATGTTCTCGAAGAAAGAACCGGGGTGGGTGGCGACGATCTCGTAGCCCTCGATCTTGCCGACCTCCATGACCTTCTTCACCAGGGCCTCGGCCAGGATGTAGACCTCGCCGTTGGGGGCCTTGACCAGGGCGTAGCTCTCGTCGGGGTGCAGGGCGATGGCCAGGTTGCCGGGCAGGGTCCAGATGGTGGTGGTCCAGATCACGAAGAAGAGCTTGCTCTTGTCGAACTCACCCAGCTTGCCCTGGTCGTCGTGCATGGGGAACTTCACATAGACGGTGGTGCAGGGGTCGTCCTGATACTCGATCTCCGCCTCTGCCAGCGCCGTCTCGTCGTGGGGGCACCAGTACACGGGCTTGAGGCCCTTGTAGATGTAGCCGCGCTGATACATGCGGCCAAAGACCTTGACCTCTTCCGCCTCGAAGGAGGGGTTCATGGTGAGGTAGGGGTGGGCCCAGTCGCCCAGGGCGCCCAGGCGCTGGAAGCCCTCGCTCTGCACGTCCACGTAGTGCTGCGCGAACTCATGGCAGGCAGAGCGGAACTCGGTGACAGGCATCTTCTTGCGGTTGAGCTTGTTCTGCTTGATGATGGCAGACTCGATGGGCATGCCGTGGTTGTCCCAGCCGGGGATGTAGGGGGTGCAGTAGCCCCGCATGGCGTGGGAGCGGACGATGATGTCCTTGATGGACTTATTCAGGGCGTGGCCCATATGCAGGTTGCCGTTGGAGAAGGGAGGGCCGTCGTGGAGGGAGAAGCGGGGCTTGTCCGCGTTCTTCTTCAGCAGCTCTCCGTAGACGTCCAGCTTCTTCCAGCGCTGGAGCATCTCCGGCTCCCGCTTGGGCAGACCGGCCCGCATGGGGAAGTCGGTTTTCGGCAGGTTGATGGTTGCGTTGTAATCCTGAGACATGGTTGACTGTTCACTCCTTATTCTCGTAACCCCCCGCTGGAGGCGGGGGAGAATATACTTTGTTCTTGTGGGGGAAGGGATCTCCCCAGACGGCAACAGAACCTGCCCGGAAATCCGGCCAGGTTCCGTGGTGCAGTTGCGGTTGTTTATTCGATCTCGTAGTCCTTGCCGAACTTCACCTGGTCAAAGACGCGGGTGTCGCCCACGTCGCTCTTGGATGCGGGGGCGGCGGGCTGCTCGGCGGGGGTGTCGAAGATCTTGGCCATGGAGGCCTCAATGTCCTGGGCGACCTTTTCCTGCTGCTCCGGTGGCACGGTGACCACCGGGTCCTTGGCCGGGGCAGCGGGCTTGCTGCCGTCGGCGTTGAGGCCGGAAAGGCTGCCGATGTATTTGATCTGGGCTGTGTACAGGTCTTTCAGCTGGCCGATGTAGGTGGTGGTCGAGGCGCGGGCGGCGTTCAGGCGGGCCTGCTCGTTGGCCAGGTCTTTTTTCACCTGCTCCAGCTTGGCCAGCACGGCCTGCTCTTCCTTGGCCATTTCGGCCCGGACGGCCTTGCTCTTTTCCTCCACAGAGGCGGCGATCTGGTCAATGGCGGCCTGCTTTTTGGCTTCGCCTTCCTTCACCATGGCGTCGGCCATTTTTTGGGCGGAGTGAAGGGTCATCCGCATGGCGTCCTCCGTGGCGCGGTATTCCTCGATGAGGCTGTCCAGAAAGGCGTCTACCTGAAGCATATTATAGCCGCCGAAGGAGGCTTTCGGAAACACATGGGATTCCGCTTCCTGGGGTGTTAACATGGTCGGTCACTCCTATCCCTATCTTTCTATTTATGGTCCGGCGCGGCCCGGGATCAGACGTACACGCCGTTGTTCTCCAGCTCGTCGATCAGGTCGCCCATGATGTCCACGTTGTAAGGCGTGACGATATAGGTCTGCAAGGCGACCTTCTTGATCTTCCCTTCCTGGGCGTAAGCAACGCCGGAGAGGAAGTCCAACAGGCGGCGGGCCACGTCCTTCTGGGTCTTCTCCAGGTTCAGGACGACCGTGCGCTTGTCCCGCAGGTGGTCGGCCACTTCGGAGGCGTTTTCATACCGCTCCGGCTTGACCAGCACGACCTGTAACTGTGTGGTGGCGTGGATGTTCACCACTTTTCCGCCGCCGGGGTTGCGGCGGGGCGGCTCCTGGTACGTGGGGGTTTCCCGGCGGCGAGGGGGCTCGGCCCGGCGGGGCGGTTCCTCCCGGCGCGGGGGTGCCTCGTGTTCGGGTTCGTCCTCTTCTTCGTCCTCGTCCTCGTACAGGTCTTCGTCCTCGTCGTAATCGTCTTCCATATCATCCTCATAGGGATGGGTGAGACGCTTGAGTTCATCTAAGAATCCCATGGTGTGTGTAACCCCCTAAAATTATGTCGTCAATGGTGTGACGGAGCCTCCCTCAGCCCTGGGGGTGCCAGGGGGGACGAGCGCCGAACAGAGCCGTGCCCACCCGCACCATGGTGGACCCACCTGCGATGGCCAAGGGGTAATCTCCGCTCATGCCCATGGAAAGGCAGTCAATATTAGAAACATTATCCCCTAATTCGTTCCGCATGTCAATAAAAAGCTGATAAGTTTCCTGGAAAAATGCTTTGTTTTCCTCCTCAGTTGCGGTGGCGGGGGGGATGCTCATGATGCCGCGCAGCCGCAGGTGGGGGCACTGGAGGGCGTGGTGGGCCAGGGCCAGGATGTCGCTGCGCTTGGCGCCGCCCTTGCTGGCCTCGTCACCGATGTTCACCTCCAGCAGGATGTCCTGGGTGACGTCCAGCTTGGCTGCCTGCTTTTCCACGGCGTCCATGAGATGTTCGGAGTCGATGGACTCGATCATGTCCACTTTGCCCACAACGAACTTCACTTTGTTGGTCTGCAAGTGCCCGATGAAGTGGACCTTAGCCCCCTCATAGGCGTTGTCTTCCAGGTGGGCCACCAGCTCCTGCACGCGGTTCTCGCCGCAGATGGTGATGCCCGCCCGGATGGCGTTGCGAATGGTGTCGGAAGTCTGCACCTTGGTGGCGGCCACCAGGGTGATGTCCTGGGGGTCCCGTCCGGCCGCTTCGGCGGCCTGACGCATGTTCTCCCGCACGGCCGCGACGTTCGCGGCGATGGATTCATAGCTCTTTGTCTCTGGCATGGTTTCAACGTACCACCTTTCCGTCGGTTAGTTCTGCGGAGGCCAGCACCACCTGGTCCCCGTCCCGCAGGATGCGGGTATCTTCTTCGCTCGTGGGAGCGGCTTTGACCAAATAACTCGTGTCGTCCTCGGCCAGGATGGTCACCGGGCGGAACCGGGCCTTCTGGGACACGACCACATAAACGCCCCGCTCGCCGTCCTTCGTGATGCGGAGGGCCTGCTTGGGCACGCGGATGCCCTCGCTGCTGTGGAAGATGACCCGGCCGCTCTCCTGGCGCAGGTCCTCGGCCTTGTCATCGTCCTGGGACGAACGGAGGACGACCACGAGCTTGTTGTCCTGGACCTCCCCCACGCTGTAAACGGTCATGGGGAAGCTCTCGGACAAGGAGTCGAAAAACACGTCCACGCTGTCGCCGTTGTCAAACCGGCCGACGGTATCCCCCGGCACGGTGATGGCGTAATACCAGGCAGCGTTCGTCACCAGCTTGCCGATGACGTTGTCCGCCGGGGTGGGGTCGGTCTGGGCGAAGGCCTCCAGGTCACGGGGGCCTAAGCCCTCCAGCTTGGCGGGGGTCAGGACGGTCTCGTAGCCGTCCACATAGGAGGAGAACAGCCCGGAGACCGGGGCCTGGATGCTGGACGCCTTGGCCTGGTGGGCCTGAAGCTCATCATAGCGGCTCTGCAGCTGGGCGGCGGCCTGGGTCATGGCCGTGGTGGCGTTGGACGAGAGCAGATACTCCCGCCGCAGCACCAGCTTGCGGTAGGTGGCGCTCTGGTCCGCCAGGCCGCTGAAGTTCCCGCTGGAGGCGGCCTGACGCAGGCTCGTCATCGACGAGAGCATCTGCTCCTCCAAAGCCGTGCCGGAGGGAGACTCCGGATAGGTGGCGTACTGCAAGGCGGTCAGATCGGTCTGCACCTGCAGCAGCTCCTCCTGGCTGGCCACGTAGGTCTCGTCCTGATAGACCACGGCCAGGTCTTTCCCCTTGGCGACTTTTTCGCCCTGGCCCCGCAGCAGCTGGACCACGCCGGACGCACCGGACACGGGGACCTCCGAGCGGACCACCCAGCCGGTGGCGTTGACGCTGGTCTCCATGGAATCTGTGTAAGCGACGGTGAATTTATAAGGGTCCCGCATCCCCACCCAAGCCGAGCAGATGAGATACACCACGATGGCGGTGATGGCGATGGGCATGGCGACCTTGGAAAAAATGGTACCTTGTTGTTGGTTCATAGGGTCAGCCTTTCTTGGGCTGGGACCTTGTCCTTTTCCAGACGGAGAAGAACCCGTCAGAGACAAGGCCCGGCGCTAGTCTGCGTCATCCTCCCAGGACAGGGGCCGTTCGGGCACGACCGTGGAGATGGCGTGCTTGTACACCATCTGCTGCTTTCCGTCGCTGTAAATGACCACCACGAAGGGGTCAAAGCCACGGATCTCTCCCCGGATCTGGAAGCCGTTGACTAAAAAGACGGTGGCGCCCATCCGGCTGCGCCGCAGCTTGGAGAGCAGGGTGTCCTGTAAGTTGCGCTTTCTGGGTTGTACTGCGATCTGTGTCTGTTGCATAGTAGACGCACTCCTTTTCTTTGTGGTGCGTCTATCCTACTCCGTTTTCGTGGAGAAAGTCCGTCGAATCCCGGATGATGCTGGAAATATTTCCCTGCCTGTCCACCTCGATCCAGTGGGCCTTGGGGTTTCGGCGGAACCAGCTCAGCTGCCGCTTGGCATACTGCCGGGAGCGGAGCTTCACCTTTTCGGCGGCTTTTTGGATGGCATCGGCGTCGCCGCTGGCGACGGCCGGGACAAGCTCCTTGTAGCCGATGGCCTGCATGGCAGTCCCGTCCTTGGGGATGCCGGCGGCCAGCAAGGCCTGAATCTCTTTCACCAGGCCGTGCGCCATCATCTCGTCCACCCGCTGGTCGATGCGGGCATAGAGCGCCTGCCGGTCGGCGTAGGTCAGCGTGATGGTTAGCGCCTCATACCGCGGCGGCACGGCCTGGGTCTCCCGGTTGTGCTGGGAGATGGTCTTGCCGGTGGTGTACCACACCTCCAACGCCCGTAAAATTCGCTTCTCGTCGTTGGGGTGCAGGCGGGCAGCCGCCTCAGGGTCAATGCGTTCCAGGTCTGCCCAGAGCCGGGGAAGTCCCCCCTGGGCCGCTTGCGCCTGGAGCTTGGCCCGCAGGCCGCTGTCCGGCTGGAAGTCAGAAAACGTCTGCCCCTTGCAAAGCGCGTCGATGTACAGCCCCGTTCCCCCGACCAGGATCGGCTGTTTCCCCCGCGCAAAAATATCCTCCACGCAGGCCGTGGCCTCTTCGACATAGCGGGCGACGCTGTAATTCTCGCTGGGGTCGGCCATGGCCATCATGTGGTGGGGCACGCCGTCCCGTTCTTCTGCGGTCGGCTGGGCTGTCCCGATGGGCATCCCGCGGTAGACCTGCATGGAGTCGGCGGAGACGACCTCGCCGCCCAGGGCCTTGGCCAGGGCAACGCCCAGCTTGGTCTTGCCGGTGGCGGTGGGGCCGCAGATGACGATGAGTTTTTTGGACTGGGCCATCTCAGGCACCACCTTTCCTTCGGGATTCGACCTTATTTTACCACCAAATCCCCCGCCTGTCCATTAGCTGCGCTTAAACTGATGCTCCAGCTGCTGCCGGGTCATGGTAACGGCCACCGGTCGCCCGTGGGGGCAGTATTTCACCCGCCCGGCCATGACCTCCCGGACCACCACCAGCAGCTCCTCCCGCGAGTTCTTCTGCCCGCCTTTGATGGCCGCTTTGCAGGCCATGGTGTGCAGCACCGCGTCCCGCGCCGCCTGGGGGTCGGCCCCGGCCCCCTTCAGCAGCTCCCCCGCCAGCTCGCACAAGGCGGCTTCCACTTGGCCGGGTTCCAAATAGTCGGGGATCTCCCGCACCACAAAGGCCCCGCCGCCAAACTCCTCGCAGGCAAAGCCAAACTGCGCCAGCAGGTCCAGGTTGTCCAGCAGCGCCACCCCCTCCTCCGGGGGCGGGGTAAAGACCACGGGGGCCAGCAAGGTCTGAGGCATGGGTTGGTAGCCCGCGGCCTTCATGCGGTCGAAGTTCATCCGCTCGTGGGCGGCGTGCTTGTCGATGAGGTGGACCGTGTCCCCCTGCTCCACGATGAGGTAGGTTTGCAGGATTTCTCCGGCCAGCCGCCAAGGTGCTGCCTCGGCGGTCACTTCCTTCGCCGGGGCCGGCGGGACCGGCACCGTTTCCGGTGTCTGGGGTTGGGCAGGCGGCTGCAATAGGGTCAGCTGGGGAGCGCCCTCCGCCCGGTTTTCCTCCACGGTCCGTGGACGGGGAATGTCAACGGCTGAGGGGGCCGGAGCGAAGTTTTCAACATTTTCCACCGATTTATCCACATTTGCAGGAAAAGCTGTGGATTTTTCTTCGTTTCCTGTGGAGAAACCGGGGAAAACTCTGGTTCCCCCTGGGCTTGCTTTCGCGGGTGTGTTGGGGGGCACCGGGGGCATTTCCCGTGCCAGGGGTCGCAGAAGCGCGGCGGCAGCAGGGTCCCGCAGGGTCTGTCCCTCCCGGAACTGCTGGGCGCTCATCCGCTGGAATCCACCCCCGGCGGACGGGTTCGCCGTCGATGCAGCAGGGGGTGTTTTAACAGACATTTGCACCGATTCCGTCTTTTTTTGTTCCGGGAAGACGAGGTCGGGGTGCCGTTTTTCCCCGTTCAGCGCGGCCAGGACGGTGTAATACACCCCGTCAAAAACCTTGCGCTCATACAAAAACTTGACCTCGGTCTTTGCCGGGTGGACGTTTACGTCCACGGCGTTGGCCTTGAGCTGAAGCTGCAGCGCACAGCCGGGGAACTTCCCCACCATCTTCTGGTTCTCATAGGCCCGCTCTAAGGCGGCCATGAGCAGCTTCGACTTCACCTGCCGCCCGTTCACGAAGAAGAACTGCTGGTTCCGGCTCCCCCGGCAGCAGGCAGGCAGGGAGACAAAGCCCGTTACGGTCACGTCCTCCGCGCCCCCCTGCACCGGCACAAAGCCCAGGGCCATGTCCCGGCCTAAGACCGCATAGAGGGCCGACTGCAAGTTCCCGTCCCCCGGCGTCAGGAGATCCTGCTTCCCGTCCCGGAGAAACTTGATGGACACCTCCGGGTGAGACAGCGCCAGCTTCTGCACCAAGGCAAACGCCGCCGCGCCCTCCGCGGCGTCCCGCTTCATAAATTTCAGCCGAGCGGGGGTGTTGTAGAAGAGGTCCCGGACCAGCATCGTCGTCCCCAGGGGGCAACCGGCCGGTTCCCCCTCCACGATCTCTCCCCCCTCCAGGGTCAGCGAGTTTCCCAGCGTTTCCTCCGCTGTTCGGGTGATCAGCTCCACCCGCGACACGGAAGCGATCGCCGCCAAGGCCTCCCCCCGGAACCCCAACGTCCCGATGGCATCCAGATCCTGGGCGGTGTGGAGCTTGCTGGTGGCGTGGCGCAGAAAGGCCGTGCGGCACTGCCCGGCGGGGATGCCGCTGCCGTTGTCCGTGACCCGGATGAGCGCCATGCCGCCCCGCTGGATCTCAATGGTCACTGCCGACGCCCCGGCGTCGATGGCGTTCTCCACCAGCTCCTTCACCACTGAAGCCGGCCGTTCCACCACCTCCCCGGCGGCGATCAGGTCGGCCACATGGGCGTCCAATACTTGGATCGGGGCGTGTTCGGTTTTGGTCTGTTCGTTCCTTGGCATGGTGTGTTCCCTTATCTGGTCAAATGATCGCTTTTTATAGCTTTGCTTTCAGTTCATACAATAGGTTCATCGCTTGCAGGGGGGTGAGGCTTTCCAGCTGCGTATTCCGCAGCGTTGCCAGCACCTCTTCCTCCCCCAGGGCGGTGAGAGAGACTTGCGGTTCCTCCCTGGCGGAGGTCTGCTTGGGGGTCTTGTCCTGGCTTTCCAGTTCGGCCAGGATCTCCCGCGCCCGCCGAATGACTTTGGGCGGCAGGCCCGCCAGGTTGGCGACCTCGATGCCGTAGCTCTGGTCCGCCCCGCCGGGGACGATCTTCCGCAGGAAGAGGATCTCGTCTTTTTTCTTCCGGGCGGCGATGTTGAAGTTTTTGACCCCCGGAAGCGCTCCTTCCAGCACGGTCAGCTCATGGTAGTGGGTGGCGAAGAGCGTCTTCGCTCCCAGGCGTTTCGGGTCGGCGCACCACTCCAACACGGCGCGGGCAATGGACATGCCGTCGTAGGTGGAGGTCCCCCGCCCGATCTCGTCCAAAATAAGCAGGCTCCGGGACGTGGCATGCTTGAGCAGCTCGGCCACCTCGGTCATCTCGACCATGAACGTAGACTGTCCCCCGGCCAGGTCGTCCGAGGCCCCGATGCGGGTGAAGATGCGGTCCACCACGCCGATCCGCGCCGCGCGGGCGGGCACGAACGACCCCATCTGGGCCATGAGGACCATGAGGGCGACCTGACGCATATACGTCGATTTGCCCGCCATGTTTGGCCCGGTGAGGATGGCGGCGAGATGCTCCTTGTTGTCCATGTAGGTGTCGTTGGGGACAAAGAGAACGTCCCGGCGCATTTTTTCCACGACCGGGTGCCGTCCTTCGGTAATTTCCAAGCGGTCGGAGTTGTCCACCGTGGGCATACAGTAGTTGTTCTCTGCCGCCACCGTGGCGAAGGAGACCAACACGTCCACCTGGGCCACCGCCCCGGCGATCTCCTGGATGCGGGGGGACTGGGCCGCCACCTGGTCCCGGATGTCGCAGAAGAGCTGGTATTCCAGGGCAACGATCCGGTCCTGGGCGGAGAGGATGGTGTGCTCCATGTCCTTGAGCTCCTGGGTAATATAGCGCTCACAGTTGGTCAGGGTCTGCTTGCGGATGTAGGTCTCCGGCACCTGGTCATAGTAGGACTTCGAGACTTCAATGTAATACCCAAAGACTTTGTTGAAGCCGACTTTCAAGGACTTGATGCCGGTCTTCTCTTTCTCCGCTGCCTCCAGCTTGGCGATGACGCCCTTGGTGTCGGTGAGGATCTCCCGCAGCTGGTCCACGTCCTCGTGGTACCCGGCCCGGATGATGCCCCCCTCCCGCACGGAGAAGGGCGGCTCGTCGAGGATGCCTCTGGCGATGAGGTCTGTCAGGTCCGGCAGCCCCGTGAGCGCCTCCCGCAGGCGGGCCAGGAGCACGGGGGATTTGTCCGGCAGATAGTTTTGCAGCTCCGGCAGGCGGCGCAGCCCGGCAGCCAGCGCCACGAGATCCCGTGCCCCGGCGGTGCCGTAGACGATGCGGGAGATGAGCCGTTCCAGGTCCGTGATCTCCCGCAGAACTTGCGTCAGCTCTTCCCGTTCCACGGAATGGTCCACCAGCCAGCCCACGGCGTCCAGCCGCCGGGAGATGGCCACGGGGTCGAGCAGGGGCCGCTCCAGCCAGCTGCGGAGCTGCCGCCCGCCCATGGCGGTCTTGGTCTTGTCCAGCACCCAGAGGAGGGAGCCTTTCTTCTCCTTGCCCCGGAGCGTCTCGGTCAGCTCCAGGTTGCGCCGGGCCACGGGGTCCAGCTCTAAAAACCGGCCGGTGGAATAGTACCGGATGGTGTGGAGGTAGGAGAGGTCCGTCTTCTGCGTCTCATAGAGATAGGACAGCAGCCCCCCGGCGGCCTGGATGGCAGGCCGGGCGTCGCCCGGCACCTGGTCCAGCCCCACGGTAAACTGCTGCGTCACCCGCGCCTGGGCCGCGGCCAGGTCGAACCGGGCCTCGGAGGCGTGCTCCACCCGGCAGGACAGTTTGGCGGGTAAATAGTCCAAAAGGCCCTCTTCACAGGCTCCCGGAGAGAGAATGATCTCGCGGGGGCTGAAGCGGGCCAGCTCATTGATCGCGTGTTCCTGCCAACCGGCGGGGTCAAACTGGGTGAGGAAGACCTCTCCCGTGGAGATGTCTCCCAGGCACAGCCCCGCCCCCTGGGGGCCGCTGTATAGGGCCGCCAGGAAGTTGTTTTTGCCTTCCTCCAGCATGTTCTCCTCGATGAGGGTGCCGGGGGTGACGACCCGGATGACCTCCCGGTCCACCAGGCCCTTGGCCTGGGCGGGGTCCTCGGTCTGCTCGCAGATGGCGACCTTGTACCCCTTGGCGATGAGCCGGGAGATATAGGCCTCGGAGGAGTGATACGGCACGCCGCACATGGGCGTGCGCTGCTCCGGCGGCTTGTTCCGGTCCCTGGTGGTCAGGGTGAGGTTGAGCTCGGCGGCGGCGGTCTTCGCGTCGTCGTCGAACATCTCGTAAAAGTCCCCCAGGCGGAAAAAGAGCAGGCAGTCGGGGTGCTGGCTCTTGATCTCTAAATACTGCTTTTTCATGGGGGTCAGTTCAGCCATG
>ERZ1032651.528-NODE-528-length-11234-cov-22.448877_pt1 | contig 11234 bp, 8 predicted proteins | sample MGYA00518732_ERZ1032651 | MGnify/ENA primary metagenome ERZ1032651 (study PRJEB33719, sample SAMN04261399) | wastewater metagenome | biome: periurban shantytown; feature: human; material: feces | host: Homo sapiens | place: Peru: Lima | collected 2013-01-03 ...
CGGCAGTCGATGAACTTCTGCACGCGGTTGGCCATGTCGGTCTTCTGCTGCAGGTTGGTCTTGATGCTCTGACGGGTCTTCTCGGCGTTCTCGCGCGAGCGCTTGTTGATGAGCACCTGCTCCACGATCTTATTGGCGGCGTCCTTGTTCTCGATTAGATAGGTCGAGAGGCGCTCCTTAAAGAATGCCGTCATGGCCTGCTGGATAAAGCGGTTATTGATGGCCTTCTTAGTCTGGTTTTCGTAGGACGTCTGGGTGGAGAAGCAGTTGGTCACCAGCACCAGGCAGTCCTGGACGTCCTGCCATTTGATGCCGCTCTCGTTTTTGTTGTACTTGCCCTGTTGCTTAATGTAAGCATCGATGGCGCTGGTCAGAGCGCTACGGGCCGCCTTCTCGGGCGAGCCGCCGTTCTCGAGCCACGACGAGTTGTGGTAGTACTCCTGCATCATGAAGGTGCGCGAGAAGCACATGCACGCGGTAATCTTTACGTTGTAGTCGGGCAGGTCCTCGCGGTCGCGACCGCGACGGTCGGCCTCGATAAAGAAGGGCTCGGTAAGGTAGTCGGTACCGACCTTCTCGAGCACGTAGTCCTCGATGCCCTTGGGGTAGCAAAAGTCCTCTTCGGAAAACTCGCCATCGTCGCCCTCAATGCGCAGGCGGAAGGTCACGTTGGCGTTGACCACGGCCTGGCGGCGCATGGTCTCGCGATACCAATCGTGGGGGATGCTGATGGAGGTAAAGACCTCAAGATCGGGGCGCCACTTGATGGTGGTGCCGGTGCGGTTCTCGTCGCTGGGCTCAATCTCGAGTGCCTTCTTTTTGGCGCCGACGACCTTGCCCTTTTTAAAGTGCAGGGAGTACTTGTTGCCGTCGCGCCAAACTGTGACGTCCATGTACTCGGAGGCGTACTGGGTCGCGCACGAGCCCAGGCCGTTGGTACCGAGCGAGAAGTCGTAGTCGCCGCCCTGGTTGTTGTTGTATTTGCCACCGGCGTAGAGCTCGCAGAAGACGAGCTCCCAGTTAAAGCGCTTCTCGGAGGGGTTCCAGTCGAGCGGGCAGCCGCGGCCGTTGTCCTCTACCTGGATAGAGCCATCGCGAAAGGCGGTAAGGGTGATGAGCTTGCCGTAGCCCTGGCGCGCCTCGTCAACGGCGTTGGACAGGATCTCGAAGGCGGCATGCGCGCAGCCGTCGAGCCCGTCCGAGCCAAAGATGACGGCGGGGCGCAGACGTACGCGCTCCTCGTCCTTGAGCTGGCGGATACTGTCGTTACCATAGTTTGCGGTGTTTTTTGCCATACTCGCTCTCTCGGTGCTCCTTTGCTACGTTTAAGTCATATAGATAGTCAAGGTAGCATAGCCCAGCCCATAGGCGATTCCAACTAACACGAAATCCATCGAACAATCGTTCGGAATTTGGTGGAACAGCGTTTACTCGGACAAAACCGAGTCGGTTCTGTCCGAGTAAGTTTGAAGGCGGTCGAATGCGTCCTGCTACGTTTGCGGTTGGATGCGTTTGTCAAAAACGTGCCATGCGGATTGTTGGATTGAATCGAACATTGGGACAGGCGTCTCATTTTATGGGCCGAGGGCGTGCGTATACGAGTCTTTTTGGTCCATAGGGGATGCTGGGCGGTTGCTAGTTGGGCCACGGGTCACTTCGCCGGCGCTGCTTTTCGCCATACGCTCATAGTGGAGGCCGATGCCACGGAGTCGACTTGGGACTCGGGCAACGGATGAGCTGTAAGCCGAAAGGAGCGGTGAGGATGATGAAGCCCATGACGAAGAAGCTGCTGTTAGGAATTCCCACCGTGACGCTTTCGGCCGTGCTGGCTTGCACGCTTACCGGTTGCGGCGGAAATGCGCCGAGTGGCTCGGCTGGCAGCTCGGGCGGCGGCAGTGCTCCCGTAGAGAAGAAGGCCTATGAGTCGCAGACGGTCGAGGTAGCTGGTATAACCTATGAGTCGGTAGCCCACGGTACGTTCTATCGCGGCGACGCTAAGCTGCAGGACGGCTTTTACCTGCACGTCAAGATCACCAACAACAATGCAAAGAACAGGACGTTTAGCTCCTTTAACGTGCATGCTGCCCAGGGCGATCTTGAGGCAGGCGACCCGTTGTTTACTTCCGGCAAGGCGGCCGTGCTCGATTACGTTGCAAGCGAGGCTCCCGATGAGCTTCACGAGGGCATCGATCTTTCCGAGAGGCCAGATATCGGTCCGGGCGAGACTGTTGAGTACGTGTATTTCTGGGCGCCCAAGACGGCGTACTACGGGCCCATCACTGTCGAGTTCGTAGATGCTTACGCCCCCGCCAAGAATCATGAGGCCATGCACTTTGACACCACGGGGTGCGAGACCAAGGAGTTCAAGGCGGCCGGCGGTGTGGCCGATTCTGGTGACGCGGCCAATATGACCGGCATCGATTGCGCATCGTACAGTATCGAGGCCGCCGATGGGTACACGCTGGATTCGTCCAACGAAGAGCACGAAAAGGCAGACTTCTTCCACGACGAGACTGGAGGACGCTTGCACATCAGCATCTTCCCGCGCTCGCCGGAGGAAGAGGTTGCAAGCCTAGAGCAGGTCTACGAAGGCAAGGAGACAACAACCGACCAGGTCGAGTACAACGGCATAACGTGGCTGCGCTTTACCGGTCCCGACAACGGCCATACGCTGTTTGCGACGGCTCCCGCAACGGGTGAAACCGTCCGCGTGTCGATTGGCTGGAAGATCGATTGGGACGCCGCCGTGCCCATGATGGAGGCGCTAAAGCTCAAGTAGCGCTGTGATTCCCATGTCAGGCGACTCAGGGCTGGCTCCGAGTTATCGGGGCCAGCCCTTTTTTGATGTTCGATGAGCCGAGTCGGCGTCTCTCGCAAAGGTAATTTAGGAGCTAGCGAGGCCTATCCGAATTGATCTCATCGGCGGTGTCGTTTTCGAGCGCCGTGCGGCGGGCGCTGTAGGCGACAAGGCCGGCGCCAGCTGCGGCGAGTGCTGCAGCGGCTGCCATGAGGGGAGCGTTGACATCGCTCGTGCCCGCAAGCACGCCCGCTTTTCCGGAATGCTTGTTATTGCCGTGATCCTTGCCGCTGCCAGAGCCACTGCCGCCACCGGAGCTGCTTCCGCCGGAGTCGCCGCCCTTGTCAGTACCGCCGCCACTCGAGTCGCCACCGCCGTCCGCCGTCATCGGTGCATCGTGAAGCCCCGTCGTATCCGCGCTGTCGCATACGCCGACCTGAACTTTTGAGCGTTCGCATGCCGCGTCGGGCACATGAAGCTCGTGCAGTACGGCACCCAGCGTCGAGTTTGCGCCCGGTCGAATTTCCTCGAGCGTTACGGGATCGAGCGCCACCAGATTACGTGCCTTCGCATACAGCGTTACGCGTTTGCCCACTTCGTCGCTCCAACTCTCGGGGATGGCGAAGCTCATGCGGAACTGTGCCGTGCAACCCGGTGCCAGCACGGCGTTGCCGTTGTCGGCTACCAGCGGGTGCGTTGCAAAACGTGCGCCCAGCGTCTCGAGCGCGTACTTCACATGTGCCATGTCGTTGGCCGAAGCGTCCTCGGCAAGCTCTGGATCGTAGATCGAAGCCATGCGTGCGTTCATTCCGAATCCGATGGATGCGCTGGAGAACGGCTGGCTGGAGCCCTCTCGGTATAGATCGATCGTGCCGGCGGTCAGCAAGGTGTTGCCGTCGTTTCGCACCGTGACCATGAAGGATTCGCCTGCTGCTCCGGGCACCACCGCGCCCGAGGTAGCGACCGCGCCCGTCGGAGTGGCACACGCCACCAAGGGCACTTCGATGCCGTGCAGCTCTGCCTCGCTCTTCTCCGCGCTCACAATGTGCGTGGCGAGCGCGGAGAGCATGCCTCCCGACGTTAAAAATGTCGTTATCTGATCGACGGGATGGTCTAGCTCGCACATCACGAACGGCTCCGTAAACAGATCGCCTGCCAAGGTGCTGGCGAAGATGCGGAAGTGCTTGCCCATCACTGCTACCGGGTTGCCTTCTTCGTCGTAGGTTTGTCCCACCTTGCCATCGGTGTTCTCTACATAGAGTACGCACCTGCCGTTGTTGCTTACGCTAAACGATGCTGGGCCACAGCCTGCGGCACCCACGGGCTGCGTTGCAAATGCCGATGCGCCTCGCGTCCAAGTAATATGCTGCAGTTGCTCGTTGACGGTTGCCAAAAAGCCCGAATGTTGTGGCCACGGCACCGCGTGGGGTACTGTGGCATCTGGCGACATAACGCCCCAACCCGCGATGGACTGGCCGATCACGGCGTACGACGCGCAGCCACAACCGCCTGCAGTCTCGTATGCAACGGGCACCACCATTTTGCCGTTGATATTCTCGGGCGCGCCCAGCTCGATGCTCGATGGTGCCTGCGGAAAGTGGAGGACCTGACGGAACGTGAGACTGTCGCCCAAATTATCCGACCACAGGGTAAAGCATTCCAGCGCAACCTCGGCCTCGCTGCCGAGCGCCTTCTCTGCGGTGGTTCCGCGGCGGTGGAGGTAAGCGCCCGACAGGCGCCCGTCGACCAGCGTCTTGCCCACCGTGATACGCGGGCACTGCAGGCAATGGTAGCCATCCTCCTGAAGGCGGCCGCGCGAGATGCTGCGCCACGACGTGTGCGATATCACGCGAACTTCGTCGTTGCTTATGCGCAGGCGCACAACGGACAGTATGCCGGATGTGCTCGCCGTATCGAAAAGGGTGTTGTCGCCGGCGGGGCGCTCACCCGAGACCAGCAGCACGTAGGCGTCCTGGTTTCCTCTTCCGTCTGTATATTCCACCACGTCGAAGTCGTAATCGAATATGCCGTTGCGCTCCACATCGCCCTCGCCAAACCCAAGGGGAAAGTCCACGGGCATGGGAGCGGACCACGTGCCGTTTGCCTTTGTGTGCACCACCAGGCGCGAGCGACCATTGTCGCCGTAGCGCACCGAGGCGATACGGAACAGGCATTCTACGCCGGCAATCCTTGCCAGCTTCATGTGAGCTTCGCTGAGCACGCCAGCAAACAGCACGTTGTCGCTCGAGGGTTTGATGCCGCCACGCTCGTCCTCCGACACGCCGGCAGAATTGGCGTTCGGGTCAGCAACGGCGTTCGTCGTCTGGCCGATATAGGCGTACTCGTACATCGGCGCGGCGTTTTCGTCGTTTTCCATCAGTGCATGGACGAAATGTTCGACCTGTCCCGTGTCGTCGCTCTCTGCATCCGCCTCGAGCTCAATACGCGTGACCGCTTGATTCCAATCGCGTACGACAGAAGCGACGTTTACGGCAGTGGCCTTAACCTCGGCGCGTGCGAGCAGCTCGGCGTTGGTGACGATGGTGGCCGATGCGATAAATTGCGGCACGCCGCCCGCCTCGGCGTTGCCGGCTGAGCCGAAGCAGGCATCTAGTGTATAGGGCGTATCTCCACCCAATGCGAGCTCAGAGCGCTGGAGTACATACTGGTCGCCGTTGTTCACCGACATATTCCACGAATCGAGGAGTGTGGGCCACGACCCCGACCAAGCCTTGGTGGTCCACTTGAACATCACGAACTGGAGTATCACATCGACATCGACGTCTGCACCTACGCGCAGTCGCGGAAGCTGGTGTCCATCTGCCTTCTCGTACCCAATGAACAGCGTGAGGGATGCGGCGCCGCGCACGGCGGACGAAGCGACGCCTGCAACGCCGGCGCCAAAGGTGACGGCAAGCCCGATCTGGATGGTGAACGAGCCCGACGTGTTTGAATAGTCGAGCGAAATGTTTTTGAAAAACGCCGCGCCGCTGCCGTGCGTGTGGGCACCCACGGCGAGCGCCAGCTTCGCCAGCACCCAGGGGTTGACGTTTAGGAAAAACGGCACCGGTCCTAGGGTAAACTGCTCGGTCCAATTGAGGTCGGTTCTTACCTGGAAGAGGGCCTTAATATTGCCGTATGCGGGGTCGTTGTTGTTACCCCAGGTTTTGCCCACCCAATCGTAGGCGAGCGAGCCGTACAGCTGTGTGGCGATATCCATCGTGAACAGCGGCGTGCAATGGTGGCGAAGGAGCTTGGTGTTTCTTGGATCGGTGCCCGAACCGGCACTCATACTTTTGTACTGATTCCACTTCCCCTCCATCTCGTCGAGGTAGCGGTTTGCCTGCTTGGCGCCCGACTCACGCGGCGATTTCTTCCAGTATTCCGGATCAGGGTTGCCCGAATCGTTCATATAGCTGGCTGGTTTGTATCCTCCGCCAAACAGCACGTATCCAGCAAACGAGAAATCGAAGAGAATCGGAAATGTGGGCATCCAACACGTGAACTTATTGCCGCCGATGCCGGGAAACGCTGCGGGGAAATCAAACGGAGTGATCTCTTGGTCCATAGTGGTGGGGACGATAGTGGTCGATCCGGATTCCGCCTTTGCCGCCGGCGCGGTAACAACGGCCATGGGGGAGGAGAGCGTGTAGGTTTTGCCTTGGTAGTCGAGGACAAAGCGCAGCTTGCATCCTTCTTCCAGAAGGCTCGACGCTGCATCGAGGAACTTGTCTTTGAGCGTGAACGTCGCCAGATTATCCGCGCCCGATGCGCTGGCCTTGACTTGGCCAATCTGCGTGACGGTTTCGGATGAGCTGCCCGCAGCGGGTATCACTTTATTGATATGCAACGTTGCCTGCCCGCCCTGCGGCAGATGGGCCTGCACGGTAAAAGCGTGCGTGTCGGGCTGATCGTTTGCTGCTTCGTCCGCTGGCATTGCCATGAACGTAGCGTCGGCGTACTGAATGTCCCATTCGTCGAATGTGAGCTGGCGGAAGTACGGCTCGCCATCGGAGAGCGGACGTGTGGGTGCGGTAATGGCGGTGCCGCCTTGGACACGCGCGAGGGGAATCTCGACATCGCGGTAGCCTGCCATGCTAATGGAAATGCCGCCGTTAAAGTCGTACGCGTCGAGAAGCGTCGCCTCGTCCACGTAGCCTTCCGAAAGCGGCGCGACCTCAAAGATGGCCGTGCCTTCGTCATCGGTAGTGGCGGTGAGCTGCTTGCCTGCGGCATAGCGCGACGTGAGCGTGACCTGGGCGCCCGTGATGGGCGTATTCTTGTTGGCGACGTCGACCACGACCACACCGAACATGGTGCGCGAGAGAACGAGCACCCTGAAGGGGTCTTTTTCGTCGGCATGGGCTTCGGTGGGCGCGAACGGCAATATGAAGGCGTTTGCGCTTTCCGGCACGCGCGGCAACATAATGCTCGCTAACGAGGACGCTCCGGCAACAAGTAACGAACGGCGATCAAGCATCTTCGGCTCCCATCCCGCAAGTATCGGTGGAAATAATCCAATTTTGCGAGAAGGCGCCCCGTAGCGGTAGTGCCGTTCAAGGGTCAAAATGTCCAAATTGATCGAGCGAAGCGCCGGGTTCCGGAATGCGTTCGATTCGCTTGGCAGTCCGGTCGCTAACGTAACATATGCGCGACCAGCTCGGTGCGTGTGCCGATGCCAAGCTTTGCGTATACGCCGGATAGGCGGTTTTTGACGGTGCCCGGCGATACTCCCATATGGCGTGCGATTTCGGCGTTGGTCCACCCACGACAGGCGAGCATGGCCATGGTGAATTCCGTGGTCGTTAGATCGTCGGCCACGTCCTCGCCCGAATCGGGGTTGTGGATGCGCCGCCAGCCGTAGCTGAAGCGGTACGTGATCTCGATGATGCGCGCGAAGTCGTCAGGGTATTGCGTTTTTAGGCACGCCTCGATGAGCCCCTGTAAAAGGCCGTGATGCTCGCCAATGAGCTCGATAAGGCCGTCGGGACGCGCAATGTTCCAAGCAACTCCGAAGTGCGTTTTTGCGGCGTCGACGTCTTTGAGACTCATGCATGCCATGGAAGCTGCCAGGTGCAGGAACAGTTCCGAGATCGGATAGCTTCCCTGTTTCATAATCAGGGCGTTTTCCGCCATGCCCAGGCTGCGGCCGTATTCGCCGCGCAGATACAAGGCGTGCGCCATCACGTAGCTGGCGAACAGGCGCAGGCCTTCGGGCAGATGCGCCGCAAGTGGATAAAACTCTTCGGCAGAATACGGGGAAGGCAGGTGCAGCAGGACGCTCGCGGCCGAGGCGAACAGGATATGCGTGGCGTGGGCGGCGGGCGATTCCTCGTCGGCCGGCGTATCGAGGATGCCCGCAAGACAACGGCGGGCGTCGGCGATACGGTTGAGCGACAGGCTGGCATATCCGCAGATAAAGCATGCGGAATAGCGCAATGCGGGGTCGGTGGCGTCAAGATAGGGGCGCGCCGTCTTGGCAGCGAGGGCGGCCTGTCCGCGAAAGTACAGCGCTTCTGCCGTGGCGATGGTGCGTGAATCGGGGTCGGAAATGCCTGCAACCGCAGCGTCAATCTGCCCCGGCACAAAGGCGGTGCACATCAACGGCATGGGAACGCGTGGGTAGCCATCGCAGTCCATCATCCATCTCCCAACAGCTGGCAACAATGGCAGCAATTGTACTCCTGTTACTCGGGACTGGAATTTGTGGGTATCGCCTACGATTATGCCGAACGTATAAAGGAAGACTAGCGGCTCTCTTGAACCCGAGGTCGAAGAGGGCGTTGTGCAAGGCATATGGGGCCGAGCGGAAGTGTATCAAAAGAGCGTTACTTGACGTTTCATGCATAATGCCAACCGCCCCGCGACATCACGTTCGCAGCGCGCAGGGGCCGGAGAATCTTCACGATGAGAGTTGACGTCTAATACCTTGCATCGTATAGTGTGTATAGCATAGTATATGACGAGAGGAGGTGTGCGGATGGAGGCACAGATGAAGCGCGGCTTCCTGGAGGCCTGCGTGCTCGCGGCCGTCTCCGGCGAGGAGTCCTACGGCTACCAGATCGTGAAGGACGTACCGGCGAGCATGGGGCTCACGGAGTCGACGCTCTACCCGCTGCTCAAGCGCCTGGAGAAGGCCGGGTGCATCACGGCGCGCTCCGCCGAGCACAACGGGCGGCTGCGCCGGTACTACCGCATCACGGACGACGGGCGAGCGCGCATCGAGGAGTTCCTGGCCGAGTGGCCGTCCGTACGGGAGATTTACGCATACGTTGAGGGGGCGCACCATGACGCGCGATGAGTTTCTGGGCCGGTTGGGCGAGCTGCTCGCCTGCCTGCCGGCCGAGCAGGTGGAGGAGACCAAAGCGTTCTATGCGGAGGCCATCGCCGACCGCATGGAGGACGGTATGAGCGAGGAGGAGGCCGTGGCCGCCATGGGCGCCCCCGGCGAGGTTGCCGAGGCCACGCTCGACGACCTGCCCGCCGTGCCGCGCGCGATCGCGAGGACGCGCCGGCGCGGCACCGCGCTGCTGTGGGTGCTGGCCATCGTGGGCTCCCCGGTGTGGGTGCCGCTGCTCGCCGCCTTCGCCGCCGTGGCCGTCACGGTCTATATCTGCATCTGGCTGCTGGCGCTCTGCGTGTGGATCGTCGCGGCGGCACTCGGGGGCGTGGGCGTAGTTGAGCTCCTGCTTGCCGTAAGCGGCGTCACCATCGGCCACTTCCCGTACGCCCTCGTCTCGGCGGGCGTGGGGCTCGGCCTCGTCGGCGTGGCGCTCTTCGTTGGTGCTGGCGCTTGGGCCGCCTCAAAACAAATTGCGCGCCTCTCGGCGCTCTGGGCGAGGAAGGCCGCCTCGCCCTTCTGGAAGGGTAAGGGCGAGAAGGGCGGCGCTGCCGCGCATCTTGCGGCGTAGAAAGGAGTGAGTACCATGACCAGCGCGAAGAAGATCTACCTCGCCGTGGCGGGCGGGCTCGTTGCCGCGGGCGTTGTCCTCGCGGGCATTGGCTTTATCGCTTCGGGTTTCGACCCGGCCGTGTTCACAACCCAAATCGACACGCGCGACAGCGCCATCGTGCTCGGCGGCGTCGAGGTGGACGACCCGACGGGCCTCCCCCTCATCGAGCAGCTCGCCGGAATCGGCGAGGTCGACACCTCCGGCATCACCGCGTCCGAGTCCCCTGCTGCCCCGGAGGCGCCCACCGCTCCCTAAGCATAGCGCGCCCGGCGCCAGCCCGGGCGGGGCGAGCAGCAGTGACGAGCGCGCCTCGCGGACCCGGTCCTCGATCTCGCGCAGCGTGGACCTCGCGAGCCTGCGCGGGCGGTTACTGCGGTCGGACATGGGCTCTCCGGACCTGCTGCGGCGCAGCCACTTGCTCGCCGTCTGGCGGCTGACGCCCATCTGACGCGCGGTCTCGGCGACGCCGAGGCCGGACTCTATGCGCGAGACGAGCGTCTCGCGCCCCCTCGGGGTGAGCCTTGCGTTAGGATGTTGCTCCATGGGAGGGCTCCTCTGCTGTTCGTCTAGACAACTCACAGCATGTGGGAGCCCTCCCTATTTGTCACTACCCGGGTGTAAACAACCTATTGGCGCAGAACAGCTAGAACAACCGATGCCGCCTCACTGCGCCGAGAAACCCCCGGCGCCGTGTGAGGCGGGCGGCGGAGTGAGCCAACAGCAAAGCCACGCCGCTAGTAGTAGCCTGTCACCAGCAATCTGCAAGTCACTAGCACCCCACAGCCGTGCCGGCAGCATCCCTTGGCCGCCATATCAGCCGCACGGTATAATCTATCCATCGATATATTGGTTGAACCATGGTGTCTCTGCTGTGACCATAAACCTCCGCAAGACGCTAGGACTTTGTTCTAAGGAGATCTGGTGGAGAAAGGTCAAGAGAACCCACCACAAGACCAGGCGCTTGCCCATAGAGTCAGGTGGGCTGACCTCGACAGCGTATTCGAGCACATGGGCGACAATACTAGCGTTGGAGAGGCAAGTAACGGCATCCACCTCATAAATGACCGGGAGCACGTCGCCGTGCGCCAGGACCACGAGGTTCGCATTCCCAATGAATACCTGCAGGAATCATACGTCGGACAGCGCGACAGCGACCTGAGAAAAGCAAGGGAGATGCTCCTTCAGGCCAAGCAGGAGCGCCCTTCCTACAAACCTGACATCCTTTTAGGTCTTGCGACAACGTTCCTGGGCTGGTTTCTCGGGGGTTTGTCGTCATCTGTCAATCTCGCATCTTTGCCCGGTATCTTGATGCTCTGCGTAGCACCGTGTGGCGCAGTAGGACTCTTTGTCGCTTTTATCTTTATCCGAAAAGAAGAGAAGCAGGGCAAATCTGATCTGGCCGAGCGCGTCCTAGAACACCTGGCGGATCCCGATGACAAGGAGACCAAGACCGATGAACATTAATGATACGAGCACACAGCTGC
>ERZ1032651.530-NODE-530-length-11225-cov-13.231423_pt1 | contig 11225 bp, 12 predicted proteins | sample MGYA00518732_ERZ1032651 | MGnify/ENA primary metagenome ERZ1032651 (study PRJEB33719, sample SAMN04261399) | wastewater metagenome | biome: periurban shantytown; feature: human; material: feces | host: Homo sapiens | place: Peru: Lima | collected 2013-01-03 ...
GTGGAGCAACAAACGCGCCGTTTCGCGGCTTTGCTTACTTTTTCCACAATTGTTTTCCCTACGACTACTGTTACTAAAAAATACTTAGCTTATGTTCTGTGCGCATAAAATATGCGCGGGATTTTTCGGAAAAAAAGAAAGGATGATCCAGATGCTGAAATTCTCCTGCGAAAAGGCGCTGCTGCAGCTCGCCGTGAATACCGCCTCCCGCACCGTGGCCACCAAAAGCTCCATCCCCGCTCTGGAGGGGCTGCTGCTGGAGGGGACGGACGTGCTGACCCTGTCCGGCTACAATATGCAGACCGGCATCCGCACCCGGCTGGAGGCCGATATCCGGGAGGGCGGACGTATCGTCCTCAATTCCCGGCTGTTCGGCGACATCATCCGGAAAATGCCCGATGACGTCATCGTTTTCTCTGCGGATGAAAAATTCATGGTCACCCTCACCTGCGGGGACGCCCGGTTCGAGATTTTGGGCCTGTCTGCCGATGATTATCCGGAGATGCCCGAGGTGGAGAGCGACTACTCCATGACCGTGCAGCAGGGGATCCTGAAGGCTATGATCAACCAGACCTCCTTCGCCGTTTCTACCAACGAAAACCGCCCCATCCACACCGGCTCCCTCTTTGAGGTGGGCATCGATGGGGTAACGGTGGTGTCCGTGGACGGCTTCCGCCTGGCTCTGCGCCGGGAGAAGATAGAGCAGCTGGAGGGCGGCGCCTTCCGGTTTGTATGCCCCGGCAGCGCCTTGAACGAGGTGGAGAAGATTTGCGAGGACAGCGAGGAGGCTATCACCGTGATGCTTGGAAAGCGTCACCTGCTGTTTGAAACCGGCTCTACGCAGCTCATCTGCCGGAAGCTGGAGGGGGATTTCCTGGACTACAAGAACGCCATCCCCCGGAACAATCCCATCCGCCTCACCGTGGACAGCAAGACCATGCTCAGCAGCCTGGACCGGGTGAGCGTGGTTATCAGCGAGAAGCTGAAAAGCCCTGTCCGCTGCATTATGGGCAGCGGCTGCATCACCATGTCCGCCAAGACCGGCAACGGCGAGGCAACGGACGTATGCCCTGTGGAGGGGGACGGCCAGGACCTGGAAATTGGCTTCAACAACCGCTATCTCATGGATGCCCTGCGCTTTGCCCCGGCGGATCAGGTGGTAATGGAGCTGAATACCGGCATCAGCCCCTGCGTCATGACCCCCGTGGACGGCGGCGACAGCTTTCTTTATATGGTGCTGCCGGTGCGGCTGAAGGCGTAAGGAGCGGAAAATATGAAAATCGTGACTATTACAACGGAATTTATCAAATTGCAGGATCTGCTGAAGCTGGCGGATGCAGTGTCCACCGGCGGCGAGGCGAAAATAGAGGTGCAGGAGGGAGCAGTGCTGGTAAACGGCGATGTCTGCACCCAGCGGGGAAAGAAAATCCGCCCCGGCGACACCGTGACCTTTGATGGGGCCGACTACGGCGTAAAATATGCAGATCAATAGCTTGACCCTGGTGGGCTTTCGCAACTACCGGGAGCAGACCCTGGCCTTTGACCCCGCCTGCAACGTCATCCACGGGGAGAACGCCCAGGGAAAAACGAACCTCCTGGAGGCTATAGTTTATCTCTCCTGCGGCAAGTCTCCCCGGACAAGAAGTGACCGGGAGCTTATAACCTTTGCCGGACAGCAGGCCCGCATTACCGGGAAAATTTTCTCCCGGGACAGAGAGTTTGTGACGGACATTACCTTGCCGGCCGGCCGGCGGCGGAAAATGACCGTCAATGGCGTTGCGGCCAAAAACGCCGCAGAGCTGTCCGACGTGCTGCACACGGTTTTCTTTTGCCCGGAGGATCTGTTCCTTATTCGGGAGGGGGCGGCGGCCCGGCGAAAATTCATGGATCAATCCCTGTGCCAGCTGCGGCCCCGATATGCCCAGGCTTTGGCGGAGTATCATCGGCTTTATGAGCATAAGACCCGTATCCTGCGGGATCGGGAGGATAATCCGGGGCTGCTGGCCATGCTGCCGGACTTTAACGAGCGCATGTGCCGGGTGGGAGCCATCCTTATCTATTACCGGTCCCGGTATTGCCGGGCGCTGGAGGGCTACGCTGCCCCGGCCCACGAGGATTGCAGCGGCGGACGGGAAAAATTGACCCTGGGCTATGAAACGGTGAAAACCGTTTTGGACCCCTTTGCCAAGACAGAGGACATTGCCCGGAATTTACGCGAGCACCAGGAGAGCCATTATCATGCGGAGCTTGCCTCGGGGCTGTGCCTGTCGGGGCCCCATAAGGATGACTTTATCGTAGAGGTAAACGGAAGGAGCGCCAGGCAGTTCTGCTCCCAGGGGCAGGTACGCACGGCGGCGCTGTCGCTGAAATTAGCTGACCGGGAGATACACCGCAGCGCCGTGGGGGAGTACCCGGTGATGCTGCTGGATGATGTGCTGTCGGAGCTGGACCCCAAGCGGCAGGAGTATGTATTAAATCGCATTTCCGGCGGTCAGGTGTTCATCACCTGCTGCGAAAACGACCGGCTGGACCGCCTGCAGGCGGGGCGGCTGTTTCACATCCAAAACGGGGAGGTGCTTTTGTGAGCTATCTGCATATCGGGCAGAATGCCATGATCCCGGAAAAGCGGATCATCGGCATTTTCGACCTGGACATTACCTCCCAGTCGAGGCGCACCCGGGAATTTTTGGAAAAAGCGGAGCGAGAGGGTGTGGTGGTGCCGGTGACGGAGGACATTCCCAAGTCCTTTTTGGTGTGTGACCACCCGTACCACCGGCAGATCGTGTATATTTCGCAGCTGAATCCCCAGACCCTGCAGAAGCGGAGCAAGTGAAAAATAGAAATACCCCCGGGAAAAACGGTAGACACAGATGTTTTCACGGTTAGACGGGGGGAGCACAAGCGCGCAGCGCGTCGCGGCATTAGACGCAGAGACGCTGCGAAAGCAAGGAACGAAATTTGGAAGTTTTCATTCGCGTGGCGAAAGAAAAACGACACAGACGGCACTCCAGCCGCGAAAAGGATTTCAAAACCATTGGTTTTGACGGCGTTCTTTCCTCCCTTTCTTTCGCTGCAGAAAGAAAGGGAGCCGCCGGAGGCATAACCGCAGGTGCGGTGCGAGGGGAACGGATTGCCACGGGAGCGGCGCGCCCTCGCAATGACACTTTGCAAGGAGTGCGGTGTGCGGCGGCACACATGGGTGCCGCCCTACAGAATAATTTTTGCAGGGTAGGGCCCGGGCGGACAGGGTCGTCCACCCCTACGCACGATTTGAAAGTCGGTGCCACCGGGCCGATGTAGGCATCGGCCCCTACACACTGTTTAGCGACAGAATTTCGTAGGGGGCGATGTGAGCATCGCCCCGCCGTAACGCAGCTCATTTTGTTCCCTGCGTCTTTGTTTTGTAAATACAGCGGAAGATCATCTTCCCTTGAGAAAGGATAGGATTTATGTCAGAACTGGAAAAAGTCATCGCCGTGGATACGGAATATGATGCCTCTGAGATCCAAGTGCTGGAGGGCCTGGAGGCCGTGCGTAAGCGGCCCGGTATGTATATCGGCTCTACCTCCTCCTCTGGCCTGCACCACCTGGTGTACGAGATCGTGGACAACGCCATCGACGAGGCCCTGGCCGGCTACTGCACGGACATCACCGTGACCATCAATCCCGGCGATACCATTACCGTTACCGATAACGGACGCGGTATCCCCGTGGACATCCAGCCCCAGACCGGACGGCCTGCCCTGGAGGTGGTTTACACCGTGCTCCACGCCGGCGGCAAGTTCGGCGGCGGGGGCTATAAGGTCTCCGGCGGCCTTCATGGCGTGGGCGCCTCCGTGGTGAATGCCCTGTCGGAGTGGCTGGAGGTCCAGGTTTACAAAAACGGCCACATTTATGAGATGAAATTCTCCCGGGGCGACATTACCCAGGAGATGAAGATCATCGGCGACACAGACCGCACCGGCACCACCGTCACCTTCAAGCCCGATCCGGAGGTGTTTGACACCCTGGTGTATGACTATGAGATCCTTCACACCCGTATGCGGGAGCAGGCGTTTCTGAATGCGGGGCTGCGCATCACCATCACCGATGCCCGGCCCGGCAGCGAGCAGGGGGAGACCATGTGCTACGAGGGGGGCATACGGGAGTATGTGACCTACCTCAACCGCAACAAGACCCCCCTGCACCAGGAGGTCATCTACCTCTCCGGCGCCAAGGGGGACTCCACCGCGGAGATCGCCCTGCAATATAACGACGGCTACAACGAGACCCTGGTCTCCTTTGCCAACGACATCCACACCCCCGGCGGCGGTATGCACGAAACCGGCTTCAAGGCGGCGCTGACCCGGGTGCTGAACGCCTACGGCACCAAATATGGGATGCTCAAGGACGGGGACGACAAGGTCTCCGGCGAGGATTGCCGGGAGGGCATCGCGGCGGTGATCTCCGTGAAGCTGACGGAGGCCCAGTTCGAGGGGCAGACCAAGGACAAGCTGGGTAACGCCTACATCCGCACCCTGGTGGACGGCATCGTATCCGACCAGCTGGCGGTATACATGGAGGAGCATCCGGCGGTGGCCCGGACCATTTTGGACAAGGCCCTCACCGCCAACCGTGCCCGGGAGGCCGCCCGGAAGGCCCGGGAATCCATCCGGCGCAAGACGGCCTTAGGCGGTGCGGCCATGCCCGACAAGCTCCGGGACTGCAATGAAAATAACCCGGAGCTGACAGAGCTTTACATCGTGGAGGGCGACTCCGCAGGAGGCTCCGCCACCCAAGGGCGCGACTCCCGCTTCCAGGCTATCCTCCCCCTGTGGGGTAAGATGCTCAACGTGGAAAAGGCCCGGGCGGATAAGGTCTACGGAAACGACAAGCTCCAGCCGGTCATCACCGCCCTGGGGGCGGGCATCGGTGACGAGTTCGACGCGGACAAGCTGCGCTATCACAAAATCATCATCATGGCCGATGCCGATGTGGACGGCGCGCACATCCGCACACTGCTGCTGACCTTCTTTTTCCGCTTCATGCGGCCCCTGATTGAGAACGGATATGTGTATTCGGCGGTGCCGCCGCTGTATAAGCTGAGCCGGGGCAAGCAGACCCGGGTCGCCTACTCCGACGAGGAGCGGGATGCGGTCTCCGCCCTGCTCCGGGGGGAGAATCCCGATGCCAAGGTGGACATCAGCCGCTTCAAGGGCCTGGGCGAGATGAATCCCCACGAGCTGTGGGAGACCACTATGGACCCGGAGAAGAGGACTCTGCGCCGCATTACCCTGGACGACGCCGTGGCCGCCGACGCCACCTTTACGGTGCTTATGGGCGAAAAGGTAGAGCCCCGGAAGGAGTTCATTGAGCAGAAGGCGAAATATGCGGTGAATTTGGATTACTAATGATTTAGGAGTGTCATTCCGAGACCAGTCCGCAGACTGGTCGTGGGAATCCGTAATACCCCTGCACAAGGGACGGGGAGAGCGGATTGCCACAGCCAGTGTGCGCACTGGCTTCGCAATGACAGGATAGGGGGTAACATTGCGTGTACTATGTATACATCCTGGCAAGCACCACCAATGTGACCCTTTACACCGGCGTGACCAGCAACCTGGAGCGCAGAATTTGGGAGCATAAGACCCACGCAGACCCCAATAGCTTTACGGCAAAATATAATGTAACAAAGCTGGTTTATGTTGAATCCACAACGGATGCAGTTTCCGCCATTGCACGGGAAAAGCAGATAAAATCCTGGAACCGCAGAAGAAAAAATGAGCTGATCCAAATGATGAATCCTTTTTGGAAGGATTTAAGTCTCTGACAAGGAGAAACGATATGAGTAAAAAACCCCAATATGATCCGGAGGAGATCCGGTATCCCCAGCAGCACATTGTGGAGTCGCCCCTGGTGCCGGAGATGGAGAAGTCGTACATCGAGTACGCCATGTCCGTTATCGTGGGCCGGGCGCTGCCCGACGTGCGGGACGGCCTGAAGCCCGTCCACCGGCGTATTCTCTACGCCATGTACGAGGACAACCTCACCTCCGACCGGCCCTTTAAGAAGTCCGCCACCTGCGTGGGCGATGTGCTGGGCCGGTATCATCCCCACGGCGATGCGTCGGTGTACGACGCCCTGGTGCGTCTGGCCCAGGATTTTTCCATGCGCTACATGCTGGTGGACGGCCACGGCAACTTCGGCTCCGTGGACGGCGACCCCGCCGCCGCCTACCGCTACACCGAGGCAAGACTCTCCAAAATCTCCAACGAGATGCTCCGGGACATTGAAAAGGACACCGTGGACTGGGACCCCAACTTCGACGAGAGCCGGAGGGAGCCCCGGGTGCTCCCGGCCCGGTTCCCCAACCTGCTGGTGAACGGCTCATCCGGCATTGCCGTGGGTATGGCCACCAATATTCCGCCCCACAACCTGCGGGAGGTCATCGGCGCGTGCATCTGCGTGCTGGATGACCCGGACGCCACCCTGGCAGACCTCATGGAGCATATCAAGGGCCCTGATTTCCCCACAAAGGGTATTATCATGGGCCGCAGCGGTATCCGGGCCGCTTACGCCACCGGCCGGGGCCGGCTGGTGGTTCGGGCAAGGCACGAGTTTGAGGAGTTCGGCAAGGACCGCACCCGCATCGTTATTACGGAGCTGCCCTACCAGGTGAACAAGCGTATGCTCATTAAGAACATCGCCGAGCAGGTGGAGGACAAGCGCCTGGACGGCATTTCCGACATCCGGGATGAGTCCGACCGCAACGGTATGCGCGTCGTCATTGAGCTGAAGCGGGACGCCAATCCTCAGGTGGTCTTAAACCGCCTGTTTGCCCAGTCTCAGCTGCAGACCACCTTCGCCATCAATATGCTGGCACTGGTGGACAACCAGCGCCAGCCGAAAATCCTGTCCCTGCGGCACATCATCGACGAGTACCTGGCCTTCCAGGAGGAGATTATCATCCGCCGCACGAGGTTCGATCTGAACAAGGCTCTGGAGCGGGCCCATCTGCTGGAGGGTCTGCTCATCGCACAGGATAATATTGACGAGGTCATCAAGATCATCCGGGAGAGCTACGACGATGCCCGGGAAAATCTGATGGCCCGCTTCGGGCTGGACCAGGTCCAGGCCCAGGCCATTCTGGATATGCGCCTGAAGGCCCTGCAGGGGCTGGACCGGGAGAAGCTGCAGAAGGAGTACGACGACCTGGAGGAGAAGATCGCCTACTTCCGCCGAGTGCTGTCCGACGACGCCCTGGTGCGGCAGATCCTCAAGGAGGAGCTGTCCGCCCTGGCCGAAAAATTCGGCGACGAGCGCAAGACAGAGATCCAGGATGTGGAGGACGAGATAGATATCGAGGACCTGATCGAGGAGGAGCAGTGCGTCTTTACCCTCACCAAGGCCGGGTACATTAAGCGCACCCCCGTCAGCGAGTACGCCGCCCAGAGCAAGGGCGGCATGGGCAAGAAGGGTATGTCCACCCGGGAGGAGGACGAGGTGGTGTCGGTGTTCACCGCATCCACCCATGACTATATCCTCTTTTTCACCGACACCGGCAAGGTCTACCGCAAGAAGGGCTATCAGATTCCCGAGAGCGGCAAAACCGCCAAGGGCATCAACATGGTCAATGTCATTCAGGTGGAGAACGGGGAGAAGGTCCAGGCTATGCTCCACTTCCGGGAGATGGAGGATAAGCCCCTGTACCTCTTTATGACTACCCGCAGCGGCACTGTGAAGCGGCTGCCTGTGGACCAGCTGAAGAACATCCGCCAGAGCGGAATCCGCGCCCTGACCCTGGACGAGGGTGACCAGCTCATCAGCGTGCAGGAGACGGACGGGGAGCAGTTTATCCTCATCGCCACCCACGATGGCCAGGCGGTGCGCTTCCACGAGAGCGATGTGCGGCCCATGGGCCGTACGGCTGTGGGCGTGCGCGGCATCCGGCTAAGGGAGGGCGACTATGTGGTGGGCGCCGCCCGGGCAGAGGAGGGCAAAACCGTCCTCACCATCACCGAGCGGGGCTATGGCAAGCGTACCCCCGTGGAGGACTACCGCATCACCAGCCGCGGCGGCCTGGGCATCCGCAACTACATGGTCACCGATAAGACCGGCCCCATTGTGGGCATCAAGGTGGTGGATGGCACGGAGGATCTGCTGCTGGTCACTGAAAGCGGCATCCTCATCCGCACACCGGTGCAGAACATCCGCACCGCAGGCCGCGCCACCCAGGGCGTCATCGTCATGCGCTTTAAGACCGAGGGCGACCGCGTTATCTCCATGGCCCTGGCTGACCCGGAGGGGCAGACACCGTCTGCGGAGGAGTAAACGATGGGAAGGAAACGGGAGAGAGTGACGCCCCTGACCCGGTGGCAGTATTTCACCAAGACCCTCTATAGTGACGCCGCCTCCAGGGCGGAGTTTGAATATGACAGAGTCATCTATTTCAAAAGTGAGGAGCTGCAGCGCATTGAGGCAGGTAACCGCCGCATCCATGGGCTGCTGCTGGTGATACTGTGCCTGGTGTTCCTATCGGCTATCAGGTGGCAGAACATCTATTTCGTGGTGGCGTGCATGGTTATCATCGTGGCGGGGGAGGCGGTGCGCCTGCTGCGCTTGCCCAAGGACATCCGCGCCCACCTGACCGATACCGGCCGGAGGAAGTGAGGATGACCGTGAATATCATCGCCCGCATCCGCACAGAGCTGCCTGAAAAATTCGGCGTACCCCGGCAGAGCGGTCTGGTGCCCCAGCTCCGGGGAACCATCGTGTTTGAGCCGGCGTACCGCAATCCGGACGCCCTGCGGGGGCTGGAGGGCTTTTCCCACCTGTGGCTGATCTTTCAGTTTCATCAGGCGGTGCGGGAGGGCTGGTCGCCTACGGTGCGCCCGCCCCGGCTGGGGGGCAACCGGCGCATGGGCGTGTTTGCCACCCGGTCGCCCTTTCGGCCCAATGCCATAGGCCTGTCCTGCGTGAAGCTGGAGGGGGTGCGGCAGGAGGAGAAGCTGGGCCCGGTTCTTGACGTCAGCGGCGCCGACCTGGTGGACGGCACGCCGATCCTGGACATCAAGCCCTACCTGCCCTATGCCGATTGCCACCCCGAGGCCACCGGCGGGTTTACTGACCCATTGGACGGACAGACCCTGCAGGTGGCGTGTGAGGAGGCCCTGCTGGCGGGATTGAATGAGGAGCAGCGGGCGGGACTTATGGGCGTGCTGGCCTGCGATCCCCGGCCCCGGTATCAGGAGGACCCGGAGCGGGTCTATGGACTGGCCTTTGCCGGAAAAAACGTGAGGTTTACTGTGCAGAACGGGGTACTCACCGTCCTGGCGGTGGAGGATTAATGCCGTGCGGGGCGATGCCTGCATCGTCCCGCCCCACGCCGCGCTTCGTGTGAACAACGATGTCACTGCGAAGCTGGTGCGCGCTGGTCTCGCAAAGACAAAAGCATTCGCAAGGAGCTATTATGAAAACTGTTACCATTTACACCGACGGGCATAAAAACCGCAATGCGGTTTTATGCGGGATGTCGGTTCTGCTCGCCCCTTCGGGGCAACCGCAGAACATGACAAGCAAGCGCCGTCCGATAGATGCATCATGAGCCGAGGCAAGTTAATTTCCAAGGAGCTATTATGAAAACAGTTACTATTTACACCGACGGGCATAAAAACCGCAATGCGGTTTTATGCGGGATGTCGGTTCTGCTCGCCCCTTCGGGGCAACCGCAGAACATGACAAGCAAGCGCCGTCCAATAGATGCATCATGAGCCGAGGCAAGTTAATTTCCAAGGAGCTATTATGAAAACTGTTACCATTTACACCGACGGCGCTTGCTCCGGCAATCCCGGTCCCGGGGGCTGGGGGGCCATTTTGGAGTGGAACGGCGTGGAAAAGGAGATTTCCGGCGGTGCGGCGGAGACTACTAACAACCGCATGGAGCTCACCGGTGTCATCGAGGCTCTGTCGCTTTTGAAGGAGCCCTGCGTGGTAGAGCTTTACAGCGACAGCAAGTACGTTATTGATGCCTTGTCCAAGGGCTGGGTCTATGGCTGGCAGAAAAAGGGCTGGATCAAGAGCGATAAAAAGCCCGCCTTGAACGTGGACCTCTGGGAGCAGCTGCTCCCTCTTATCGCCCGGCATGAGGTCCGGTATCACTGGGTCAAGGGTCACGCCTCCAACGCCAAAAATAATCGCTGCGACCAGCTGGCTGTGGCCGAGAGCCGCAAACATTGAGAAATTGTTCACAATTTGTTCACCGGGAATTTATTGTTTTGCCATATTTACAAAGTAGTATATGAGCATACAAAGAACCTTTCCTTAAGTGATTTTCTCTCTCTCCTAACACACAACAGGAACCCCCCCCAGTTTAAAACTGGGGGGCTTTCCTGTATTTGACAAAAGCTCCTAATGGACCTTCCTGTAAGCCTTTTTGACGCGACATTTGTGCAGAAAATTTCACAGCCGCTTGCAATTTGCCGTCCGATGCCGTACAATAGCCCCATTAATAGTATAGGGAGGCGCATTTTTATGGATTTTAATCCCCACATGCAGCTGGCTGGCCTACTGGAATGGATGAATGAAATGATGCAAAGCTGCCATGGCAAGACCGCGGTCATCGGCATCTCCGGCGGCAAGGACAGCTCCACCGTGGCGGCCCTGGCCGTGGCGGCCTATGGCCGGGAGAATGTCTATGGTGTGCTCATGCCCAACGGCGTGCAGCCGGATATTGACTTTTCCCAGGCCCTGGTGGAGCACCTTCAGATCCCCCACTGCACCATCAACATTCAGGGCGCGGTGCAGGGCGTCCTGACCGAGATGGAGAAGGCGGGGTTTACGCCCAGCCGCCAGACTACGGTGAATCTGCCCTCCCGCATCCGCATGTCCACCCTCTACGCCGTGGCACAGAGCTTGCCCGGCGGCACGGTGATCAACACCTCCAACCTCTCTGAGGATTGGGTGGGCTACTGCACCATTTATGGCGACAGCGCTGGGGCCTTCTCCCCCCTGGGCATGTATACCACCGAGGAGGTCATTGCCCTGGGCCGGGCTCTGGGGCTGCCGGAGCATTTTCTGCAGAAGCCGCCCTCTGACGGGCTCACCGGCCTTACGGACGAGGATAACCTGGGCTTCACCTACCACGCCGTGAACGAATATGTGCGCCGGGGTGTGTGCGACCCGGAGATCAGGGAGCAGATCGACCGGAAGCACAGGGCCAGCCGTTTTAAGTTCACCACCATCCCCGT
>ERZ1032651.554-NODE-554-length-10887-cov-7.042744_pt1 | contig 10887 bp, 8 predicted proteins | sample MGYA00518732_ERZ1032651 | MGnify/ENA primary metagenome ERZ1032651 (study PRJEB33719, sample SAMN04261399) | wastewater metagenome | biome: periurban shantytown; feature: human; material: feces | host: Homo sapiens | place: Peru: Lima | collected 2013-01-03 ...
GGTTTTTTTGTGGGACTTTGCGTTCTTTTGTGGAGATTTCACAAGATTTTCTTCGATTCCCCAAAAATCTTTCACGCTGTAAAGCGCACAAACCGCGGACAAACGTCCGCTTTCTCAGGACAGATTTCCCGCTGCCCAGGTATTCAGAATGGCCGCCGCCGCGTCCCCCAGCGCCGCCCCGGAGCCGCCCTGTTCCGCCACCAGCGCCAGGGCGATTTTCGGCGCGTCATACGGCGCAAAGCAGACCAGCACAGCGTTGGATTCCTCCTCCCCCGCCACCTGGGCCGACCCTGTCTTCGCCCCCGCCGTCACCGGCAGATCCCGAAACGCCTCCGCCAGTGACCCGCTCCGGACCACCCGCCGCATCCCCTCTTTGATGGCCGTGAGATTCTTCTCAGAAAGCGCAATCTTCCCCAGACTCACCACCTCCTTTGCTTCCTCCCCCGCCACCTGTTTCAACAGATGCACCTGCCGCCGCTCCCCGCCGCTGACCAGCGTCGCCGTCATGTGCGCCAGCTGCACCGGCGTAAAGCGATGGTTCTCCTGCCCGATGGCCGCAGACAGCACGCTCCCCTCATACCACGTCCCACCCACGGACGCCGTATACGCCGGCCCGGCCACCACGCCCGCCTGCTCTCCGGCCAATTCAATGCCCGTTTTCTCCCCCAAGCCCAGCGCCTTGGCGTAGGCACCCAGCGTCTCGATGCCCACTCTCCGCCCCGCGTCAAAGAAGAAGATATTGCAGGAGTCTGCTATGGCGTCCGTCACCGTCTCCAGCCCGTGGGTCTTCCCCGCCTGCCGATACAGCCAGCACTGCGGCTGGGGATTTTTATAATAGGTATACCGCCCCGTGTCCAGAATTTTTGTCTCCGGGGTGAGGACGCCCTCCTCCAGCGCCGCCGTCGCCGTCACCAGCTTAAAGGTCGATCCCGGAGCATACAGCCCCTGGATCGCCCGGTTCATCAGCGGATGCCCCTCGTCCTGGGCCAGCGCCCCATACTGTTTGGAAAATGTCTCCGGGTCATATCCCGGCAGACTGGCCATGGCCAACACCCCGCCGTCCTCCACGTCCAGGGCCACCACAGCCCCGCCGCTCGCCTTCGGGTGTCCGTCCAGGAATGCCTGCAAGGCATCCTGCGCCGCCGCCTGCAAGTCCTTGTCCAGCGTCAGCGTCACGTTCTTCCCCGCCACCGGTTCCGTGTCCCAGCCGCTCCCCGCAGTCTCCACATACCTCCGCCCCGGCGTCCCATGCAGCGCTTCCTCAAAGGCCGCCTCGGCCCCGTCCTTTCCCACGGCTTCCTCCATCGCATACCCCTTGCGTTTCAATTCCTCCCACTGCTCCGGGCTCATCGCCCCCACGCGCCCCAGCACATGGGGGGCCAGCGCCCCGCTTCCCACGCGCTCCACCGCCGGGGAGAAGGTCACGCCCTCTAACCCCTCCTCCTTCCCACGGGCCAGTAACCGGGCCGTCACGCCTGTCACCGCGCCCTCGCCGTCCCAGCGCACACCTTCCTCCCGGCACAGCTGCGCCAGCCGGGCTCTGCTCTCCTCCGGCGCTCCCTCCGCCACCACGGCGGTCCAGCGCACCTCGTCCCGCACCAACACCTTCCCGTTCCGGTCCAGGATCTTCCCCCGCGCTGCCGGCACGCTCTCCACCTTCGCCTTGCTGCGCAAGGACGTTTCGTAATATTCCTCTCCCTGAATGACCTGCGCCTGGACCAGCAGCACGCAGAAAAAAGCAAGCACCCCGGCAAAGGCCAGGGCGGCAAGAACATGACGAACCGAATGACCCATTCCCATCACTTCCTCTTCCAAATACAAAGGAGCATCGTAACCACGATCTCCAACCCGACCTCCATCCCTGCCAACCAAACGCTCTCCGCCAGTGCCACGCCCCCCAGCCAATGCACGCCCACGACCAAAGCCTCCGCCCCCACCAGAAGCGGGATCGACGCCAGCCACTTTCCCCATTTTGACGCATTTTTGTGGACAACTTCTCCCGCCATTCCCCCAAGCAGCGCCAAAATCGCCATCTGGCTGGCCGAACCTCCACAGATCCACAGCAAACCTCCCCCCAATCCTCCACATTTCGCCCCGACCTCCGGTCCGCCCTCGACCCCCGCCAGGTACACCACCCCCGGCACCAGGCGCACGCAGACCCCCAACACCGGAAACTTTACCAAGACCAACCCATCGACCAACCAGGCCGCCCCCACGGCCCAGCCCCACCGCCGAATCATCTACCGCACCTCCCAGAAATCCGTCACCACAAACACCTGCCCCAGGTTATTGAGGTCCGCCGCCGGTTCCACAATGGCCGCCCGCGTCAGTCCTCCCGGATCGTCCACGATCTGCCGAACGGTCCCCACCAGCAGCCCGGAGGGATAGTTCTCCCCAGCGGCAAAGGTGACCACGCGTTCCCCGGCCTGCACCGGGTCCGCCGCCGTGAGGCAGGAAAAGCTCGTCTCCCCCTTGGGCAGCAGATCGGTCCGCCCCTCCACAGCCCCCAGGACCCCGGAGGAGACCCCCTGCCCCGCCAGCGAAAGCGCCGGGTCACAGACCAGCGTCACCACCGCCCAGTGCTTCCCGACCTCCTTCACCCGGCCCACCAAGGCCCCGTTCTCGTCGATGACGCACTGCCCCGCGGCAACCTTCTGCGCCCTCCCCTGGTCCAGCGTCACTTCCCCCTGCCAGTTGTCCGGCGTCCGGGCAATGACCCAAGCCGAAGCAAGCGTCAAATGCTGCCCCGCCTTGGGCAGGTCTAGCAAGGCTCGTAAGCGGGCATTCTCCGCCTGGGCCAGCTCCCCCGTCCGGGCCGTTTTTTCCAGGGCGGCCACCTGCTTCGCCAGGGCATCCCGCTCGTCTCTGAGGGCCTGTATCCCTTTCAAATCCTCCTTTCCCTGCCGAAGTTTCGCCTCCACCTCCGAAAAAAGGCGTAAAAAAGGCCGTGACACCGTCTCCGGCAGCCCCCGCAGAGAACCCCCCGTCCCAGAAAGGACGAGAGCCACTCCCGCGGCGACCAGGCTCAGAGACAGAGCCACGGCCAATATTTTGAACCAAGTACGGTGAAACAGACCTCTCACGGCAGCCTCCTCCCGCCCCAGGCAGGCAGAGACGCCGGGCCAGTTCCCCGGAACGTCACCGCCCGGCCAGCGCCAGACAGTCCACGCCAAAGTCCTTCAGCATCTGCCCCAGACGGCACACCGGCAGACCGACCACATTGCTGTAGTCCCCCCGGATGCCCTCCACCAGCAGCCCGCCCAAGCCCTGGATGCCATAGGCCCCGGCCTTGTCCATCGGCTCCCCGGTGGAGACGTACTGGCGGACCTCCGCCTCCGTCAGCTCCCGGAAGGTCACCTGGGTCTCCTCCACCTGGGTCAGGACCCGGTCCCCCCGGCAGACGGTCACGCCGGTGCAGACCTGGTGGTCCCGCCCGGACAGCGACAGGAGCATCGCCACGGCGTCCTCCGCGTCCTTGGGCTTGCCCAGAGCGGCCCCGTCCCGCACGACCACCGTATCGGCCCCGATGACCAGGGTCTCCCCGTCCAGCTGTCTGGCGATCCACTGGGCCTTCTCCCGCGACAGGGTAGCCACCAGCTCCCGCGCTTTCAGCCCGTCAAAAGCAGACTCGTCGATCTTTGACGCTTGCGTTACAAATTCCAGTCCCATCCGCCCCAGCAGTTCCTTCCGCCGGGGGGATTGAGACGCTAACACTATTTTCATGCTTTGCCTCCGTGTTTTCCATCGAATTTGGTGGGGGAAAATTTTTCCGGTGTGGAGGGGACAACCCCTCAGTCCGCTGCGCGGCCAGCTGTCTAAGGAAGATTTTACTGAATCTAACTGTCCCCCGGACAGTTAGACCCTTTCAGGGGAGCCCTTACTCCACCCCGCGATAATACAGCCCTCTGGTAAACCCTTCCGGCCCATCCCCCTCGCCGGTCCGATAGGCCCGCAGGATCCGGGCGCAGGTCTTGGCGTCCTCCCGCAAAAAGGCCAGCCGCGCATACCGCAGCCCCGCCTTCTTCCAGTCGTCCTTGTCCGCCAGCCAAAGGGTCTTGGCGTTGAAGAGTTCATTCCGGCAGCCCCAGGCCCGTTCCACGGGGAACTCCTCCCCCTTCCGGTCCCGCAAGCTTTGCGGGGTGTCCTGGCAGTGGCACCCCTTCCCCCGGTTCTTTAGGATGCAGTTTTCCGTCAGCATCAGCGGCAGCCGCCCATAGACGATGAGGCTGGTGTCCAGCTCCTTGCTCAAATCGCGCACCTGCGACAACCGGCACTCAAACGACGCCGTCGCCGAGGCAAACCCCAGCCGCGCCAGTTCCTGGGCCGTGAGATCGTTCACCAGCCCCAGCCCAAAGTCCCCTCTGGGCACAAAGCCAAGCTCCCGCGCCAGCCCCATCTGGCCGATGTGCCCCAGCAGCGCCTGGGTCACGCCGATCTCCCGCAGCGCAGCCAGCTGCTTTCGCAGCTCATCCCGCTCCCGGTCCCAGGCCACGCGGGGAAACACCACCCCAAAGGCAATGTCAGGGCAGGCGTTCACCGAGTCAGCCAGCTCCGCTCGGTTCTGATACGCTTCCTCACAGGGCAGCCAGACCAGAGCAGGCCCCTGCTCCAACAGTTCCTTGGAAACCTGTGCCCACCGGTGCAGAGACACCGTCATCTCCGGCGATCCAGACGGCCCCCGCTTCTTCTTCGGGGCCGCAAAGGGCAGGGTCCGCCCCGCTCCCGGCTGGCTCCGCAGGGCATCCAGCTGCCCCAGCACATCCCGCCGCAGGGCGTTGACCGCCGAGAGCGGCACAGCCAGCCCCGGGTCTAAGTCTACCTGCACCGAGGCGGCGGTATAGACCGTCCCGCCGGTCTTCCCCAGCTGGACGATGAGCTGCTCTGCCGTGGTCGCCCGGTTCCGGGCGGCCTGGGGAGGCTCCCCCTGGGCAAAACATCGGTGCCCCGCGTCATCCTCCACCGTGAGCGTCAGCGGGTCGCCCGCCTTCGCCAGCGCGGTGAAGGTCACCGGCGTGAGCCGATGTTCTCCCCGCCCATAGAACGCCCGCGCCTGGGCAAATAATTCTTCCGGGTCCTTCGTCCCCTCCGGCCGGGTGCCGAACATGGCGGGGCCTTTCTGGTCCCGGTAATACCCCTGGGTAAAGCCCTGCCGGGAAAAGGCCGCTTCCAGCTGCGCCAGCTCGTCCCGGGTCGGCTCCCGCCCCTCTTTCAGAGCAGTCGCATAAATCTTCGTGACCACGGCCACATATTCCGGCCGCTTCATCCGCCCCTCTAATTTCAGGCAGGCCACGCCCATCTCCTTCAGGCGCTCCAGCTGCCCCGCCAGAGACAGGTCCTTCAGCGACAGCGGATGGGACGTCTTCTTATCCCCCGGCCAGCGAAAGGCCAACCGGCAGGGCTGGGCGCAGAGTCCCCGGTTGCCGCTCCGTCCCCCCAGCACCGCCGAGAGGAAGCACTGTCCGCTGTAACACATACACAGCGCCCCATGCCCAAAGATCTCGATCTCCACCGGGGATCTCTTGCAGAGCTCCTGGATCGCCTCCCCCGACATCTCACGGGACAGCACCACCCGCGTCATGCCCAGGTCCGCGCAGGCCTGGATGCCCGCCAGATCATGCACCGTCATCTGGGTGGAGGCGTGCAGCGGCACATCCGGGCAGGTCTCCCGCAGGAGCTTCGCCACGCCCAGGTCCTGGACCAGGATCGCGTCGATCCCCAGCCGCGCCGCCAGCGCCCCCGTCTCCGCCGCCAGCGCAAGCTCCCGGTTTTGCAGCAGCGTGTTCAGCGTCAGATAGACCCGCACGCCCCGCAGATGGCAGTAGGCCACGGCCTCCTCCAGCTGTTCCTCCGTAAAGTTTTTCGCGTTCCGCCGGGCGTTGAGCGGGCCGAAGCCCAGATACACTGCGTCCGCCCCACCCTGTACCGCCGCGACCAGGGCCTCCGGGGACCCGGCAGGGGCCAGCAGTTCCATCAGGTGCTCTCCTCCGTCTGGGCTTCCTGGGTCTCGGCCGGGGCGGGCTGGGCGTCCTCTGCCTTAGCCTCCGATTCCGCTTTGGCTTCGGTCTTGGCTTCCCGCTTGGCCTTGGCCTTTTCCTTGGTGGCCTTGCGGGCCTCCCGCTTCATCTCCGACATCTCCTTTGCCAGCCGGGCGTTTTCGTCCAGGGCCTGCTTCAGCTGGGCCCGCAGGTTGTCCGAGACCAGCCGCTCCTTGCAGTATTTGTCCGCCACGTTCATGGCCGCCAGCACCGCCCCGTCGGTGATGGAGAGGGTGTTGCCGTCCATGGCGTTGTCCATCTCTTTGTTGACGATGTCGGCGCACTGCTGCAAATAGTCCTCGTTCTCCTCCGCCAGAAAGCGGTAGCGCTGGTTGTGGATGTAGATCGTCACTTTATTGTTTGCCATGATCAATGACCTCCGTTTCGAGGATAAATTTTCTCGTTAGAATACTATATTATAGCATGATTCGACGGGAATGGGTAGATACAACTTCTGCCCGTCGACCCATCTCATTTTGACTTTTCCCCTGGCATTTGTTATAGTAGGGTACAACTTTTTTGAGATAGGTGGTACGACCATGTTTTCTTTTCAGCACGCCGGACCGGTCGAGTGGATCGTCGTCGGTCTGGGCAACCCCGGTCCCAAGTATGACTGGACCCGCCACAACGTCGGCTTCCTCGTGGTAGACGAGCTGGCTGACCGAGCCAACATCCCCGTCCAGCGGGTAAAATATAAGGCCCTGACCAACACGACCAAGCTCGGCGGCAAGTCCGTCCTGCTGATGAAGCCCGTGACCTACATGAACCTCTCCGGCGAAGCCGTGGGGCAAGCCGCCCGGTTCTATAAGGTCCCCCCGGAGCGGGTCCTGGTCATCTCGGACGACGTCTCCCTGCCCCAGGGCAAGCTCCGCATCCGCCGCAGCGGCTCCGCCGGGGGCCACAACGGCCTGAAAAACATCATCGCCCACCTGGGCACCGACCAGTTCCCCCGCGTGAAAGTCGGCGTGGGCAACAAGCCCCGGCCCGACAGCGACATGGCCGCCTGGGTCCTGGGCAAGTTCACCGGCCCGGACAGGGAGGCCATGGAGGCCGCCGTCAAAAAGGCCGCCGATGCCGTCACCTGCCTCATCGAGCAGGGGGCCGACAAGGCCATGGCCCAGTTCAACGGCTGACCCAGCCCGTTCTTCGCCCGTATGATTTGAATTTGAAAAGGAGGGTTTCCCATGCCCGCGACCCGTTCCACCACCCTGCTGCCCGGTCTGCTGGACCGGCTGGCGGATTACCGCCGCCTGCGGCAGGCCGTCACCCAGGGCAAAAGCCCTCTCGCCCTGTCCGGCCTGGCCGCCGTCCACCGGACCCACTTCGCCGCCGCACTCCGTCAGGATACCAAGCGTCCCCTGGTCCTGGTCTGCCCCGACGACGCCGAGGCCCGCCGGGCCGCCGGGGACCTGGGCGCCTTTCTGGGCGAAGAGGTCCCCGTCCTCACGGCGCGGGACTTTCTCTTCCACCCCGGCGCCGCCAGCCGCCAGTGGGAGCAGCAGCGCCTGGCCATCCTGACCCAGCTGACCCGCGGGACTTGTCCCCTGCTGGTGGCCACGGTAGAGGGCCTGCTCCAGCGCACCCTGCCCCAGGAGACCCTGACCCAAGCCTGCCGCCAGCTCCAAGTGGGCCAGGTCTGCCAATTAGACGACCTGACCGACTTCCTGGTCCGGGCCGGCTACACCCGCTGTGACCAAGTGGAAGGCCCCGGCCAGTTTGCCCTGCGGGGCGGTATTTTAGACGTCTTCTCCCCCGGCCTGGATCTCCCCCTCCGCATGGAGTTCTGGGGGGATGAGATCGACTCCATGGGGCTCTTCGACCCCGTCACCCAGCGCCGCACCACCCAGCGGGAGACCTGCGAGCTGCTCCCCGCCGGGGAAGTCATTTCCCTGTCGGGGGACCCCATCTCCGGCCCCCCTGACCTGGCCCTGCCCCAGGTCTATCCCCAGGTGGCCACAGCGGCAGACTACCTGCCGTCAAACGCCCTCGTTGCCCTGTGCGACACCCCCCGCGTGGCCGACCGGGCAAAAAACTACCTCTGGCAGCTGGGGGAAGACATCACCGCCCTCTTAGAGCAGGGCGTCCTCACCGGCAAGCACCCCGTCTTTGCCGAGACCTGGGAGGGCCTGTGCGCCGCGCTGGCCAAGCGCACCTTACTTTATTTCGATTCCTTCACCACCGGCTCTCTGCCGGTCCCCCCGGCGTTTCTGCTGTCGCTGACCGCCCGCCAGCTCCCCGGCTACGGCATCAGCTTCGAGGCCGTGACGGAAGACCTGCGGGCCTATCAAAAGTCGGATTTCTCCGTGGTCGTCCTGACCTCCAGCCGGAGAAAAGCCGATGCCCTGCAAGCCATGCTCCGGGAGCAAAAAGTATATACCGCCGTGGACGAACTGCTCCACGAGCTGCCGGAACCGGGCCGCATCACCCTGGCCGTGGGCGGCCTCTCCGCCGGGTTTGACTACCCCGACGGGAAACTGGCCGTCCTCTCCGAGGGTGAAGCCCTCCCCGCGCGAAAGCCCCGCCCCAAACGGGCCAAGGGGGACGCCACCACCCGCCAGAAATTAGAGGCCTTCACCGACCTCTCCCCCGGTGATCTCGTGGTCCACGACCACCACGGCATCGGCCGCTTCGTCGGCATGGTAAAGATGTCCGTGGACGGCGCCCCGCGGGATTACATCAAGCTCCAGTTCGCCGGGGCAGACATTCTCTATGTCCCCGCCCTCCAGCTGGACCTCGTCTCCAAATACATCGGCAGCGGCGACGACCCCAGCCGCAAGCGCCTGTCGAAACTGGGCGGCACGGAATGGGAAAAGTCTAAAAGCCGCGCCAAGAAGGCTGCCAAAGACATGGCCAAGGGCCTTATCCAGCTCTACGCCCAGCGCCAGCGCCTGGTCGGCCATGCCTTCGCCCCGGACTCTCCCTGGCAGCAGGAGTTCGAGGCCCTCTTCCCCTATCCCGAAACCGACGACCAGCTCCGCTGCGCCCAGGAGATCAAGCGGGACATGGAAAAAGCCGTCCCCATGGACCGCCTGCTCTGCGGCGATGTGGGCTACGGCAAAACAGAGGTGGCGTTCCGGGCCATCATGAAATGTGTCTTAGAGGGCAAGCAGGCCGCCCTGCTGGTCCCCACGACCGTCCTGGCCCAGCAGCATTACATGACGGCCGTCAAGCGCTTCTCCCACTTTCCCGTGCAGATCGAGATGATCTCCCGCTTCCGCACCGCCGCCCAGACGAAGGATATTTTACGGCGGACGAAAGAGGGGTCCGTGGACCTGCTCATCGGCACCCACAAGCTCCTGGGGAAGGACATTCAGTTCCACGACTTGGGCCTGCTCGTTGTAGATGAAGAACAGCGCTTCGGGGTTGGGCATAAGGAGAAGCTCAAAAAAATGACGAGTCAAGTCGATGTCTTGACCCTCTCCGCCACGCCCATCCCCCGGACCCTGAACATGGCCCTCTCCGGCCTGCGGGATATGTCCACGCTGGAGCAGCCCCCCGTCAACCGCCAGCCCGTCCAGACCTATGTGATCGAGCACGACTGGGGCCTGCTGGCCGACGCCATGCGCCGGGAGCTGGACCGGGGCGGCCAGGTCTACTATCTCCACAACCGCACGGAGACCATCGACCAGACCGCCGCAAAAATTCGTTCTCTTCTGGGCGAAGAGGTCCGCATCGGCACCGCCCACGGCAAGCTGGACCAGGAACAGCTGGGCGATATTATGAGCCAGATGACCGATGGGGAGCTGGACATTTTGGTCTGCACCACCATCATCGAGACGGGCATCGACCTGCCCAACGCCAACACCCTCATCATCGAAAACGCAGAAAACTTCGGCCTGGCCCAGCTCCACCAGCTCCGGGGCCGCGTGGGCCGCTCCACCCGGCGGGCCTCGGCCTACCTGACCTACCGTCCCAGCAAGATCTTGACGGAGGACCAGAACAAACGTCTCTCCGCCATCCGGGAATACGCCGCCTTCGGCTCCGGCTTCAAGATCGCCATGCGAGACCTGGAAATTCGCGGGGCGGGCAATCTCCTCGGCCCGGAGCAGTCCGGCTTCCTCATGAGCGTGGGCTATGATCTCTACCTGCGTCTCTTAGAGGAGGCCGTCCTGGAGGAGCAGGGCAAGCCCGTGGAAAAGCCGACCTGGTGCACGGCGGACTTCGCCGTCCCCGCCGCCATCCCGGAGAAATACATCCCCGCCCCGGAGCAGCGCATGGACCTCTACCGCCGCATGGCCCGCGTCCGCACCCAGGAAGAGGGCGACGACATCATCGACGAACTCATCGACCGCTACGGCGAGCCGCCCAAGAGCGTCACGAACCTCATCGCCATCGCCCTGCTCCGCGCCCGCGCCGCCGCCCTGGGCATGACAGAGCTGGCTCAAAAAGAAAACAGCGTCCGCTTCTCCCTCCCCAAGCCGGATTTCGCCCGCGTCGCGGCCACCTGCGGCCTGGAAAAATACAAGGGCCGCCTGCTCTTTTCCGCCGGCGAGAAGCCCTACCTCTCCCTCCGCCTCAAAAAAGGCGACGACGTCCTCAAGCTCACCAACCTCGTCCTCACCGACTTCGCCGCCGCCCCCCAATAACCCCAAAACCGGAGACCGCACAAAAAATCGTGCCGTCTCCGGTTTTATTTTCATAGGTACTTCTTGTTAGCTGAAAATGGAGATCTGGTTCTGCTCCCGTGGGATACGTTTCGGCAGCAGGGACGCATAGAGCTTTTGGGTTTCTTGAGGACACCGTTCGATCAACCGCTCCAACTTTTTTCTGTCCCGAACCGGGATCAAAGCCTGATGCGGTGCAAGGTAGATCAGAACAAATTTATGATCCAAAATCAGTTGAATGATATTCC
>ERZ1032651.569-NODE-569-length-10746-cov-8.892339_pt1 | contig 10746 bp, 10 predicted proteins | sample MGYA00518732_ERZ1032651 | MGnify/ENA primary metagenome ERZ1032651 (study PRJEB33719, sample SAMN04261399) | wastewater metagenome | biome: periurban shantytown; feature: human; material: feces | host: Homo sapiens | place: Peru: Lima | collected 2013-01-03 ...
GGATACAATACGCATTATGAACGAACTGTTAATAAGTCGTTTAAGAAAGAGAAATCAAGGAGGAACTCTATGGAAATCCAAACTGGCGCATTGGTTATTGTCCTTGCGTACATGGTCGGCATGATGATCATCGGCTACGTCGTCGGCAAGATCAACATCAAGGGCAGCGCGGACTATCTCGTTGCCGGCCGCAGAATGGGCCTGTTCATGGTCGCGTTCTCGCTGTCTGCCAACAACATCGGCGGCGGCAGCACCACCGGCCTCGCGCAGAAAGCGTTCGGCGCATGGGGCGTCAGCGCGATCTGGTACGTCCTGGCCGCGTCTCTGGCCATGATCCCGCTGGCCTACTTTGCACCCAAGATCCGCAAGACCATGGCTGTTACGATCCCCGAGGTCGTCGGCCGCCGCTTCGGCAAACTCTCCAGCAACTTCACGGCAGTCCTCAGCGTCCTGTCGCTGTTCTGCCTGACCTCCTCTCAAATCGGTGCTTCCGGCGCTGTTATCAACGCGCTGATCCCGACGATCCCCCTGAACGTCTGCCTGCTGCTGGCCGGCTTCGTCACCATCTTCTACACGACCTTCGGCGGCATGATCGCGGATCAGGTTTCCGACCTTATCCAGTTCGGCATCATTCTCGTCGGTCTTGCCATTGCAACGCCGATCGTCCTGAAGCATGCCGGCGGCTGGGCTGCGATCTCCGCTGCTCTGCCCGGAGAAAAGCTGAACATGACCCAGATCGGCTGGGCCTCCATCATCGGCTACTTCTTCAACTACTTCTGCACCTTCCTCTGCGGCCCCGAAATGGTCTCCCGCTTCGAGACCTGCAAGGACGAGAAGACTGCAGTTCGTGCTTCCTTCCTCTGCGCCATTCTCATGGCTGCTATGGCAGTCTTCCCGACCCTCCTCGGCCTTGCCGCTTTCGCGCTGAAGGATCAGCTGCCCGGCCTTGCCGAGAACGGCTCCAACGCCATGATGATTGTCACCGGTACTTATGCGCCCGGCATCGTCACTGGTCTTATTTCCGCCGCTATCATCTGCGCGACCATGTCCTCGGCAGACTCCAACCTGCTGTGCATGTCCACGATGATCATCAACGACATCTATCCCGGCTTCGGCGGAAAGAAGAAGCTGAACGACAAGCAGACCATCTTCTATACCCGTGCCTGCAACGTCGTCGCGGCGCTCGTCGCCATGGGTATCTCCATGTTCGGCGTTTCCCTCGTCGCCATGAACACCTTCGCATTCGGCATCCGCTGCGCAGGTCCGTTTGCGGCCTACGGCCTCGGCCTTGCCGTTCCGAAAGCAACGAAGAACTCCGGCATGATCTCCATCTTCACCGGCACCATCGCTTTCGTCGTCTGGCAGCTTCTGTCCAACGGCGGTACGCTGTGGTTCATGATGCCGGTCGTCTTCGGCAGCCTTGTCTCCGTCATCACGTTCTACGTTGTGAACCTGATCGAGTGGAAGCGCGGCGTCCCCGCTGCCCCCTCCGCTTACGCTGTCGAGGAAGCCAAGTAATTTACCTTCCCCAAACGAAACTGCCCGCCCTGCCAATGGCAGGGCGGGCTTGACTTTTTCCGCAGCATCCATTAAAGTAGCTCCTGTTCATCGGACAATGTCACTTATCTCAAAGCCTACGCCATCGACTGTCTGCTGATCTCGTTCCTGTTCTGCTTTGTGGGCTATTTCTCCGGCCTCGGCAAGACCGTCTTTGTCATGGCGCAGGGCATTCTGGGCGCGTTCGGCGTCCGCATCCCCGTGTCGTTCGCCATGTCCCGCCTGCTGAATGTGCGCCTGTTCTACATCGGCCTCGCAACGCCCTGCTCGACCGTCGTGCAGGTCCTGCTGTGCCTGCTCTACTACGCCCATCTGGCCCGCAGAGAAAAGGCTGTCCGGTGAGACAGCCTTCGGTGCGTGCGCGCTCCGTCCGTTTTCAGCAAAATTTTACGCCGTCCCCCGTTGTGACAGGGGACGGCGTTCCGGTTTTAATCTTCGAATTCGTGCGCGTCCTTGAGCACCATGTCCTTGACCTTCATCAGGCGGACCTTGGTAGCGCGGTCGTTTTCCTCGAGCTTCATGGAGATATACTTGATGTTTTTCTCCATTTCCGGGATCATGACATATTCCAGCGCATTGACGCGGCGGCGGGTCTTCTCGATCTCGGAGGCGAGCAGCTGCGTCTTCTTTTCGGCCTGCGCCAGCGCAAGCATATCCTGAAATACGGAGGCCAGCGCGCCCAGCGCATCGTCCAGCTCGCCGGACGTCTGCGCGAAGCCGTAGGGGTAAATGGACGCGGCGTCCTCGTTTTTGGTGTGGAACTCGTAGACCGGGACGGAGACGGACATGATGTTCTGGAACGTCATGTCCAACGTCGCCGACTGCTTCGGGTACAAAAGCGCCTGCTGGAGCATTTCGGGGGACATCACGCTCGACGCGACGGTCATGGCGCGGTTGGCCTCCGCAATGCCCTGCTCGACCTTGGCGCGCAGCTCCTTGTTTTCCCGCACGATCAGGAAGAACTGGCGCATCAGCTCGTCGCGCTTGTCCTTGAGCAGCCGGTGGCCGCGCACGGCCGTGCGCAGGCGGCCCTTGAGCCGCGTAAGCTCCATCCGGGTCGGATTGATCGTTTTACTGGCCATGCGAACACCGCCTTACGCCTGCTTTTTGGGCAGGTATTTTTCGATGAACTCCGGCTTGATGCGCTTGAGCTCCGTTTCGGGCAGGATGGACAGCAGCTCCCAGCCGATGTTCAGCGTTTCCTCAATGGAACGGTTTTCTTCGTAGCCCTGACTGACGTAGCGCTGCTCAAATTCCTCGGCAAACTTCGCGTACAGCCGGTCAGTGGGGGAGAGGGCGCTTTCGCCAAGGATCGTTGCAAGCTCCTTCGCGTCCTTGCCGGCGGAATACGCCGCAAAGAGCTGGTTCATGGTGCCCGCGTGATCCTCGCGCGTCTTGCCGGGGCCGATTCCCTTGTCCTTGAGTCGCGACAGGCTCGGCAGCACGTCCACGGGAGGAATGACGCCCTTGCGGTACAGATCGCGGCTCAGGATGATCTGGCCCTCTGTGATATAGCCGGTCAGGTCGGGGATGGGGTGCGTCTTGTCGTCCTCCGGCATGGTCAGGATCGGGATGAGGGTGATGGAGCCCTTCTTGCCGATCCGGCGGCCTGCGCGTTCATAGAGCGTCGCAAGGTCGGTATAGAGGTAGCCGGGATAGCCGCGGCGGCCGGGGACTTCCTTGCGTGCGGCGGAGACCTCACGCAGCGCCTCGGCGTAGTTCGTGATGTCGGTCATGATGACCAGCACGTGCATCCCGCATTCGAACGCCAGATATTCGGCGGCAGTCAGCGCCATACGCGGCGTTGCGATACGCTCGACCGCCGGGTCATTTGCGAGGTTCGAGAAGACGACGGTGCGGTCGATGGCGCCTGTGCGGCGGAATTCCTGAATGAAGAATTCCGATTCCTCAAACGTGATGCCGATGGCGGCGAAGACGACAGCGAAGTTCGATGCGTCGTCGCCCAGAACCTTCGCCTGACGCGCGATCTGCGCGGCAAGCTGTGCATGGGGAAGACCGGAGCCGGAGAAGATCGGCAGCTTCTGGCCGCGGACAAGCGTGTTCAGGCCGTCGATCGTGGAAATGCCGGTCTGGATAAATTCGTTCGGGTAATTGCGTGCGGCGGGGTTCATCGGAAGACCGTTGATGTCCTTCATTTCGGCGGCCAGAACCTCCGGCCCGCCGTCCTTCGGGTGGCCCATGCCGTCGAAGACGCGGCCAAGCATATCCTCGGACACGGCCAGCTCCAGCGGATGGCCCAGGAAGCGGATCTTGCTGTCCTTCAGGTTGATGCCGGCGGAGTTTTCAAACAGCTGGACGACGGCGGTATCACCGTTGCACTCGAGGACCTTGCAGTGCCGGACCTCGCCGTTCGGCAGCTCGATCTCCGCCAGCTCGTCGTAGGTGACGCCCTCGACGTTTTTGACGATCATCAGAGGCCCGGAGACCTCACGGATGGTACGGTATTCGCGGATCATTCAGCCTCAGCCTCCTTTGCAACTTCTTCGATCTGCTGCTCCATATCGGATACGATCTTCGCGTAAACGTCCTGATACGTGTCCGCCGGAACGGTCTTCGCACGGCCGATGGCGGCACGGGCCGCGATGGCATAGAGCTTCCAGATATCCGCGCCGCGCTCGATGGCCGCGTCGCAGAGATCCTTGTAGCGGAGGATCAGGTCCAGCAGACGGGCCTGCCGGTCAAACGACGAATACTGGTCGTTCTCCAGGAACGCGTTCTGCTGCAAGAAGTCCTCGCGGATCATCTTTGCGGATTCCAGCGTCAGGTTGTCCGCCGGGGACAGCGCGTCCTGGCCGACCAGCTTGACGATCTCCTGCAGCTCTGCTTCCTTTTGCAGCAGCGCCATGGCGCGGCCTCTATTCTGCATGAACCCGCGGCCCAGATTTTCGTCGCACCAGCCCTTGAGCGTGTCAAGGTACAAAGAGTAGCTCGTCAGCCAGTTGATGGCCGGGAAATGGCGCGCGTAGGCCAGCGAAGCGTCCAGACCCCAGAAGACCTTGACGATGCGCATCGTCGCCTGCGAGACAGGCTCGGAAATATCGCCGCCCGGAGGGGAGACAGCGCCGATGGCGGTCAGCGAACCGCGCCGCTCGTCCGCGCCGAGGCACTCGACGCAGCCTGCGCGCTCGTAGAACTGCGCGAGGCGGGAGGCCAGATATGCGGGGTAGCCTTCTTCGCCGGGCATCTCTTCCAGACGGCCCGACATTTCACGCAGGGCCTCGGCCCAGCGGGAGGTGGAGTCGGCGATAACGGCCACGTCATAGCCCATGTCGCGGAAATACTCCGCGATGGTGATGCCGGTGTAGATGGACGCTTCACGCGCCGCGACCGGCATATCGGAGGTGTTTGCAATCAGGACTGTGCGCTTCATCAGCGGTTCGCCGGTGTTGGGGTCGTGCAGCTCCGGGAACTCCATCAGAACGTCAGTCATTTCGTTGCCGCGCTCGCCGCAGCCGATGTAGACGACGATATCGACGTCCGACCACTTTGCCAGCTGGTGCTGCACGACGGTCTTGCCCGAACCGAACGGGCCGGGGACGGCGGCTGTGCCGCCCTTGGCCAGCGGGAACATGGTGTCGATGATGCGCTGGCCAGTCATAAGGGGCTGAGAGGGGGTAAATTTCCGGTCATACGGACGGGCCACGCGCACGGGCCACTTCTGCATGAGGCTTAAATGCTCCTCGCCCTTTTCCGTTTCCAGTACGCAGACTGTCTGCTCGACGGTAAATTCGCCGGATTGGATCTCCTTGACGGTGCCCGCCATTTTGGGCGGCACCATGATCCTGTGCAGAACGGCGCTCGTCTCCTGCACGGTGCCGATCACGTCGCCGCCGGAGAGCTTGTCGCCCTTCTTGACCGTGGGTGTAAAGGCCCACTTCTTTTCACGGTTCAGCGCCGGAACCTGCACGCCGCGGGCGATGGTTTCCCCGCAGCGGTCGCGGATCTCGGTCAAGGGGCGCTGGATACCGTCGTAAATATTTTCGAGCATACCGGGCCCAAGCTCGACGGAGAGGGGCATGCCGGTCGTCGTGACCTCGGCGCCGGGGCCGAGGCCGCTCGTTTCCTCATAGACCTGAATGGAGGCGGAGCCGCCCGTCATATTCAGGATCTCACCGATCAGCTGCTGCTTGCCGACGCGGACGACGTCTGCCATGTTGGCGTCTTCCATCCCCTCGGCAACAACAAGCGGGCCGGATACCTTTACAATTCTACCTGACATTTCATCGAATCCTTTCTGTATTCAAGGATGCTGTTTAAAGAATATTCGAGCCGACCGCGCGTTCGACAGCGGCGTTCAGCGCATTCATGCCGAGGCCTTTGCAGCCGCCTGCGCCGGGGATTAGAATGACCGCCGGGGTAACGCTGGACGCGTATTTTTCGATCTGCGCATGCAGCGCCTCGGCATACGTCTCGGTCACATAGATGATCGCGTATGCGTCGGACTGCCTTGTGAGGCGGTGGAAGACCTCCGCCGCTTCCTCGGCGGAGTCCACGGGGAACACGGCGAGGCCCAGAGCCGCAAAGCCCATGACGCTCTCGCGTTCGCCCAGAACTGCGATTTTATACATACCGATCACCTCGCTCATTGATACAGATCCCGCAGCCGTGCGCGGATCGTGTCGGCGGGCAGCCCCGCCTGCAGGCCGCTTATGATCATGCGGGCCGCTGAAATTTCATTTTCCAGCGCACAGAGATAGGCGATGACGACCTGCTCCCCGAATACGACCGACTTTGCCTTGGCGAAATACGCTGTGAGCGTGTTGTCGCACAGCCGTTCAAACGCAGTCAGAGAGCCAGACTGCGACTCGTCGCCCGCCTGCGCGGCGGCGAAGAGCGCAGTGTTCGCAAACAGCGGCGCAAACGGCTCGTCCTGCGCAAGCACCTGGCAGATCTCCTCCGCCGGAACGCTCCCGCCGGGAACGAGGACGCTCTTTAAAAACGCAGCGTCCTTGTGCATACGCCGTGCACGCACGGCGGCGCGCAGATTCGCGCTGTCCGCCTGCAGCTGCGCATAGCCCATCAGGAACGCGCTTCCGACCTGCGCGGCGGTTTCGTGATACTCGGCAAAATACGCGCGGTCGAGGATCAGATCGGCCAGCTGCGGGTCGGCGCTTCTCGAAAGCGCGTCGCGCGCGGCCTGCATTGCGGTCAGAACGGCCTGCGGGACGCTTCCGGACTCGCCGGTTTCATAGGCAGTTTTGAGCGCCTGCGCGTCTGCGCGGCCAGCGCCGGAGAGCAGGGGAGCCGGGTCTATCCCGACGGCCTCGGCCTTGACGATCGTCTTGGCGTTGTGATAGTCATAGCGCATACGAAACAGCGATACAACGCCGTCCTTCGGCGCAAGCGCCTCCACCTCGGAAAACACGGCGGCGCGCCGGTCGCTCAGCGCCTTGTCAAGCCCGACAGCCAGCACATCGGCATAGCCGCAGCTCTCCAGGATCCGCGCCGCCTCCTGCACAGAGGAGCCGAGCATCCGCCCGGCCTTCTCCGCGTTGAGCAGCTGCGGCTCCTTTGCGCGCAGATACGCCGAAATAAACAGATACTCCGTGTCCTTGCACGCTTTTACTTTCTTTTTTTGTTCCGTCACGTCAGCCTCCCGGCCTCAGCCAAACAGGCAGGCCGCAACCTTGCCGGAAAGCGCGGGCCGCAGGCCGCTTATCATTGTGCCGATCGAGCAGTTCGTCTCGACCAGCCCGTCCTTCAGCACCACGCCGCCGCGCATCGGCCGCGTTTCGGCGGAAAGCGTCAGCTTTGCTGCCTTCCCGGCCTTCTGGAGCAGCGCGTTCGCCTGCTCCACGACGGCCTGTCCGACCCGTTCGCGGTCCTCTGTGCAGAAGATCAGCTCCTCGCTGCCGGACGCGCTTGCCCGTGCGGCAAGCTGCGCGCAGAGCTTCATATACTCCGCCGTGGGGAGCGAGAGAAGCTGCTGCTCCGCCTGCCGGAAGGCGGCGTCGACGAGCGACTGCTTCGTTTCAAGCAGCTGCCGCCGCGCGGCCATCCGGGCCGCGCCCTGATCGCGTTCGAGCTGCTTATCGGCCTCGGCCTGCGCTTCCGCTGTCAGCCGCTGCTGCTCACTCTCGATTTTGCGGTCATAGTCCGCGCGGAGCTGCGCCGCCTTTTCCTCGGCCTGCGCGCGGATCGCGGCGGCCTCGGTCTCAGCGTCGGCAAGGATGCGCGCGGAAATTTTTTCAATTCCGTTCATTGCTTCACCCTCGTCTGCGGGGTTACTTGCTGATATTGATGATCATCAGCATGGAGGCCAGCAGGGAAAGGATCGCGTAGAACTCGACCGTGACGCACAGCACCATGCCCTTGGACCAGTGGTCGGGCTTCTTGGCCAGCAGATTGATGGACGCGCAGGCCACGCGGCCCTGTGCAATCGCGGAGATCATGCCGCCCAGCGCCATAGGCAGGCAGGCGACAAAGTACTGCAGGCCCTGCGTGATGCTCAGCTCGGGCAGAGCGCCGGACAGCAGGCCCATGCGGAAAATGGCGAAGAACCAGACGACGAGGCCGTACAGGCCCTGCGTGCCGGGGATGACCTGAAGGATCAGGACCTTGCCGAACTTTGCAGGATCCTCGCACAGAAGACCTGCGCCGGCCTCACCGGTCATGCCGGTGCCCTTTGCCGAACCGATGGCGCACAGCGCCGCCGCAAGACCCGCGCCCAGAAGCGCCAGAGCCAGACCGCCGAAAGCGTCAAAAAATGCTTGCATGATAGAGTTCCTCCTTAAGATTGAATATCCACGTATTTTGTATTGATCGCCAGGGGCTTGAACGGCCTGCCGCCGTCCTTATAGAATTTGCCGAAGTATTCCAGACACTGCAGACGCAGATCATGGACGTAGCAGCTCAGCAGGTTCAGCGCGAAGTTGAGTCCGTTGCCGAGCATCGACACGATCAGGAAGATCACCACGTTCCCCGGAATCGCGCCGAGCGTATTGAAGACCGAGGCGATGACAGAGCCTGCCAGCATCAGGGTCATCAGTCTGGAATACGAAAGAATATCGCCGAAGTAGCCCGTCACATGGTTGTAGACCGAGCCGAAGATCGCCGTGACCTTGCCGAAGCCCTTCGCGCTCCAGCCGGAGCCGACCACGACCATGCCGAGACCGACGTACAAAACGATGTTCGTCACGCCAAGCGCCATGCACGCGATGCCCGCGAACACGACCCACCAGGTCAGCTCTTCCCAGATGGCGTCCATGATCTCGCCCTTCTTGAGCTTTTCAACGAAGCTGATGGCCATGCCGGTCACGATCTGGACAAAGCCGAGCGCCATGGCGCCGATGAGGATCGTGATCGTGTCGTCAAGCGGGGTGAAGAGCGAGGGGAGCGCCTTGAACGTCGTATTGGGGTTGATGATCCCTGCCAGCTGCGGCAGGAAATCGCCGAAGAAGCCGCCGGTCAGCGCGCCCATGATAAATGTGCTGATGCCGCAGGAGAACATGAGGCCGAACATCTGTCCGCTCGTGCCCTTGGGCCGGGACTTTTTCGTGATGATGATGGAAGCCAGGATCATCAGCAGTCCATAGCCCATGTCCGCCATCATGATGCCGTAGAACAGAATGAAAAACGGCGCCATGAGCGGGTTCGGGTCCACGCCGTCATAGGCGGGGAGAGAATACATCTCCGTGACCATGTTGAGTGGCCATGTCAGCCTGTTGTTCTTGAGCTTGACCGGCACGTCCGGATATTCCTCCGGCGACGGGTCCTCCAGCTCCCATGCGCAGCAGAATTTCTCCAGCAGCGCCTCGAGCTTCGGCACGTCCTCACACGGCACCCAGCCGTCCAGACAGAAGGTCCGTTCTGAGTGTGCCAGCCGGTCTGCGGCCTGCGCCTTCGAGATCTCCTGCGTGCAGCAATCGGCTGCCAGCCGGATGGCGGGCACGTCGCCCGCAAGCGCTGTGAGCTTGTCCGTCAGACGCTTGTCCTCCTGCTCGCAGGCGGCGAGCTTTTCGTCCGTCAGGCGGATGTTTTCCTCCGCCGTGCCCGCTGCACCGTCGAAGCCCGTCTGCGTGAAGCCGTATTCGCGCAGCGCGGACGCCGCGGCGTCGTATGCGCTCTTGTGGACGATCACCAGCAGATACAGGCTCTGCTGGTCGGCGCTGATGCGTTCGACCTGCGCTTCGCCTGCGGCTCCGTAAACGGTCTCGCGCAGCGCGTCAAGCTCTGTCTGCGCCGGAACGGTACCGAGCAGCACGCGCGCGTGCTGCGTCCCGCCTGTTTCCAGCGGCAGATCGAGCGTCCGCCACGGCACGAAGCTCTCGCGCAGCGCCGTGAGGCGGCTCTTTTCCGCCTGATTGCGGCTGCGTGCGTCCTGCGTGTCCAGCGCCTCCTGCGCCGTCTGCACAGCCGCGCGGTACGCGTCGTCGTCAAACAGCTCGCCGAGCGTCTTTTCCGGCCGGGCGGAGAACATCCCGCCCTTTTTCGTTTCATAGTGCTTGAGCGTTTCCAGCGCGGAGGCGAGTGCGGCGGATGTCTGGCTCAGCGCGTCCGCGCCTGCGCCGTCTGCTGTGCGGAACAGCTGCGTCTGCTGCGCTTCGGTCAGCGCCTCGGGCGAGCCGATCTCGACGCTTCCGAGCAGCTGCAGCTCACGAATGAGCTGATCCTGTTCCTCCGCGATGCCGCACAGCCGAATTTTTTTCATTTTTAAGATTGCCATTCGCTGTCCCAGATCCTCTCTACGATCATTGCCGCCGCTGCGCCGGACCGGCTGGCTGCCGCCTGCTCCAGTGCCCGGCACTGCGCAGCTGTTTTGCTGTTCAAATCCGATTCAAATGCCGCTGCCTGCTTTCCGGCCTGCCGCTTCGCCTCGCGCATACGCTCCTGCGCGCCGGATATCACGGCGTTCAGACGGGCTGTGCCGTCCTTTTCGGCCTGTACGGCCAGCTCGGCGGCCTCCGCACGTGCCTGCTCGCAGATCGCGCGGGCCTGTTCCTCCGCTGCGGCGATCTGTGCGAGCTCCTGCATCGCCATTTCCATCACCTCCTTCATGTACACCCTGCGGCGCTGCTTTTTCCAAGCCAGCGCCGCATCATATTTTCCAGAACAATACAGAAAATGCTCTATATATTATGTACAGAATGTACTCGATTTTGTAATTCTAGCATAGCCGTTAAGAAACTGCAATAGATATCGATAAAAAAATGTTTAGTTAAGTGTTTT
>ERZ1032651.571-NODE-571-length-10720-cov-25.943835_pt1 | contig 10720 bp, 6 predicted proteins | sample MGYA00518732_ERZ1032651 | MGnify/ENA primary metagenome ERZ1032651 (study PRJEB33719, sample SAMN04261399) | wastewater metagenome | biome: periurban shantytown; feature: human; material: feces | host: Homo sapiens | place: Peru: Lima | collected 2013-01-03 ...
CCGCCTGTCCTTGAGCAGATTTTCCACTGGGTCTTCCGTGGGTTCTATATGAAGGCTCATGCATGTATGATAGCATAGGAGCCCCATATGTTGAGTAACATGAGGATAACAAGGATAACATGTCGGTAACAAAAAGGGCGTCTTTGACGCCCCTTCTTCCTTATGGCTTCTCAGCTTTTCCTGCGCTTTCCCGTTTTTCCGGGAGCCAGTGCGATGGCAAGAATGGAACAGACGCCCAGAATCAGGGGGTAATACAGGTATTCCATGATCAGCAGGGGGGAAACCTGGGCGATTCCGGCGGCCATGAGCATCTGGGCCCCGTAGGGAATGACGCCCTGGACCAGGCAGGAAAATGTGTCCAGAATACTGGCGCTGCGCCTGGGCGGGATATGGAATTTATCGCTGATCTCCTTCGCGATGGGACCCACCGTAATGATGGCGATCGTGTTGTTGGCGGTGCAGAGATTGGCCAGGGAGACCAGGCCGGCGATGCTGAATTCCGCGCCGCGCCTGCTCCGGATGTGGGCCGTGATTTTTCCGATGATGTACGCAATGCCGCCGTTGAAGCGGATCAACGCCAGCACGCCGCCGGCCAGCAGGGTGACGATGATCAGCTCCCCCATGCCGGTCATGCCGCTGCCCATGGCGCGGAACCAGGCCATGAAGGAAAAATACCCCATGCCTACTCCGACAAGTCCCGTGGCGAGCAGCCCCAGCGTCAGAACGGCCATCACGTGGACTCCGGCCAGCGCCGTCACCAGAACCAGCAGGTAGGGGAACACCTTCATCCATTCAATGGGAGCGTCCGCCATGGAGGGGGACTGCACGTTCCATCCGAGCAGGGTGTAGCAGGCCAGGGCCAGCAGCGCGGCGGGAAGCACCACCTTCACGTTAGCCCGGAATTTGTCCCGCATGGCGCAGCCCTGCGTGCGGGTGGCGGCGATCGTGGTGTCTGAAATGAAGGAAAGGTTGTCTCCAAAAAACGCTCCGCCCACCACAATGGCCGTCATCATGCCGGTGCTGACCTGCGTGGCGTGCGCCAGCCCCGTGGCTACGGGAGCAAGCGCCACAATGGTGCCCACGGAAGTGCCCACGGAAAGGGAGATGAAGCAGGATGCGATGAAGACGCTGGCAAGCAGCAGATTGTCCGGCAGGAGGCGCAGCGTGAGCTGCACGGTGGCGTCAATTGCCCCCATATCCCTGGCGGACTGGGCGAATGCGCCCGCCAGCACAAAAATCCAGATCATCATCAGGATATTCCGGTTGGCTACGCCGGAGGAAAACAGGTCCACCCGTTCCGCCATGCTTTTCCCGCGGGTGATGAGCACGGCCCAGACTGCCGCCGCCGTAAAGGCCACCGTCACCGGAACGGCGTAAAAATCCTGTACGGCTACGGAGATGACCAGGTAAAGCAGGAAGAAAACCAGCAGGGGGCTCAGCGCCCACAGGCTGGGTTTGACGGGCGCCGTATCCTGGCTGTCTGGAAAATGGGTCATGGGGAGTGCGTGCTGCCGGAGATGCTGGGCGGCTTAGTTTCCGGCGGCTTCCGCCTGGTCCAGATACCACCGGTAGATGCGCTCCACGCCTTCTTCCAGCTCCACCCGGTGGGTCCAGCCCAGGGAATGCAGCTTGGAAACGTCCGTCAGCTTGCGCATGGTGCCGTCCGGCTTGTCCGCGTTGAATACCAGTTCTCCCCGGTAGCCTTCCGTGGCGGCTATCAGGCGCGCCAGATCGCCGATGGAGATTTCCTTTCCGGTGCCGATGTTGATATGGCAGTTCCGCACCTCCCGGTCTTCCCCTTTCAGCTGGCTGAAATCCACCTGTTCCATCACGTGGACGCAGGCGTCCGCCATGTCTTCGCTCCACAGGAATTCGCGCAGGGGCGTGCCCGTTCCCCACAATTCCACGGAACCGGGGGTGATGCCGTATTTGGCCAGCGCGTCCAGGATGGCTTCTTCCGGCGCCGTCCCGTCCACCTGTTCCACAGGCCGCGCGTCCAGGTCTTTCCGCACGGCGTCCCAGTCCCCTTCCATCAGGCGTTTGGCCAGGTGAATCTTGCGCACCATGGCGGGCAGCACGTGGCTGTTCTCCAGGTGGAAGTTGTCATTGGGGCCGTATAGGTTCGTAGGCATCACGGCGATGTAGTTGGTGCCGTACTGGAGGTTGAAGCTCTCGCACATTTTCAGGCCTGCGATTTTGGCGATGGCGTAGGGCTCGTTGGTGTATTCCAGCGGGGAGGTGAGCAGGGCGCTCTCCTTCATGGGCTGGGGTGCCTCTCGCGGATAGATGCAGGTGCTCCCCAGGAAGAGGAGCTTGGAGACGCCGTGCCGGAAACTTTCCCCGATGACGTTCTGCTGGATCTGGAGGTTGCGGAAGATAAAGTCCGCCCGGTACCGTGAGTTGGCGATGATGCCGCCCACGAACGCCGCCGCCAGAAAGACGTATTCCGGCTTTTCCCGGTCAAAGAATTCCCGCACGGCCGCCGGGTCCTCCAGGTCCAGTTCCCGGTGCGTCCGTCCGATCAGGTTGGAATAACCCCTGTCTTCCAGGGATTTCCAGATGGCGGAGCCCACGAGGCCGCGGTGTCCGGCCACGAATATTCTGCTGTTTTTTTCCATCTCAGGAATTGACGGGATTTTTGACGTATTCCATGTCGTGGCGGACCATGATGCGCACGAGTTCCTCAAACGGGGTGGAGGTGGGGTTCCAGCCGAGGAGGGTTCTGGCCTTGGTGGGGTCTCCCAGCAGTTGTTCCACCTCGGAGGGGCGGAAGTACTTGGGATCCACTTCCACCAGGATATGGCCCGTTTTCTTGTCGCGCCCGCGTTCTTCCACGCCTTCGCCTTCCCATTCCAGCTCAATTCCGGCTTCACGGAAGGCCAGCGTGCAGAACTCCCGGACCGTATGCATCTCCCCGGTGGCGATGACGAAGTCTTCCGGCTTGTCGTGCTGGAGAATCAGCCACATGCATTCCACGTAATCCTTCGCGTAGCCCCAGTCGCGCAGGGCGTTCAGGTTGCCCAGATAAAGCTTGTCCTGCATGCCCTGGGCGATGCGGGCCGCCGCCAGCGTGATCTTGCGGGTGACGAAGTTTTCCCCGCGGCGTTCGCTCTCGTGGTTGAACAGGATGCCGTTGACGGCGAACATGCCGTAGGATTCGCGGTAATTCTTGGTGATCCAGAAGCCGTATTGCTTGGCTACGCCGTAGGGGGAGCGGGGATAGAACGGCGTGGTTTCCTTCTGGGGAACTTCCTGCACCAGCCCGAAGAGTTCGGACGTGGAAGCCTGGTAAATGCGGCATTTCTTTTCCATGCCCAGGATGCGGACGGCCTCCAGCATGCGGAGGGTGCCCACGGCGTCCGTTTCCGCCGTGTATTCCGGCACGTCAAAGCTGACCTTCACATGGCTCTGGGCCGCCAGGTTGTAGATTTCATCCGGCTGCACGGTCTGGATGATGCGGATCAGAGAGCTGGAATCCGTCATGTCGCCATAGTGGAGGTTGATCAGCCGGTTTTTCTTCATGTCCCGCACCCACTCGTCCAGGTAAAGATGCTCGATGCGGCCCGTGTTGAAGGAAGAGGAGCGGCGCAGGATGCCGTGTACTTCATAGCCCTTGTCAATCAGGAACTCTGCGAGAAAAGAACCGTCCTGTCCCGTGATGCCGGAGATTAATGCGATTTTGCTCATGTGGTGTGTAGATGGTTTGTTGGTTGGGGAGGTTGATGAATGAAAGGAAAAACCTCCGCCGGAGCCGCAATTCATGTGCCCGGGCATAAATAGCGCATTTTTCCCATGGTGACGAGGAAAATGCTCTGGTCATGGAAGAGGAATGCCACTGTCAGCGGGCGGCTTGTCCTTTGCCGGACGCAATCATTTCCTTGAAATCCCGGAACAGGTACTGGGGGTCTCTGGGGCCGGGGGCGGCTTCCGGGTGGTACTGCACGCTGAAAACGGGGAGCGTTTTGTGGGCGATGCCCTCCACGGTATTGTCATTCAGGTTCATCAGCGTGATTTCCACGTCGTCCGGCACGGTGTCCGGATCCACGGCAAAACCGTGGTTCTGGGACGTGATGCTGATTTTACCCGTGCGGAGGTCCTTCACCGGATGGTTGGCGCCGCGGTGGCCGAACTTCAGCTTGAAGGTCTTCGCCCCCAGCGCGTGGGAAATGATCTGGTGCCCAAGGCAGATGCCGAACATGGGAACCTTCCCGATCAGGGCGGCTACTTCACGGTGGATGTCCGTCAGCGTGGCGGGGTCCCCCGGACCGTTGGAAAGAAAAACGCCGTCCGGCTTCATGCCAAGCACTTCCTCCGCCGTCGTGTGGGCGGGAACCACGGTCACACGGAAGCCGTTTTCCCTCAGTTGGCGCAGGATGTTGTACTTGATGCCGAAGTCGAAGGCCACGATGTCGTACTCCGTGGGGGGCAGTACCCCTTCCGTCACCAGCGCGTCCACTTCCTCCGGGGTCATGGGATGGGAGCCGATCTTGTCTACGATGTTGCAGCCTTCCATGGAGGGGGCCTTTCTGGCGGCTTCCACGGCTTCCTCCGGCGTCAGCTCCGTGGTGAGGCAGGCGCGCATGGCGCCCGCGGAGCGCAGGTGCTTGGCGATCTTGCGGGTGTCCACCCCCTCAATGCCGATCACGCCCTGCTTTTCCAGCCACGGGCCCAGGGCTTCCGTGGCGCGCCAGTTGGAAGGAACCTTCGCCAGCTCCGCCACCACGAAGCCGCTGACCTGCGCCTTGCCGGACTCGTAATCTTCCGGGTTGACGCCGTAATTGCCGATCAGGGGATAGGTCATCGTGACAATCTGGCCGCTGTAGGACGGGTCCGTCAGGACTTCCTGGTAGCCGGTCATGGACGTGTTGAAGCAGGCTTCCCCCACTTCCGTGCCCGTAGCTCCGAAGTGCGAACCGATGAAGACGCTTCCGTCTTCCAGTGCGAGAATGGCTCTCATGATGATATAAAAATGCTGTTTGGTATGGGGTTAAACGGTCTGGGCATGGTATTCCTGGATGGTGCACACCTGGAGGTTCCTGTTCTTCAGCGCCTCAATGGCGTTCACGCAGGCCTGTGCGGAGGCCAGGTTCGTGCAGTAGGAGGTTTTGGCGGCGATGGCGGAGGAACGGATGATGATGTCGTCCGCCCGCGCGTCGTGGGAGCCGGGCGTGTTGATGATGAAATCGATGTCCCCGTTCTTGATGTGGTCCACGATGTTCGGGCGGCGCGCCTCGTTCACCTTGTACGCGCGTTCGCATTCGATGTCGTGCTGGAGCAGGTGGATCATCGTGCCGCGCGTGGCGCACAGCGTGAAGCCCATGTCCGCCAGCTGGCGGGCCATGTGGAGCACGCGCTCCTTGTCCCGGTCATTCACGGAGATGAAAACCTTGCCTTCCGTCGGCAGGGGATTGAATGCGCTGATCTGGGATTTGGCGAAGGCGATGTCCGGGTCCGGGTCGATGCCCATCACCTCCCCGGTGGATTTCATCTCCGGCCCCAGCACCACGTCGATGCCCGGGAAGCGGCCCCATGGGAAAACGGCTTCCTTCACGCAATAGTATTCCGGAGTGATTTCCCGGGTAAAGCCCAGTTCCGCCAGCGTTTTGCCGGCCATGACCTGTGCGGCCAGCTTGGCGAGGGGCCTTCCGATGGATTTGGAGACGAACGGCACGGTGCGGGAAGCGCGCGGATTCACCTCAATGACGTAAAGCTGTTCATCTTTTACGGCAAACTGGATGTTCATCAGCCCGCAGACGTTCAGTTTGCGCGCCAGCTCCTTGGAAGCCCGCGTGATTTCCTTGTGCATTTTCATGGAAATGCCCATGGCGGGAATCATGCTGGCGGAGTCCCCGGAATGGATGCCCGCCGGTTCCACATGCTGCATGATAGCTCCGATGACGGCGCGCTCCCTGTCCGCGATGACATCCACGTCAATCTCCACGGCGTTTTCCAGGAAGCGGTCAATCAGCACGGGGCGTTCTTCGGAAGCTTCCACGGCTTCATTCATGTACCGGCGCAGTTCTTTTTCCTCATATACAATGATCATGCCGCGTCCGCCCAGCACGAAGGAGGGGCGCAGCAGCACCGGGTAACCGATGCGCGCGGCAATGGCGGCGGCGTCCTCCACATTGGTGGCCGTTCCTGCATCCGCCTGTTTCAGCCCCAGTTCCTTCAACAGGGCGGAGAAATGTTCGCGGTCTTCCGCCAGGTCAATGGCCTTGGGGCTGGTGCCGATGATGGGCACGCCGTGGGCTTCCAGAGCGTTGGCCAGGTTCAGCGGAGTCTGGCCTCCGAACTGGACGATGACTCCGTCCGGCTTCTCCTGCTCGCAGATATGAAGCACGTCTTCCAGCGTCAGGGGTTCAAAGAAAAGCTTGTCGGAGGAATCGTAGTCCGTGGAGACGGTCTCAGGGTTGGAATTCACGATGATGGTTTCATACCCCATTTCCCGCAGGGCCATGGAGGCGTGCACGCAGCAGTAGTCGAACTCGATGCCCTGGCCGATGCGGTTCGGGCCGCCTCCCAGGATGAGGATCTTCTTCCGGCCCGTGTCGCGCGCCTCGTTTTCATCCCCGTACGTGGAATAAAAGTAAGGCGTGTATGCCTCAAACTCCGCGGCGCAGGTGTCCACCAAGCGGTAGCCGGGCACGATGCCCTGTTCGCGGCGTTCCTTGCGGATGCTTTCCTCCGTAGTTCCGCGGGCCAGGGCGATCTGCCTGTCGGAAAAGCCCAGCTTCTTGGCTTCCCGCAGGTCCAGCGCGTCCAGGCGGTCGCCCGCCTTCGCCAGGTCCCGCATCTGGGCCAGGAACCAGGGGTCAATCTGGGTGAGCTGGTGCACCTCGTCCAGGGAAAAGCCGCTGCTGAACGCCGTCTGAATCCAGAAAATGCGTTCCGCCGTGGGGACGGCAAGCTTCCGCGTGATTTCCTCCGCGGTGGGCTTCTGCGGCGCCTTCGCGTCGAAACCCCAGCCCCAGCGGCCCGTTTCCAGGGAGCGCAGGGCCTTTTGCAGGGATTCCTTGAACGTGCGGCCTATGGCCATGGCTTCCCCCACGGATTTCATGGAGGTGGTCAGGTGCTCGTCCGCCTGCTTGAACTTTTCAAACGTGAAGCGGGGGACCTTGGTCACCACGTAGTCAATGGTGGGCTCAAAGCAGGCGGGCGTTTCCCTCGTGATGTCGTTGCGCAGTTCGTCCAGCGTGTAGCCCACGGCCAGCTTGGCGGCCAGCTTGGCGATGGGGAACCCCGTGGCCTTGGAAGCCAGAGCGGAGGAACGTGAAACGCGGGGGTTCATCTCAATGACGATCATGCGGCCGTTGGCCGGGTTGATGGCGAACTGGATGTTGGAACCGCCCGTTTCCACGCCGATTTCCCGGATGACGGCGAAGGATGCGTCCCTCATGACCTGGTATTCCCTGTCCGTCAGGGTCTGGATGGGAGCCACGGTGATGGAATCCCCGGTATGCACGCCCATCGCGTCAATGTTCTCAATGGAGCAGATCACCACGCAATTGTCCGCGCGGTCTCTCATCACTTCCATTTCAAACTCCTTCCAGCCGATGAGGGATTCCTCAATCAGGATTTCGGAAACGGGGGAGAGGTCCAGCCCGCGGGCGCAGATTTCCTCAAACTCCGTCTTGTTGTACGCCACGCCGCCGCCCATGCCGCCCAGCGTGAAGGCGGGGCGGATAATCAGGGGAAAGGTGCCTATGTCCCCGGCTACCCGGCGCGCCTCCTCCATCGTGTGGGCGATGCCGGAGCGCGGCACGTCCAGGCCGATGCGGATCATGGCCTCCTTGAACAGGTTGCGGTCCTCCCCGCGGTCAATGGCGTCCGCATGGGCGCCGATCATGCGCACGTTCTCCCTCTCCAGCACGCCGCTGCGGTGGAGCTCCATGGCGCAGTTCAGGGCCGTCTGGCCGCCCAGGGTGGGGAGCAGGGCGTCCGGCTTTTCCCGGACGATGATTTTCTCCACGAACTCCGGGGTGATCGGTTCAATGTAGGTGCGCGGGGCGGTCTCCGGGTCCGTCATGATGGTGGCGGGATTGGAGTTTACCAGCACTACTTCATAACCTTCTTCCCGGAGGGCCTTGCAGGCCTGGGTGCCGGAGTAGTCGAATTCGCAGCCCTGGCCGATGACGATCGGGCCGGACCCGATCACGAGAATCTTTTTAATGGAGGTGTCTTTAGGCATAATGGCGATGGAAGAATCCTGTAGTCCTGGACCGCGGATTTCCGCCGGGGGAATTAAGTGCCCGCGGGGCTCCGGAGGAAAGTTTTTTTACGGTCAATGACGCGGATTTTCAGGGTGTGGGGATCAGTTGAACATGGCGGGGAAAGGAGGCCGGAACAAGGCGCGCCAAGGCTCCGGAGCCGTGCCTTCCCTGCGGGCAGAGGCTTGACCCGCGAGGGGGGCATAACTCCGGAGCCCGTCGGTGCACCCACTAATAGATGAACAGCATTTCCCGGTACTTGGGGAGAGGCCAGGACCGGTCGTTCACCAGGGTTTCTGCGGCATCGACGCTGGTTCTCAATCGGGACATCGCGGCGAGGATGTCCTCATGGCAGCTCGTAAGCGCCGTCTCCAGGGTGTCCAGGTCGGATACGATGGAATCCAGGGCGTCGCCCAGCTTGTCCGCCAGCTTCTGCAGGGCGGCGGCGCCGCTGGTCCGCTTGGCTTCCAGCGCCCTGGAGAGCGCGGCAACGGTTTGCCCGTATTCGTTGCGCAGGGCGGGGAGGATGATGGTGGCCGCCATTTCCCAGGACAGGCGCCCTTCAATGCGGATGCGCCTGTGGTATTCCTCCAGGAAAATCTCAAACCGGGATTCCAGTTCCCTGCGGGAGAACACCCCGTACTTCTCGAACAGGGCCACATTCTTCTCATTCACCAGGGTGTGGAGGGCGGTCATCGTGTTTTTCAGGTTGGGAAGGCCGCGGCGTTCCGCTTCCTTCACCCATTCCTCCGAATAATTGTCTCCGTTGAAGATGATTCTCTTGTGTTCGGAAATCCTGCGCTTGAGCGTCTCCTGGAGCTGGGCCAGGAAGGTCTCCGGAGCGAAGGAGGAAAGCTCCTCCGCCAGGGAATCGAAGGCCTCCGCCACAATGGTGTTCAGGGTCATCATGGGGCCCGCGCAGGACTGGGCGGAGCCGGGGGCGCGGAACTCGAACTTGTTGCCGGTGAAGGCGAACGGGCTGGTGCGGTTGCGGTCCGTCGCGTCCCGGGGAAGGACGGGCAGCGTATCCACGCCGATCTGGAGCGTGTCGTTGCGCCTGCCGCGGCCGGATTCCCCGTTGATGATATTCTCGATCACTTCATTGAGCTGGTCGCCCAGGAAAATGGAGATAATGGCGGGAGGGGCCTCGTTCGCGCCCAGGCGGTGGTCGTTCCCGGCGCTGGCTACGGAATTGCGCAGCAGGTCGCTGTGCTTGTCCACAGCCTCGATGATGGCGGCCAGCACGGTCAGGAAAATGGCGTTCTGCTGCGGGTCCGTGCCGGGATCCAGCAGATTCTTGTCCCCGTAGGAAATGGACCAGTTGTTGTGCTTGCCGGAGCCGTTGACGCCCACGAAGGGCTTCTCGTGGAGCAGGCACACCAGCCCGTGCCTGCTGGCCTGCTGGCGCAGGATTTCCATCACCAGCATATTGTGGTCGATCGCCAGGTTCACGTCCTCAAACAGGGGGGCCAGTTCAAACTGGGCCGGGGCCACCTCATTGTGGCGCGTCTTGGCCGGAATGCCCAGCCGCCAGAGTTCTTTTTCCACATCATTCATGAAATTGAGGATGCGCGGCTTGATGGAGCCGAAATAATGGTCTTCCAGCTGCTGGTGCTTGGCGGGCGGCGCGCCGAAAAGGGTGCGGCCCGTCTGGACCAGGTCCGGGCGGTTCAGATAGAAATTCTTGTCGATCAGGAAATACTCCTGTTCCGGCCCCAGCGTGATGGTCACGCGTTCATCCGGCAGCCCGAAGCACTTCATCAGCCTCTTGACGGCGTTGCCCAATGCCTGCCGGGAGCGGAGCAGAGGGGTTTTCTTGTCCAGCGCGTCTCCCGTATAGGAACAATAGGCGGTGGGAATGCAGAGGGTGGCTCCGTTCCCGTGCCTCTTGATGAAGGCGGGGCTGGTGGGGTCCCACGCGGTGTATCCGCGGGCCTCAAACGTGCAGCGCAGGCCGCCGGAGGGGAAGCTGGAAGCATCCGGCTCGCTCACGATCAGGTTCTTGCCGGAAAAGCTCATGATCGGCTCCATGCCCTTGGGGTCCAGGAAGGAATCATGCTTCTCCGCCGTGGAACCCGTCATGGGCTGGAACCAGTGCGTGTAGTGAGTGGCTCCCCGTTCCAGAGCCCACTGCTTCATGGCGTGGGCTACGTCCGCGGCAATGTCCGCGTTCAGCGGCAGGCCGTCCTGGATGGTGGACAGGAGGGTTTTCGCCGTGTCCTTGGGCAGGTACTTCTTCATCACCTCCGTACTGAAAACGTCGGCGCCGTAATAATCAATGCGGACAGGAGCGCTCTCGCTCACCCCGCTCACGGGAAGGGAGGCGATGGCGCTGATGGCTTGTGTTCTTGTCGAGTCACTCATCATGGTTAACTGTTGTATCTTTTTCTTAGCAAGAACCGTGCCAGCTTTTTGAATCAACTTGTGCCGGAGTAGGTATGGTGTTTTAAGAAGTTGCCTATAAATATATTGCAGAAATTGTAAAAGGAAGCCGTGGAAAGAAGAGGGAT
>ERZ1032651.576-NODE-576-length-10689-cov-12.504702_pt1 | contig 10689 bp, 8 predicted proteins | sample MGYA00518732_ERZ1032651 | MGnify/ENA primary metagenome ERZ1032651 (study PRJEB33719, sample SAMN04261399) | wastewater metagenome | biome: periurban shantytown; feature: human; material: feces | host: Homo sapiens | place: Peru: Lima | collected 2013-01-03 ...
GGTTTGGTTTATTCGTATTCACCGATGGCTGAAGCGCGTGTCACACCACCCGTTTTCGGTATACATTAAAAGCATGTGTGAGGAGAGCGCAATGCCCAAGACGATACTTATCGCCGCATTCGAAGGATGGAACGATGCAAGCCAAGCGGCCACGAACGTCGTCCGTCATTTGGTGTCCCGGTATGAGTCGCAGGAAGTGCGCCATATTGACAACGAAGGTTTCTACGACTATCAGGTGGCCCGGCCCATGATCTGCTCCGTGCAGGGGCGTAAGCGCATCATCTGGCCGCAAACGACTTTCTATGACATTGCCGTCTCCCCCATGCTGCACCTGCTTGCGCAGATCGCACCCGAACCCAATTACCGGTGGGAGGAATACTGCAGGCAGACGCTACGTGTCGCAGAAGACTATGACGTAAGTGATGTCATCACGCTTGGCTCCATGTTCGATGAATGCCCGCACACACGGCCATTGCCGCTTGACATCTCCAAAAGCGGCTGCGAATGCGAATCCGACAGGGAATACAACGGTCCGGTGGGCATCCCCAACATCCTTGACGCCTTCGCCGCCGAAGCGGGCTTTCCGACAACATCCATATGGGTATCCGTACCGCATTACTGTGCCAATACCGAATGCATGCAAGGCACTTTGGAGCTGCTGCGCGCCTTGTCTTTAATAATCGAGTATCCGCTTATTGAAGGAGATTTGACCAGAAAGGCCATGCAATGGCGTTCCGACGCCGATGGATTGGTGTCAGACATGCATGCCGGCGACTATTTGGCTCGTCTGGAACATGATTACGATTTGGACGCGAGAGCGAAGCGAATCGCCTCGAATGGCATGCCTGCCTGCGAGGAACTGCTTCGTGAGGCCGAATCACTTCTACGCAACGGCGTCTGAGTCGTTCCCCTCCAGGAGGAGGTCGCAGACGAAAAAAATCCCGGCCACCTTACGGATGGCCGGGATTCGCTTTATTTACGCCGAATCACGCTTACGCGGCGGCAACGACTTCCGTCGGGTGCAGCACGCCGCAGATCAGCAGCAGAGCCACGACAACGGCCAGCGCGATGCGGTAGATGGCGAACGCCTTGTACGAGAAGGTGGACACGAACTTCAGGAAGCCGATGATCACCACATAGCCGACCACGAACGCCACGATGGTGGCCGCGATGGTCGCACCCCAGCCCGGGAACATTCCCGCATTGCCTGCGGCCACATCCTTGACCGCGGAAACGGCTTCGAGGATGCCCGCGCCGAACACGGCCGGAATGGCCATCAGGAAGCTCACGCGCACTGCAGCCTCACGGGTATAACCCATCGCACGGCCGAAGGTGATGGTGCCGCCGGAACGGGAAACGCCAGGAATCAGCGCCAGCATCTGACCGATGCCGAAGATCAGCGCATCCTTCCAGGTCATCTCATCCATGGTCTTGACCTGCTTGGCGCGGGCGTCGACCACCCACAGCAGAATACCGAAGATAATCAGCACGGTAACGGTGATCCACAGATTACGCAGCGTGCTTTCGATGGCGTCCTTGAACAACAGACCGGCAATCAGAATCGGCAGCGTGCCGATGATGATGAACCAACCCATCTGCGTGTCGCGGTTATGCGCGCCCATACGGCTCTTGAAGTCCTTGCCCTCCTTGCCGAACAAGGAGCCGAACCACGCGCCGAGAATGCGGATGATGTCATGACGGAAATACAGGATCACGGCAAGCTCGGTGCCGATCTGGATGATGGCGGTGAACGCGGCACCCGGATCGGAGCCCAGCATCAAATCGCCGATGATACGGATATGGGCGCTGGAAGAGACCGGCAAGTATTCGGTCAACGCCTGCACCAGGCCAAGGAAAATCGCTTGGAAGAAATTCATGAACCCTCTTTATGTTCGTAGAAATATGGTTTCGTCTGCTTTTCCGTGACCAAGAGTAGCGAGAGGGGTCTAGTTTTCAAGGCATCCCGGCATAGTTGTCTCAAACCATGCACACAATGGAGCCAAAAGTACGCCGGCATGTCCGGCATGGGAGAAAGGCTCATCGGCATGGGCAAATACCGCAAAAGCAGGGCATTCAGCCCTGAAGGTTTCTTTGAATGCGAGGGACGCGGCCTCAAATGGCTCGGCGAGGCGCAATCGCAGGGCGGCCCACGCGTGGTCGACGTATACGACTGGGGCAAGGATTATCTCGACATTGAACGCGTGAACGCCTGCGGTCCGACCATCCAAGCCGCGCGCGATTTCGGTGTTGCGCTAGCTCATATGCATGATGCCGGTGCCGAACATTTTGGCTCCGCTCCAACTGGATACGACGGCACCTGCTATTTCGGGCCGTTGCAGGATCCCGTCCCGATGGATACCGGTGCCTGGGATGATGTGGCCACCTATCTGGCGGACGGCAGATTGCGTCCGATGGTACGACTCGGCATGAAACGTCGCGAACTGACCGACTATGACATGGAACTGACTGAAGCCGTTATCGACGCCTTGCCCGACATCCTAGGCAAGGCCGCCAACGACAAGCCCGCACGCGTGCATGGCGACCTGTGGAGCGGCAACGTCATGTGGACTGCTGATTCCGGTGACGTCGAAGCCGTGCTTATCGATCCTGCGGCTCACGGTGGGCACCGTGAGGAAGACCTTGCCATGCTCGACCTGTTCGGCATGTCATATCTTACGGACATCCTCGAAGGCTATCAGTCGGCGCATCCGCTTAAGGCCGGATGGCAGGACCGCATCACATTGTGGCAGCTCTACCCCATTGCAGGACATTGCGTGTTCTTCGGTGGAGGATATGTGAGCCGGTATCGCGCCATGTGCAGGTCGCTGCTCAAATAGGCGGGAATCACCCGCCATGCCAGATGTGAAAGAAGTCCGTATCCCAAGGTTATGAGTTGGGATACGGACTTCTTTCACATGTCCCGTATTCGATTGGATTGCGAAAACTAGCGCAGCGCGTCCTTCAGCTTGGAGAAGAACCCCTTCTTCGCGCCGGACGACGGACGGGACTTCACGGCAACATGCTGGGCGTCCGTATCGTGCATCTCGCCGAACCGCTCAATCAGCTCCCGCTCGTCATCGGACAGCTTCTTAGGAATCTCCACCACTACGTGCGCCACCAAATCGCCGCGCTCGTTCTTGTCGTCGAGATGCGTGACGCCGAGGTTCTTCAACGTCACGGTATCGTCCGGCTGGCTGCCGGCTGGGATATCCAGCGTCTGCCTGCCGTCGAAGGTGTCGATTTCGACTTCGTGCCCCAATACGGCCCAACTCATCGGCACCTTGATCCAACAATGCAAATCGTCGTCATCACGAGTGAACATGTCATCCGGCTTGATGCGGATATCCACATACAAATCGCCCGCGACGCCGCCATTTTCGCCGACCTCACCCTGATTGGCGAGACGCAGACGGGTGTTGTTCGCCACGCCGGCCGGCACCGCGACGCCGACATTGCGGGTGACGCGCACGCGGCCATGGCCGAGGCAGGACGGGCACGGCTTCTCGATGACCGTTCCATGGCCTTCGCAGCGTTCGCATGGCGCGGTGGTCATCATCTGGCCGAGCATGGTGCGTACCACGCGCTGCGCATATCCCTGACCGTGGCAGTCGGGACATTGTGTGGGCTGTGTGCCGTTCTGGCAGCCGGTGCCGCCGCATTCCTGGCACAGGCCGAACGTGTTGACCTTGACGTGCGTGGTGTCGCCGAACACCGCCGTCTTCAAATCGATGGTCGCGGAAACAAGCGCGTCACGCCCCGGCTGGGTGCGCGGAGTCGGTCCACCGCCGGTGCCACCGAATCCGCCACCGGTGAACATGCTGAAGATGTCCCCCATATCGCCGAATCCGCCACCGAATCCGCTGCCGTGCATGCCGCCCGCATTCGGATCGTTCGGATCGACGCCGGCATCGTACATCTGCCGTTTCTTAGGATCCGACAGCACATCGTACGCGTTGTTGACTTCCTTGAACTTGTCTTCGAATTCCGGACCTGCGATGTCGGGATGGTATTTGCGGCTCATCTTTCGATACGCCTTTTTGATCTCGTCGTCGCTTGCCGAACGGTCAACGCCCAGCACTTCGTAATAGTCCGTCACGATTATTCTTTCTCCCTGTTGGTTCTGCGTGTCATTGTGCCATAAGGCGGGGTCAGTCGGCCGGCTGACCTTCATCGTGGGCGAGGAACGCCGTCAGATATCTGGCGACCGCCCTCACGGCGGCCATGGTCGCCGCGTAGTCCATATGCGTCGGCCCGATCGATCCGACGAATGCGACCGGTTCGCCCGCCTGCTGCGTATCATCACCGCTTTGATTTTCCGTCTGTGATGATGCGGCCGCATGCGTCGCGCCGTCCGTGGCGGCCGCGGAGGTACGCCCGTAGCCACTGGTTACCACTGAGGCGTGCAGCAAACCGGGCGTGTGCGTTTCGGAACCGATCGCCACTCCGACGCCGTCGGATTGCGTGGTTTCGCTCAGCGAGCTCATCAACTTCATGAGCACCACCTGCTCCTCCAACGCGTCGAACAGCGGGGCCAGGTCGGCCACCGTGCGTTGATGCGCAAGCCGTGAAGTGCCCGCCATGTACAATTCGCTCGCGCGTTCGTCATCCGCCATGCCATCAAAGGCCTGCGCAAGCGTTTCCGCAAGCGTGCTGATCGCATGGTATTCCTTGCGCGCTCCCATCTGTCGTACGCAATCGGCCGTGCGGGTCAGCGAAACGCCGGAGTATTGCGTGTTGATCTCGTTGGTCAGATGAGTGAGCGTCGTCACGTCCGGCAATTTCGTGACGTTGAGGATATGCTGCGCGACACGGCCGGTATCGGTGATCACCACGGCAAGCAGCGTATTAATGGACACTGGCACGATTTCGATATGCCGCAATGTCGACTTCGACAGTGACGGCGCGGCCACGACGGCGACCTGTCCGGTGATCTGCGCCAGCAGCCGGGCGGCCCGCTGCAGCGTGTCCTGCAGATTGACCGATCCGGACAGAAAGCTATTGATGCCGCGGCGCTGGGCCTCCGATAGCGGAACGACCGTCGCCAAACGGTCGACGAAGTAACGGTACCCTTTTTCGGTCGGCACCCTGCCGGCCGAAGTGTGCGGCTGAATAAGATAGCCTTCATCTTCCAAGGCCGCCATGTCGTTGCGCACGGTGGCGGAGCTGACGCCGAGGTCATGATCCCGGGTCAGTGTGGTGGAACCCACCGGTTCCTGAGAACGGATGTAATCCTCGACCACGGCACGCAACACCAGCATGCGTCTTGATTGCGCCATGCGCGCCTCCTTATGCATAGGTGTGTGCCGGTACGCCTTATGTTTGACGGCGCTGATGAGACGTACCCGGAAAACTTCTTTTAATGTTTTAGCACTCCGGCGCCCGGAGTGCTAATTCGTTCGCTTCCAGAGTAGTTTCCTTCATGCGGCAAAGCCTTGCGGCGACTGGCATTGGGAGATATATCGACAAACGAACATCTGAAGTTCACGCGAATGTTAATTGTGAGCGCTAACAGCACACAAACTACCAAAACACGCCAAAATTTCACCACAACGTCACCTCACATCGCTACTATGGGAAACGCAATGTGAGGGCGTCGAGCGCTCGGCACAAGCCGGATACGCGGCCCGACCAATTGGAAGGAAAGTAATCCATGACCGAATTCAAGGAGACCGAGCTCGACGAGCGCGCCATCAAGATGGCGAAGGTCCTTTCGGCTGACGCGGTTGAGAAGGCAGGCTCCGGCCACCCCGGCTCCCCCATCTCCCTGGCGCCCGTCGCCTACACGCTGTACCAGCACTTCATCAAGCACGATCCGAATGATCCCAACTGGGAAGGCCGCGATCGCTTCATCCTTTCCGGTGGCCACGCCTCCCTCACCCAGTACGTCCAGCTGTACTTCTCCGGCTACGGCGTGACCCTGGACGACCTTAAGAACTTCCGTGGCGGCGCTGCCACCCGCACCCCGGGCCACCCGGAGTACGGCCTGACCCCGGGCATCGAAATGACCACCGGCCCTCTGGGCCAGGGCTTCGCCTCCGCCATCGGCTTTGCCTACGGCGAGCGTTTCCAGCGCGGTCTGCTTGACCCGGAGACCCCGAAGGAAGATTCCCCGTTCTACCACAAGATCTGGGCCATCTGCGGTGAAGGCGACATCGAGGAGGGCATCTCCGGCGAGGCCGCTTCCCTGGCCGCCAACCAGAAGCTCGGCAACCTGACCGTGATCTTCGATGCCAACCGCATCCAGATCGAAGGCGACACCAACCTGGTGCTGGCCGAGGACGTGCTCAAGCGCTTCCAGGCATACGGCTGGTACACCGACGAGTTCAGCTTCATCCAGCCTGACGGCTCCTACAAGGAGGACGTCGAAGGCCTGGCCGACACCATCGCCAAGGCCCGCGCCGCCGCCCCGAACCAGCCGAAGCTCATCAAGGTCGACACCCTGATCGCATGGCCGACCCCGGGCAAGACCAACGACCCGTCCTCCCATGGCTCCAAGCTGGGCGCCGAGGCCGTCGCCGGCCTCAAGAAGCTCCTCGGCTACGACCCGGAGGAGTCCTTCCACGTTGACGAAGAGGCCCTCGCCCACGCCCGCAAGGTCGCCGAGCGCGGTCTCGAAGCCCACAAGGAATGGGACGAGAAGTACAACGCATGGCGCAAGGCCAACCCGGACAAGGCTGCCCTGTACGACCGCATCAAGGCCGGCGAGCTTCCGGAAGGCTTCGACAAGGCCATCGACGACCTCGAGGCCACCTTCGAAGTCGGCAAGAACGTCGCCACCCGTGGCGCTTCCGGCTCCACTCTGAACGCCATCGCAGCCGTCATGCCGGAACTCTGGGGCGGCTCCGCCGACCTCGGCGGCTCCAACAAGACCGACCTCAAGGGCGCTGAGACCTTCGCCCCGGCTGAGTGCGCCACCAAGCAGTGGCCGAACTGCAGCAAGTACGGCCGTCAGCTCCACTTCGGCGTGCGCGAGTTCACCATGGGCACCATCACCAACGGCATCCTGCTGGGCTCCCACACCCGTCCGTACGGCGGCACCTTCTTCATGTTCTCCGATTACGAGCGTTCCGCCGTGCGTCTGGCCGCCCTCATGCAGATTCCGAACCTGTACGTGTGGTCCCACGACTCCGTCGCAGTCGGCGAAGATGGCCCGACCCACCAGCCGGTGGAGCATCTGGCTTCCTTCCGCGCCATCCCGCAGCTCGAGGTCGCTCGTCCGGCCGACGCTTACGAGACCGCTGAAGCCTACCGTTACTTCTTCGAGAAGAAGAACACCCTGCCGACCGCTATGGTTCTGACCCGTCAGGGCGTCCCGGTTCTCGCCGAGACCGCTGAGAAGGCCAAGGACGGCGTGAAGAAGGGCGCTTACGTGCTCGTCGACACCGAGGGCACCCCGGACGTCATCATCATGGCCACCGGTTCCGAAGTCCAGTGGGCTGTGTCCGCTGCCAAGACCCTGGCCGGCGAGGGCATCAAGGCCCGCGTCGTGTCCGTGCCGTGCGTGGAATGGTTCGAGGAGCAGGACGCCGAATACAAGGAGGCCGTGCTTCCGGCCGCCGTCAAGGCCCGCGTCTCCGTCGAGGCCGGCGTTGCCATGCCGTGGTACAAGTACCTCGGCTCCTACGGCAAGCCGGTGTCCATCGAGCAGTTCGGCCTGCAGGGTGATGGCGCTCAGAACATGATCGATCTGGGCATCACCGCCGAGCACGTTGTGGAAGCCGCCAAGGCCTCCATCGCGGAAGTCGAAGCCGCCAAGTGATGATACGGGGAGGGACACGACAGCATGTGCCCCTCCCCTTTCACCGATAAACAAGATTTGATCCAAAAAGGTATCAAGGAGAAAAAACAATGACTGAAGCAACTCAGCGCACCTCTGACTCCGGTGTCTCGATCTGGCTGGACGACCTGTCCCGCTCCCGCATCGAGTCCGGCTCTCTGCAGGATCTCATCGCCAACAAGAACGTTGTCGGCGTGACCACCAACCCGTCCATCTTCCAGAAGGCTCTGCACGAGGTCGGCCCGTACGATCCGCAGCTGAAGGAACTGGGCAAGGTCGACGTTGAGACCGCCGTGCGCGAGCTCACCACCACCGACGTGCGCAACGCCACCGACATCTTCCGTGAGGTTGCCGAGAAGTCCGATTTCGTTGACGGCCGCGTCTCCATCGAAGTGGATCCGCGTCTGGCTCACGAGACCGAGGCCACCGAGAAGCAGGCCGAGGAACTCTGGGCCAAGGTGAACCGTCCGAACGCCATGATCAAGATTCCGGCCACCCTCGAAGGCCTGCCGGCAATCACCGCCACCCTGGCCAAGGGCATCTCCGTGAACGTCACCCTGATCTTCTCCCTGGAGCGTTACGAGCAGGTCATCGACGCCTACATCGAGGGCATCGCCCAGGCTGACGCCAACGGCCACGACCTGAAGCACATCGGCTCCGTCGCTTCCTTCTTCGTCTCCCGCGTGGACACCGCTGTGGACAAGCTGCTGGAAGCCAACGGCTCCGACGAAGCCAAGGCTCTCGAGGGCAAGGCCGCTGTGGCCAACGCTCGCCTGGCTTACGAGCTGTTCGAGAACAAGTTCGCCAACGATCCGCGTTGGGCTGCTCTCGAAGCCAAGGGCGCCAAGAAGCAGCGTCCGCTGTGGGCCTCCACCGGCACCAAGAACGCCGCATACTCCGACTGCAAGTACGTCGACGAGCTCGTTGCTCCGTTCGTCGTCAACACCATGCCGGAGAAGACCCTGAACGCTCTCGCCGATCACGGCAATGGCGCTCCGTCCATCAAGGGCACCTACGAAGAGTCCCACGCCATCATGAACAAGCTCGCCGATCTGGGCATCAACATCAAGGATGTCACCGACAAGCTGGAAGCTGACGGCGTCGCAGCCTTCATCAAGTCCTGGGACACCGTCCTCGCCGACGTCCAGGCTGGCATCGACCGCGTCAACGGCTGAATCATTCGCTGATACAGCACCGTTAAACGGATAAAAGCCGAGAGGTCTCCATCTTTTGATGGAGACCTCTTTTTCGTATGCCGGAATAATACGCGCAGAAGACATACGGAAAGACAAAAGGCCGCGATATCAAATCGCGGCCATAATCGAAAGAAAATCGAACCGGAAATCAAGCCTGCCAATACGTGCTGAAGAAGTCGCCTATCTCGCCGATGGTCTCCTTCAACATGCTGATACGAGGCAGATAGACCACACGGAAGTGGTCCGGCTCCTGCCAGTTGAACGCACCGCCGTGGCTGATGAGGATATGCTTGTCATGCAGCAGGTCAAGCGCGAACTGCTCATCGGAATGGATGTTGAACTTCTTCACATCGATCTTCGGGAAGATGTAGAACGCCGCTTTCGGTTTGACCGCGGTGATGCCTGGAATATCGTTGAGCATGTTGTACACCAACTCGCGCTGATCGTAGATGCGGCCGCCGGGCACCAGATAATCCTTGACGCTTTGATGGCCGCCCAATGCGGTCTGCACCACCGACTGCGCAGGCACGTTCGAGCACATACGCATGTTGGCCAGCATGTTCAGACCCTCGATGTAATCCTTGGCGAGACGCTTGTTGCCGCTCAGCACCATCCAGCCGACACGCCAGCCGGCGATCATATGGGACTTCGACAATCCGGAGAACGTCACGCAGAACAGGTCCGGCGCAAGGGACGCGATGGAGATGTGCTCCAACCCATCCATGACCAGACGGTCGTAGATCTCATCCGAGAAGATCATGAGCTGGTGCTCTCGCGCAAGATCGACAATCTGCTGAAGCACTTCCTTCGGATACAGCGCGCCGGTCGGATTGTTCGGATTGATGATGACGATCGCCTTGGTCTTGTCGGTAATCTTGGAACGCATGTCGTCGATGTCCGGATACCATTCGGAATCCTCATCGCAGACGTAATGCACCGCGGTTCCGCCGGCCAGATTCACGCAGGCTGTCCACAGCGGATAATCCGGCGACGGCACGAGTACCTCGTCGCCGTTGTCCAGCAACGCGGATAAGGACAGGTTGATAAGTTCGCTGACGCCGTTGCCGGTGTAGATGTCGTCGATGGACACGTTGGGGATGTTCTTCAGCTGCGCATACTGCATGATGGCTTTGCGCGCGGAGAACAGGCCCTTCGACGGCGAATAGCCTTCCGTGTCGGGCAGCTGCTGCGACATGTCGTAGACCACTTCATCCGGCGTGCGGAAGCCGAACGGTGCCGGATTGCCGATATTGAGTTTCAGGATGTGCGTGCCGGCGGCCTCCATGCGCGCGGCCTCGTCGGCGACCGGTCCACGGACGTCGTACAGCACGTTGTCGAGCTTGTGGGATTTCGTAAAAGTGCGCATGGTTCTTCCTTCTGTCGATTGCTCGGATGCATCGTCAACATGGTCGGGCTGTTCACCGGCAAAATCCGGCAAAATCGCGGCATGCTCTTCCATGGGAACATCCTTGCCCATCAGCCAATCCTCGTTGACCCGCAGATACGCGGCAAGGAAATGCGCGATATCGGCACGGGGAACGGTTTTGCCACTGACGTATTGGCTCATATGGCTTTTGCCGAGCTTGATATTGAACTTTTCCGCAGCATGAACGAAATCAATCTGTTTAAGCTCGCGCAATGCCATGGCATCATTCAATCTGGTCGAGAATGATTCCGTCATGCCTATCCTTCCAGTTCAATTTAAACAAAAGCTAG
>ERZ1032651.578-NODE-578-length-10674-cov-14.374329_pt1 | contig 10674 bp, 10 predicted proteins | sample MGYA00518732_ERZ1032651 | MGnify/ENA primary metagenome ERZ1032651 (study PRJEB33719, sample SAMN04261399) | wastewater metagenome | biome: periurban shantytown; feature: human; material: feces | host: Homo sapiens | place: Peru: Lima | collected 2013-01-03 ...
GGTGCTGACCATCCAGGTGGAGCAAAGCGCCTGGGAAAAGGCCCTGGAGGACGCTTATGAGCAGAGCAAGTCTCTTTTTAAAAAAGAGGACGGCTCCTTGCCCACCCGTCAGGAAATGGAGGAAAAGCACGGCACGGATGTGTTCTATCAGGACGCGGTGAACAGCACCTTCCCCGTGGCTCTGGTGGAGGCCGTGCGCCAGGAGGACATCAGCGTGGCCGGGGCCCCGGAGCTGAGCGTGGAGGCCATCGGCCCCGAGGGCTATGTATTCACCGCCCTTATCGATTTGTATCCGGAGGTAAAGCTGGGCCAGTACAAGGGGCTCTCCGCCCCCCGGCCTCAGGTGGAGCTGTCCGATGACGACGTCACCGCCGCCATTGACGAGTATCTGCAGGGCCACCTTACCGAGGAGCACCCGAAAAAAGCCGCCATGGGCGACGAGGTGGTGCTGGACTTTGAGGGCTTTGTAAACGGCGTTCCCTTTGAGGGGGGCAAGGCCGAGGAATATCCCCTGCTGCTGGGCAGCGGCTACTTTATCCCCGGGTTTGAGGAGCAGGTGGCCGGCATGGCCGTGGGCGACGAGCGGGACATCCCCGTCACCTTCCCCACCCAGTACGCCCCGGAGCTGGCGGGCAAGGACGCAGTGTTCCACATCAAGGTCCACAAGATCACCCGCCGGGCAAGGCCCGTCATGAGTGAGGAATTTGCCAAATCCCAGGGCTTTGCCGATGCCTCCGCCCTGCGCCGGAGCATCATGGAGCAAGCCGTGCGCAATAAGCAGCAGGAGGCCGCCGATGCCTACGCCGATGCACTGGTGCAGCAGGTCATCGAGGGCATGGAGGTGGAGATCCCGGAGCGGATGGTCACCTGCCAGCTGGATGGGCTCATGCATGACTTAGAGCAGCAGCTGATGCAGCAGGGCGCCACCATGGACGCCTATCTGGAGATGGCCGGTATCACCCGGGAGGACCTGCGCCGCCAGGCGGAAGCCAGCGCCCGGGCCTCCGTGGAATTTGAGCTGGCCATGACGGAAATTGCCCGGCTGGAGGACATCCGCTTCACTGACGCGGAGCTGGAGGAGAAATACACCCAGATGTCCGCCCTCTACGGCATGACCCCGGAGCAGCTGAAGCAGAACCTGCCCATAGAGCGCCTGACCCACGACCTGCGCCTGGCCCGGGCCCGGGCCATTGTGGTGGACAGCGCCAAGCCTCTCTGAGCCAATAAGCCAAAAGCGGAGGAGCCCTATGGCTCCTCCGCTTTTTATGACATTTCCTTCTTCCCCGGGGTGAGCTTGCGCTTGTTGCCCTGCTCATCCACGATCCAGGTGTTGTCCAGCTCCCGGCGGAGGTTGCCCATGATGCTGTTTAGGTACTCCTGCCGCAGGGCGGCCCGCTCCTCGGTCTCCTCCGGAGTCAGGCCCTGAGGGGTCTTGGCCTTGCGGGCCAGCTCGTTGATCCGTTCTATTTTCTTCTGTTCCATAGAATCGCTCCTTATATAAATCGTTTCATCGTAATGCCCGTGCGGCCCTTGCGGCTCTGTCCGCCCACCTCCGCCAGGCAGCACTTACCCAGGCCCCGGATTGTCAGCACATCCCCCTGCTCCACCGAAAAATCCGGCCTGATGCAGGGCATCCAGTTCACCTCCGCCTTGCCGCTGCGGATCAGCTCCGCCGCTGCGCTGCGGCTGATGGAAAAGCCCGCGGCGGCCACGCTGTCCAGCCGCAGGGAGGCCACAGTGTCCCGAATCAGCTTCACCGGCTGCTCCGGCACGGCAATCTCCTCCAGCCCGATCTCCGCCACGCGCAGAGGCACCCGGCCCGCCTGCTTCCATTCCCGCAGGAGGAAGTCCGCCACGCTGCTGCCCACCAGCACATCCGCCCAGTGGGGCGACACCAGAATATCCCCCACCTTCTCCCGCGTCAGGCCCAGGCCCATAAGGCTGCCTAAAAAATCCCGATGGGTGGGGTGGTCCGTCTCATAGAACCGGCATCGCAGGCACCGCACCGCCGTTTCGTCCGGCCCATCCATCCAATCCGGCAAAAAGTGCAGCTGCCGGCGCTGGGCCCCCTCGCAGCCGCCCCAAAAGGCAAACCCCTCCCGATCGCCCAGGGCCTGCATCAGCTGCCCGGCCAAGGCCTGCTCATGGGGAGAGAGAAATCCGCTCGCCTCCGGCACATTCCGGCTGCGGCAGCGCTCCCAGCCGTCCCATAGGCGGCCCAGCAGCACCCGCTCCTCCGCCGAGGCGGAGAGTTTATCCAAAAGAACTCGTTTTTCCATTTAATAACCTCTCTGCCAAATTAATAAGCATAAAAATTATTTACGTTTAGATTTAAAGCTGCGCCCTTTGAATAGGACGCAGCTTATACTCAATTAGTGCCGCCGCCGCGAACATTACAGGTAAGCGTTTGGCCATCTACAGTTGCAGTCATAGTGGTGACTTTGCTTGCATCGCTGGAAACGCCAGTTACAACACCGTCTGCCGAAATAGTTGCAACAGAGCTATCGTCGATTTTCCATGTTACAACAGAGTCAGTTCCGTCAACTACCATTGGGACTTCCTGGCCGGGTGCAATACTGAACTCTTTTCCTATAGACGTTCCTTCTTTCTGGAAGATAGATCTCAGTGTTAGGCTCTGTGACGGAACATCCGGCACATCCGGTGTGTCAGGCGTATCCGGCGTAACGGGATCCGTCGGCTGATCCACCGCTGCCGTCACCGCCACGCGGCAGGTGGCCGTGGTGTCCGCCGCCGAGGCCGTTATCACAGCGCTGCCGGTGCTCACGGCCTGCACGGTGCCGTTGGCGGAGACAGTGGCCACGGCCTCGTCGCTGCTGGAGAAGGCCACCTTGTCCGCGCCGGAAACCGTAAGCGCAAAGCTGCTGCCCACGGTAAGCTCCACACTGGTTTTATTCATGGTCAGCACGGCGGGCTCGGGGGTGGGGGCATCCTTTTCGCCGGTAAAAAAATCCGTGATCTGGTTGCCGAATATGGTATAGGCCGCCAGGCCCAGCACCAGCACCAGGCACACGATCACCACGCCGCCGCCCACCTTGGGCTTGGCCCGGCCGCCGCCGGTGCGGTGCCCGGCGTTCTTCACGGGCTTGCTGCTATGGCGTTCTTCATCCTCTTGGCAGAAGGGGCAGGTTTTATATGTATCGGAGAACATCTCTCCGCATTTCGGGCATTTCAGCAGACGCATTGTATATCCTCCCAGGCAAATTCTCTACGTTCTATTATACGGTTTTCTCCCCATGCGTCAACTGAAAAACATGGAAATTCATCCTTTTTTTACATTGTTTCTTGCTTTTGTCCACTCAGTTTTCTATAATAGAATAAAATGTATTGAAGCGGAGGGTCATCGCCTATGCATACCATGATCATCGGCATCGCCGGGGGCACCGGCAGCGGCAAAACCACCCTGACGGACCACCTGGCCGCCCACTTCGGCCCGGCCATCAGCGTGGTGCATCATGACAACTATTATAAGCGCCAGGACGTCCCCTTTGAGGTGCGCTGCCAGCAAAACTACGACCATCCCGATGCCTTTGACACGGATCTGATGGTCCAGCAGCTGAAGGAGCTGAAGGCCGGCCGCACCATTCGCTGCCCCGTGTACTCCTATGCCGACCACAACCGCACCGATGAAACGGTGCTCATCCGGCCCGCCCCGGTGATTATCGTAGAGGGCATCCTCATTTTCCACGACCCCCGGCTGCGGCAGCTGATGGATATCCGCATCTTTGTGGAGACCGATGCCGATGTGCGCATCCTGCGCAGAGCTCTGCGGGACGTGGAGGAGCGGGGCCGCTCCATGCAATCCATTGTGCAGCAATACCTCACCACCGTCAAGCCCATGCATGAGCAGTTTGTGGAGCCCACGAGAAAATATGCCGACATTGTGGTGCTGGAGGGCGGGCACAACCTGGTGGCCCTGGATCTCATTATGCAGCGCATTGCCGGCCACATTGCGGAAAATCCGCCGGAGGATGCAACATGAGCGGAGGCAGGCTCCTTCGGTACTCCTTGGCGGGGCTGTGCATCGCTCTGGCAGCGTTCTTCCTGCTGCCCTTGGCCATCGGTGCGCACCATATCGGGATGTTTTTCCCGGCGGCGGTGCTGGGTGTCCTGGCGTGGATGCTCCTGCGCCCTCAAAAGCTCAAAATGCTGCTCACCGGCAAGGGCCGCATCCTGTGGCGCAGCCTGCTGGCGCTTTTCGCCGTGGGCCTGCTGTGCGTGGCCGTGATCCTGGGGCTGATGGCTCGTCAGGCGGCGGACCGGCCCGAGGCCGCAGGGCCCTGCACGGTGCTGGTGCTGGGGTGTGAGGTCCGGGGCCTTCGGCCCAGTAAGATGCTGGCTGCCCGCATCGACAGCGCCTACGATTATCTCACCGCCAATCCCGAAGCAGTGTGCGTGGCCTGCGGCGGCATGGCTGACGACGAGATCATCACCGAGGCCCAGTGCATCCGGGACGAGCTGGTGCGCCGGGGCATCGACCCGGGGCGGATCTATCTGGAGGAAAAGTCCCTGAACACCCGGCAGAACATCTCCTATGCCGCGGACATCATCCGGGCAAAGGGCCTGCCCACGGAGGTAGCCGTGGCCAGCGACAATTTTCATCAGCTACGGGCGGCCGTATATGCCCGCGGCAGCGGCCTGAAGGCCCAATCCCTGGGCTGCCGGTCCTACTGGCTTTTGGGCCCCGGCTACTGGGCCAGGGAGGTCATTGCCGTAGCCGCCGCCTGGGCCTTCGGGCGATAAAGTGATAGTAATTTGTATATTTTGCCCGATTTATACAAATAGGAGTCAAAAGCTTCATAGCACTTGCATCCGCAGACTACAGGCTTTTTTCTTGCAAGGCTCTTTGGATTTTGCGGCGATCTCAAAAAAACAGACGGCTGACTATGTCAGCCGTCTGTTTTTTCAGAAGGAAAATACCACGCCCACCACGGCGGAGGCCAGAATGAACAAAATAGGATGCAGGCCCTTGGTGGGCTTCACCCATCGGGTGAGGACCAGCAGCACAGCTGCAAGAAGGACGGCCTTCCAGTTCAGCGCAGCCAGGCCCGTCATGCCGCTGTTGAGCAGGGCCACCCCCGCCACACTGAGACCCGCCGCCGCCACCATGGCCGCCGAAGCCGGGCGCAGGCCGTAGAACACGCTCTGGACGATGCGGCTGTCCCGGAAGCTGCGCAGAAACGCGGCGATGATCAAAATGACGATGATAGACGGCGTTATCAGGCCAATGGTAGCAATGACCGCCCCCAGAACGCCCCCCACCTGGAAGCCCACATAGGTAGCCATATTCACACCGATGGGGCCCGGAGTGGACTCGGACACTGCCAGCATATCGGCGATTTGGGAGGTGGTGAACCAATCCGGATGCCGGGCGGACATATTATAGAGGAAGGGCAGGGTGGCCATACCGCCGCCGACGGCAAAAAGGCCGGTCTTAAAATACTCGTAAAACAGCAGCAGATAGATCATTTCTTCTCCCTCCCCTTCACGGCCTGAAGCACTACGCCCGCCAGGCCCGCCGCCAGCACATACAGAATGGGCGACACATCAAGAACAAAGGACAAAACCAGGATCAGCCCAAAAATCCCCCAGCACCAGGCATCCTTCATAGCGCCCTTCACCAGCTTCAGCACGGCATTAAAGATCAGCACACACACGCACACCCGGATGCCCGCAAAGGCGTGCTGCACCCAGCTAAGGTGGGCGTAGGCGGTGATGACCTTGGCCAAGGCGGAGATGATGATAAGGGACGGGAACACTACCCCCAGGGTGGCTATGATGCCGCCGGCGACCCCGGCGTGTTTCTGCCCCACAAAGGTGGCAGTGTTCACGGCGATGACACCCGGGGTACACTGGCCGATGGCGAAATAGTCCGTCAGCTCCTCGTCGGTGGCCCAGCCCTTTTTCTCCACCACCTCACGCTGCAATATAGGCAGCATGGCGTAGCCCCCGCCAAAGGTCATGACGCCCACCTTGGCGAAGGTGTAAAACAGCTCCCAAAGATCTTTCAGCATTGTTATCACTCCGTATATCCATAAAGTCCGCGCACCGACACCTCGCCGCTGCGCACGGTCTCCTCTGTTCCGTCCTCATGGCGCACCACCAGGCCGTACCGCTCATCAATTCTCAGGGCCTGCACCGTCTCCCGGGTATCGCCCCGAAGAAGGCGCACGGTCCTGCCTACATTCAGGCAAGCCGCCCGATAGTCTGCCAGCCATCTTTCCGGGGCAAACAGCACCTCCCGGCGCAGGTAGTCCATCTCCTCCAGCAGGGCCACCGCCAATTGAGCCCGGCAGACCCTCCCGCCCAGGGACAGGTCCAGAGAGGTGGCAATGTCCGCCACCTCGCCGGCGAAATCCTCCGGCTGCTGGTGAACATTGATGCCGATGCCCACCACCACATGTGACACATGGCCGCTCTCGCCCTCCAGGGACATCTCCGTGAGGATGCCCGCCAGCTTGCGCCCCCCCAGCACCAGGTCATTGGGCCACTTGATCTGCGGCCGGACACCGGTCACCCGCTGAGTGGCACGGCAGACAGCCACGGCGCTGAGAGCCGTCAGCGGCAGGAGCTCCTCCGGAGCGCAATCGGGCCGCCAGAGGATGGAGAAAAACAGGCCCTTGCCTGCCGGGGACTGGAAGCTGCGGCCCCGGCGCCCTCGGCCCGCCGTTTGGCAATCCGCCAGCACCGCCGTTCCGTGTGGAGCCCCCTCCAGAGCCAGGCGGCGGCAGAAAGAGTTGGTGGAGTCCACCGTCTCCAGCACATGGAGATTCTCCCGAGTCCGGTGTAAATACTGCTCCACCGTCTCCCGGGAGAGGAGATCCGGTGCGCCTATGAGCCGGTAGCCCCGGCCTGTGCGGGCCTCGATGTCGTACCCCTGACGGCGCAAAGCCTCCACCGCCTTCCATACGGCGGCCCGGCTGATGCCCAGGGTCCGGCTCAGCTCCTGACCGGAGAGATAGTCTCCGCTCTCCTGCAGAGCCCGGCACACACGCTGCTGACTCATGTTTCCTTCCTCCCCTCCACAAAAATATGTATTCTCACGCTCCAGGCGGACAGGGTCGCCCGCCCCTGCAACGATCCCGATCCCCCTCGTAGGGCGCGGGGAGCCCTCACCCCGCCGCGTGTATGACAAGGCGTGCGTGCAAGGGGACCACAGATTGCCACGACCGGTTTGCGAACCGGTCTCGCAATGACATCTTTTTTTGACAAAGAGAGTGTACCACTGCAATTTGAAATTGTAAACCAAATTTATATTAAAGGATTGACAAGTTTCTTTTTTTATTGTATTGTAAACCAAAACAGTTTGCAGAGAGGTTTACAAATATGCATCAAAAAACGAAAATGCTTGCCCGGGCAGCCCTTTTAGCGGCCCTGACCGCCGTGGGTGCGTTCATTAAAATCCCCTTGGGCTACTCCTCCATCACTCTGCAATTCTTCTTCACGGCCATGGCCGGGTGCCTGCTGGGGCCTTATTGGGGCGCAGCCAGCCAGGGCGTGTATGTGCTTCTGGGCCTGGTGGGCCTGCCCATTTTCACCCTGGGCGGGGGCTTTGGTTATGTGCTTCAGCCTACCTTCGGCTTTCTGCTGGGGCTTATCCCCTCGGCCCTGGTCATTGGACTTATTACAAGGAAAAGCCTTAGGCCCCTGCGCATTATCCTGGCCTGCGCGGCGGGCCTGGCCACCCTCTACGCCGTGGGCCTGCCGTACATGGGATTGATTCTCAATGTGTACCTGGGCAAGGGCTGGAGCCTGGGGCGGCTGCTGCGGGATGGGATGCTCCTGTTCCTCCCCGGAGACGCCCTGAAAATCGCCGTGGCGGCAATTCTGTTTCCCAAGCTATCCGTTTTTTTCGACAAAAAACACTGAGTTTTTCAGTTCAGAATTGGACTTGCTCCTAATTGCCTTTTGCCTTTTGCCGCCGTATAATGGCTAGGATGAAATTTGAAGGGAGGCGACGACATGACCTTTTCTAACGCAAAAAAGAAATGCCCGACTGTTGGCGCCTCTGTTTTCATTTCTATATTTCCTTTTTGACCGGTATTTTTACCGGTCAATTTTTTTGCCGGTTTACAATTAAAAATGTAAATAAAATGAAGGAGGAGTTTCCCATGAAGAAGAAACACAACTTAGGCAATGAGGCCGTCTACGACGCCCGCACCCTGGGCCTGCCCCGGATGCTGGTGCTGGGCCTGCAGCATCTGTTCGCCATGTTCGGCGCCACGGTGCTGGTGCCCATCCTGGTGCAGAGCTACGGTCTGCCGCTCTCCATCCAGACCACTCTGCTGTTTGCGGGTCTGGGTACGCTGCTGTTCCATGTTTGCACCAAGCTGAAGGTCCCGGCCTTCCTGGGCTCCTCCTTCGCCTTCCTGGGCGGCTTTGAGGCGGTAGCCAAGCTGGATGTGGGCAAGTTCGCCACCATGAGCGGCGAGGAAAAGCTCCCCTATGCCCTGGGCGGCATTGTCATCGCCGGCGGGCTGTACCTGGTGCTGGCCCTGCTGTTCAAGCTGGTGGGCCCCCAGAAGGTCATGCGCTTCTTCCCCCCCATCGTCACCGGCCCCATCATCATCCTTATCGGTCTGAACCTCTCCGGCACCGCCATCTCCAATGCCTCCACCTGCTGGTGGCTGGCTCTGGTGGCCATCGCCATCATCATCGTGGCCAACATCTGGGGCAAGGGCATGGTGAAGATCATCCCCATCCTGCTGGGTGTGGTGGGCAGCTACATTGTGGCCCTCATCGCCGGCCAGGTGGATTTCACCGAGGTAGGCAAGGCCGACTTTGTGGGTCTGCAGCAGTTTGTCATCGCCAAGTTTGACCTGACCTCCATCCTGGTCATGGCCCCCATCGCCATCGCCGCCATGATGGAGCACATCGGCGACATGTCCGCCATCTCCTCCACCACCGGCAAGAACTTCATCGCAGACCCCGGCCTGCACCGCACCCTCCTGGGCGACGGCCTGGCCACGGTGGTGGCCGGTATGTTCGGCGGCCCCGCCAACACCACCTACGGTGAGAACACCGGCGTTCTGGCTCTGAGCAAGGTCTACGATCCCCGGGTCATCCGCCTGGCGGCCCTGTACGCCATCATCCTCTCCTTCTCCCCCAAGTTTGACGCTCTGGTCAACTCCATCCCCACCGCCATCGTGGGCGGCGTCAGCTTCGTGCTGTACGGTATGATCTCCGCCGTGGGCGTGCGCAACGTGGTGGAGAACAAGGTAGACCTGACCAAGTCCCGGAACCTGATCATCGCTGCGGTGATCTTCGTCAGCGGCCTGGGCTTCAGCTCCACCGGCGGCATCACCTTCACCGTGGGCGGCGCGGACATCACCCTCACGGGCCTGGCCATCGCGGCCCTGTGCGGCGTGATCCTCAACGCCATCCTCCCCGGCAACGATTACAAGTTCGGCGTAGACCCCCAGGGCGACAAGTCCGCCGACCTGGGCAGCTACTAAGGCAAGGCAAAAAAATACCCAAACAGGAGACGGCCTATGCCGCCTCCTGTTTTTTGAGGGAAGGGACCTGCGGCCGGGCACACGGGCCCCGCCCCTACGCACCCCATGATGGACTTCCGTAGGGCGGCGTGCCCTCACGCCGCCGCAAAGGACGGACAGAGTCGTCCACCCCTACGAACTCCCTTTTTCCTTCAAAAGCACCGAGCGCCCCATTTTTGGGGCGCTCGGTGCTTTTGGATTTTGATTTTTACTTCTTGGCCTTGCTGTCCACCACCTGGCGGAGCAGAGCGGCAAACGCATCCAGGGACATGGCGCCCAGATCGCCGTCGGCCCGGTGCCGGGGAGAGACGGTTCCGTTTTCCATGTCGCGGTCGCCTACCACTACCATGTAGGGCACCTTCTCCATCTGCGCATCGCGGATCTTCTTACCGATCTTCTCGTTGCGGTAGTCCACCTCCACCCGGAAGCCCTGACTCTCCAAGGCCTTGGCTGCATCGGCGCAGTAGTCGGCAGCCCGGTCGGTGACGGGCAGGAAGCGCACCTGCTCGGGTGCCATCCAGGTGGGCAGGGCGCCAGCATACTCCTCAATGAGGTAGGCCAGGGTGCGCTCATAGCAGCCCAAGGAGGTACGGTGGATGATGTACGGCAGAGCCTTCTCGCCGTTTTCGTCAATATAGTACATACCGAAGCGCTGAGCCAGGAGCATATCGATCTGGATGGTGACCAGGGTATCCTCCTTGCCGAAGACGTTCTTATACTGAATGTCCAGCTTGGGGCCGTAGAAGGCGGCTTCGTCGATGCCGATCTCGTACTTCACGTCCAAATCGTCCAGTATCTGGCCCATGACGCGCTGGGCCTCGTCCCACTGCTCCTTGGTGCCCTCGTACTTGTTGTTGGGGTTGGCGGGGTCCCACTGGGAGAAGCGGAAGGTACATTTATCCAGCAGGCCCACGGTGCCCAGGCAGTACTTGGCCAGCTCCAGGCAGCCCTTGAACTCCTCCTCCAGCTGGTCAGGGCGCAGCACCAAATGGCCCTCGGAAATAGTGAACTGGCGGACGCGGATGAGCCCGTGCATCTCGCCGGAATCCTCGTTGCGGAACAGGGTAGAGGTCTCGCCCAGGCGCATGGGCAGATCGCGGTAGGAGCGCTGGCGGTTCAGATACACCTGATACTGGAAGGGGCAGGTCATGGGCCGCAGGGC
>ERZ1032651.579-NODE-579-length-10674-cov-6.657595_pt1 | contig 10674 bp, 7 predicted proteins | sample MGYA00518732_ERZ1032651 | MGnify/ENA primary metagenome ERZ1032651 (study PRJEB33719, sample SAMN04261399) | wastewater metagenome | biome: periurban shantytown; feature: human; material: feces | host: Homo sapiens | place: Peru: Lima | collected 2013-01-03 ...
ATTTCGGAGCCGTCAGGGTGAAGATGAGGCAGGCAAAGAGAATGGCGGGGCCGGTCCACTCAAATTTACCTCGCTGGCGAAAATCAAAATACGCGCCGCCAAGCTTGACGAAGAATGCGATGGCGAGGATCATATCCAGCGCCGGGAACACCACCTTCTCCACCACGCTTTTAATTTGCGTAGCAGCCTCCTTCCATGTCTGTTCCACCGCGCCTGCCACATCGCCGCCCGCGGCAAGGGCGGAGGTGCAGCAGAGCGCGGTCAGGAGCAGGAGCGCCAACGCCAAAATCATGATTTTTTTGTGTTTCAAGATCTTAACCTCCTTAATATGGGGATGCCGCCCCTTGTGGAGCGGCATCCGTTGTTGTTGGCTCTTAATAACCGGTGCGGGGCAGGGGCTTGCTGGGGGCATAGACACGGGTGACCCAGCGGGAGGTCGCCATGATCCACTGCCCGTTGTAGACGCCGCCTGCATCCGACGTGTTGACGAACTGCGTACCGCCGGTGAGCTTGGCAAGTGCCTTGCAGTCCACGCAAGGGGCTTCCACCTGCCGGAAGTTGGCGGGGACGATGCCGAACGCAGCCATAAACTCCGTCACATACTCATTGGCGGCAAGCCCCAGCGCCGCGGGGGAAGCATCCAGCACATAATTTTTGGATGTGCTCAGATTATCCGCCAGTGTGCGCCATGTACCGCCGCTGAGATTGGTTTTGTACACGATCTTATAATTTCCGGGGGTGTTCCACGTGCCGGTGTAGATGGTCTGGAGCCGAACCGCCTTGACGGGCAGGGTATCGCGCCAATAAAAAGATTCCAGCGCCGTGGTGGAATTGTTGGCGATGCCGGTGAAATTGTAGCGGACGAGCTGCCCCGGCATGACCTCCACATAGCCGGTTTTCTTGATGGAAACATTGGTGGACAGGCTCTTGTTGGTCATACTTGCTTTGACGATTTGACCGGCGTGTTCGATCTCCACCTCGATGGGCGTCTTGTCCAGCCCGTAAAACTCTGCCGCCTTGGACTCCACAACTTTGTACCGCGCCAAAGGCAGGGGTTTGCTCACCGCCAAGCCGTTTTTATCCGTCTTGATCGTATCCACCAGACGGTTGGTGCGGGCGTTGTAGATCTCAAAGACGGTGTTGGGAATGGGCGTCCCGGCAGGCCAGCCGGTCATGGCGTTGTAGTCCGCGCTGACCTTCGTCACTTGGATCTGGCCGGTGATGGGGGTATTCTGCCACTCGATTCCCGTGGTTTCACCAGACTTTACATACACGGTCTTTTTCTGCGTGTCGGGGATATATCCCTCATTTTCCAATTCACGCAGATAGTAGCGACCATCTTCCAGCCCCTCAAACCGGACATAGCCCCGGTCATCGCTGGTTTCCTGCGCGATGGGATTGTTGCCGCTGTCATAGAGAATGAAGGACACGCCGGGGATGCCCTCGCCGGTGACGGCATTGACCTTGTGGATCAGAATACCGGAGATGGCCTTGTTGGTGATCTCCAGCGTGGCGGTCTGTCCATCCCTGACCTCGACCCGATGGGGTGTGTCATCCAGACGGTAGCCCTCGGCAGCCTTCAATTCCGTCACGGTGTACCAGCCGTTTTCCGCTTCGGGGAGATAGATCACGCCGTTTTCATCGGTGGTGTAGGCACCGACGATCTCGCCATCCATTTTCCGGATCTCGAACTGGACGCCGGGGATGCGCGCTCCGGTTTTTTCGTCCTTCTTAATGACGGTAAGCCCGCCCGCGCGGACATTATAAAAGCGAAGGGTCTGCACCTCGCCTGCCTTGATGAGAATGGATTTCGGGGAACTATCCAGCACAAAGCCATCCACGGTCTTGACCTCCCGCGCCGTAACGGTGGTGCCGGGGATCAGGTCATTGATAACGACGCGGCCATTCTCATCGGTGATGAACTCGCCGTTGCTTCTGCCCACAACAGCGCCGCTGCTGTCGGTCACAAGGAAGGTCACGCCCTTCAGCGGCGTCGTGGTGCCCTCGATATACTTTTCGATCACAAGGGTGGTGCTGGGCGTGTTGGTGAAGTGCAGCGTCTGGGTGTCATTGGGATTGACTACCACCGTCTGGGTGCGGCTGGCCTCGTCGATGGTGTAGCCGGGAATGGTGGCCGTTTCCGTCACCACCAGCGTCCCTACCACACCATGGATGGTGATTTTGCCGTCCTTATCGGTGAAGTACAGGCCGTTGCTGCTGATCTGTCCATTTTCAGCGGGTACAAATGCGCCGGTAGAGGTCGACACCTTGAAGGTCACGCCCTGCAAGGGCTTCCCGGTGAGGGAATCCCGCTTGTCGATCACCAGGGTTCCGGCCTTGGAGTTTTTCACGATGACAGTCTGCGTATCGCCGTTTTTGCCGATGACCACGTTTGTGGACGCACGATCCATCACATACCCTGTCGGGGCCTTGATCTCGTTGATGACATAAGCGCCGGGTGCCAGATTGGTGATCGTGATCTCGCCCTGCCCATCCGTGGTAAAGATACCGTTTTGCGTCAGGGTGCTGGAGCCGATCACGCCGTCCAGTCCCACCTCGCAGCCAGCGGCAGTGGTCACCCGGAACTCCGCGCCGGGAAGGGGCTGACCGGTGGCACTGTCCCGCTTCTGGATGATGAGCTTGCCCTTGGGCTGGTTCTTGAAGGTCAGGCTGACCGTGCGGCCTTCCTTGATCTGAACGGTCTGGCTCTGGGTGTCGATCAGATAGCCGTCTGGAGCCTTCGTTTCCGTCACAATGACGCTCTTGCCGGGTTTCAGGCCGGGGACGCGGATCTCGCCATGCTCATCCGTCCGGAAGATGCCGTTGCTGTCCCCAATCAGCGTACCGTCCGCGTAGGTGATCTTGAATTCCGCGTTGGCGAGGGTCACACTGGGGTTTACGGAACAGACCTTGCGGATCAGCAGGATGCCGTCCGGGGCGTTGTCAAAACGGACGGTGACCACACTCTGCTCACCGCTGTCCGCCAGATAGATCGTTTCGGAGGCGTTGATGATGCTGTACCCATCGGCAGGGTCAACCTCCTCCACGATATAGGTGCCGCTTTTCAGCCCCGTCCAGATGGCGGTGCCGTTTTTGCCGGTGACCTTCTGCCCGATGGTCGTGCCGCCTGTGCCGGAGGTGCCGCCCAAAAACCGCAGCTGGAAGGTGCAGCCGGGGAGCGCTTCATGGGTCACGCTGTCATACTTCTCGACAACGATGGCGTTCAGCGGGGTATTCTGGAAGGTCAGGATCTTGCTCTCACTGCCGTGGAGGATGATCTTCTGAGTGGAGGGTTCCTTCATCTGGAAACCGGGAGCGGGTTCCACTTCCGTCACGGTGTACTCGCCGGGATAGAGCCGCTTGCCCTGCTCATGGAGCCAGATCTCGCCCTTGGCGTCTGTGAGGATCGTTCCGTAGTCGATGGTGCCGGGGGCCTCGGCGGATTCACCGCTGCTGGTATAGGTGATGTGGAACTTGGCTCCCTCAATGGGCGCGCCCGCCACGCTGTCCTCCTTGTAGATGGTGAGCTGGGGCATTTTCCGATTCTTGAAAGTGACATTCACCTCGTCACCGGCGTTCAGGCTGACGGTCTGCTCCCGGTCGGCGTTTTTGCTGGGCAGGTAGTATGGAGCGGGAACAGACTTTTCTGTAATTCTGTAGCTGCCGGGGGCCACGCGGTCCGTCACCGTGCCGTCCGCGCCGGTGGTCCAATCGGCGGAGAAATCACTGTCGATGCCCTCCACGGTGAACACGGTGCCGGGGATGGGCTTGGAATCCTCCGCGTCGATTTTGGTGACGGTCAGCCGGGGCATTTTCAGGTTTTCAAATACGAGGTTTTGATCGTCACCGGGGCCAAGGTAAATGGTCTGGATCGTCTCGCCGCCCACCACATAGGGGTCAGGGACGGACGTTTCCTTTACCTCATAGCTGTCAACTGGGATCGCGGTGAGGACCGCCTTGCCGTCCGGCCCGGTGGTGACGTCCTGATGATAGCCGTAATGGATGCCCTTGATCTCAAAGACCGTGCCGGGGATGGGCTGCTTGGCCTGCTTATCCAGCTTCTGGATGGTCAGATTGGGGAGCTTCTGGTCTTTGGCCGTTACAGTCACGGTGCCGCCGCCATTGACAGTGGCCTGATCCACATGGGCGCAGACGGGGGCGGTCAGCTTGGCGTAGGGGGCGGGGGCGCTGACCTCCACAAAGGCGTACATCCCCTCCGTCACATGGGGGACGGTGATCCTGCCGGATGCGTCTGTGGCCTCCGTGCCGATCAGCTGGCCGTCCCGGAGGATGTGGAATACCGCGCCGGGGAGGGGCGCATTGGCGTCGTTCAGCTTGATGAGCTGGATCTTTACCTTCGCGTCATTCTCAAAAACGAGAGATACGTCCGTTTTGCCGTCCCAATAGAATTCCTGACGGACTTTGCCGGCGTCCTTGCTCAGAGAGTAGCCGTTGGGCGGCGTCACTTCTTCCGCCACATAGCTGCCGATGGGCATGGTATCCCAAGGCACATCCGTGAGCGCGCCGCCCGCTCCGGTGGTATAGGTGCCGGTGAAATTGTTATCCACGCCGGTGATCTTGATGACCGCCCCGGCGAGACCTCTGGCGGGATCGTCCGCGTCCACCTTGCGGATCTTACCGGTGGCGGTGACGGTGGGGGTGTCTGTAAAGGTGATCGTTACGGTGCTGCTGCCATTATTCGGCAGGACTACATATTCAGGCCCCGCGTTGTCGATCTCGTAGCCGTTCGGAGCCGCCGTTTCCGTTACAGCGTAGGTTCCGGCGTCCAAGGGAGAGAAGGTATAGGTGCCGTCCGTGCCGGTGACGATGTTCCTGGAGAAGGAGCCATTGGTGGATTCCACGTGGAACCGCGCTCCGGCAAGGCCCTTGGTGGGGTTGGTGGCGTCTACCTTCTTGACCACCAGTGTGTATTGCTCGTTTGTCACGGTAAGGCTGCCGATCATAACGCTCTGGACGGTGCTGGCGGGGTGGGCGGCAGAGCCAGCGCCGGTGAAGGAATACTCTTTTACGTCGCAATCGCCCCAAACATCCTGCTTGCCCAGATCCAGAATGTAGTTCGCCCGGTCCCGGAATGTGGCGCCGTCGCAGGTCTGGTCGATGCTGGTATAGCTCGCGCCCTTCAGCGAGTTCCAGACATACATCAATTCCTCCGCGCAGGCGGTGGCGGGATCACCCAGGGAGCCGTCCTTATACCGCCACACGATGGCCTGTACCCAGGCGTTCATGTACCAGCTATAACCGGAATCCCAGATGTCATCCACGCCCAGCGCGTGGGCCTTGTCCGTGAAGATGCCGAGGGAGTGGGCGTAGTAATAGGCCATCATCATTTTAACGGTGGGATCGGTGACGGGCTTCGGATCGCCCCAGGTCTGGCCGATCAGAGAGGTGCCCATGCCGCCGCCCTTCGTCCCGCAGAAGCCCACGGAGGTCTTTCCGGCCACGCCGTAATACATCTGGTGCATTGTGCATCTGCCAAGGCTGGCAGACTGATAGGAAACGCCGCTCATGCCGAACCGCTCCAGCTTGATGGTGTCGGCTCCTGCCGCAAGCGCGGCAGAGGGGAGCAGGCCGAGGACGCAGATCAGGGCCAGCAGCATCGCGGTCACGCGATTTTTCAATGAATGCCATGTCTTTTTCATCGTTATTTGACCTTTCTTTTTAGATTTGCTCATAAGAAATGGCCTTCCGGCAAAGCTGGAAGGCCATGTGAACATATTGAGTTATGCGTAGGGATTGTGCGCGTTGGGATCACCGACGAACAGGAAGCAGATCGTTCCACCCTCATCAGTTGAGATCCCGACGCCGATGGTGTCGCAATCAGGGTCAACCATCGTCTGGAAGTGGCCGGGAGAATTCCGCCAATTCTCCACTGCCCGCCCCGCGGTTTCAGAGGCGGGCACATTTGCGAATGCGGTGATGTTCGATCCAAATCCATGGGGATACCCAGAGGCCGCTACTGCCTCGCACTCCACCTTATTCTGGTGGTATGCGACACGCAGGGACGCGCAATGCTGCGCCGCGTCCATCAGAGCCGCGTTGACCGTCAGCTCCGGCACACCGTTTTCCCGGCGCACCTGATTGACCAGCCGGACGATCTCCTGCCGCGCCGCGTCTGTCTGACTGGCGCCGGATTCCGGAATGCTCGCACCTTGCTTGCCGTCAACTACCGTCAGCGTTAAAGCGGCGGTCTTGCCATGCTGATCGGTCACGACCACGTCGGATGTGCCGCTGCTGACCGCGATAGCGGTCCAGAGACCGGAGATATTCTCAACGCGGATGATGTCGGGCCGTGTGGAGACCACACTTTTTATTTCCTCACTGGGGCTGATATTCAAGCCGCTGCGGTCTCCGGGGCGGAGGGTACTGCCCTTGTAGCTGCTGATGCGGATACCGGATGCGGCAGGGGCGATCCCCGTGTATGGATGTTCGGTGTCGATTTGGACTCCGGCGTCCCAGTATACATTGAAACCGACCTGCTTGCCCATGTCTCGCAGTTGCACATAGTTGTGTCCCGCAATGTTGTAGGCTTGCATTTCCACCTGTTGACCATCCACAAAGATGGGCTGCCAGGTGGGTTCCGCCGTGATCCCGGCCGCGACTGCGATAGAACCGCCGGTCAGCGCCCCGCCGATCACCATGCCGGTGAGCATCATACTGACATTCTTTCTCACGTTTTTGCGCTCGTTCATCCTTCTGCCTCCATTCTAAATGTGTATGTGTGAAAATCTTCTTTGCAGCTTCACCATATCACAAGTGAGGGGCAGAAGTCGAACAGAACCGATTCGGCAAAAGGGAGAAAGATCAAGTTTCCGCTGCGGTAACGCACCACCGCTGGTCCCGCTGGTTGCGGACGCAGGTGTAGAGCGTCAGCATATTTTCGCCGGAGTCCGCAAGGCCGCCGCGATCCGTTTCGCTGACCTTGAATACATCCGTTACTTTGTAGGTGCGGGTGCCCAGCTTGGTGGTCAGGGTGATGGTATCCCCGATGTCCAGCGTGTGGATCTGGCCGAAGTAGCTGTTGGCGCCTCGGTTGTGGGCGGCGAGGCAGACGTTGCCGTTCCAAATGCTGGTGTCTTCGAAGTGTCCGACGCCCTTGGCGAGTGTCTTGCTGTCCGTCCCCTGATAAATGCGGACGCTCAGATCCAGCGCGGGGATCTCCAGCCTGCCGAGGGAGCCGTTTTTGTAGTAGAGGTCGTCCGTCACCTCCGTGAACAGCACGGCGGGCTGGTAGCCGCTGCCGCCATTCACCGTGCTGCCTGGGGTGATGACGCCGGAGGCGCTGCCGCCAATGACCGCGCCGGACGCGGGAATACCACCGGGGGCGAGGTTGGGCGTGAGGTACTCGCCGGTGTGGAGGGCGTTCATGCTCTCCGAGCCGAAAACAGGCGGAATGAGCGCTGCGTTCTTGCTCATGTCGGCGTTTTTCGTAGCGCCGCCGTCCGCTGTGTGGATGACCTCGATAGATGTATCCCCGCCAAAGTCAAAGTCCTTCGGAGGGGCAATGCTGTATTCCAGCGCATACGCCGGAGCCGCCAGAGCCGCTGTCATGCAAAGGCTCAGACAAAGGGTAATGATCTTTTTCATTCTGTATCCTCCTCATCCGCGTTTTCTTTTCTGTGCTTCACCAGCAGCGCGCCGCCGACGCCCGCGCCTGCCGCGGCCACGATCCCAATGGGGATGAGCACATAAGACCAGCGGAACGCGGACGCTGTGGCGGGTGTCTCCGCAGGCTCCGTGGACTGAATGGGCGTTCCCTCAAAGATGGCGACATAGCGGACACGGTTCAGGGCGATCCGGCTGACCGTACCCACATAATCCGCCGTGACGGTGTAGCCCTTGATATAGGAATTGGTGGCGCTGCCGGAGTAGGTGGCGACTGCCGTGTAGCGATCCGCCACGGCGTAGCCGTCCAGATTGGCGGTGTTGTCCGTCTGCCACTGGATGTCCGTGAGCGTCAGGGTCTTGCCGTTTTCCGTAACGGTTTTGGGAAGATACTGCGTATCCTGCTCGGCAAGATTGGGGTAGCTGCGCTTGGTGGAGATTTCCTTGGTGGCAGTGCCGTAGCCGGACGGCTCCACCTGCACGGTATCAAGTCGGAGCGTCAGGGTTCCCATGAGGCCGTCATCCGTGATGAATTCCCGCTCCTGCGGCAGCAGCGCCAGCACGGACTCCATATCTTTCTTGGCGCTTTCAACGGAAATGTGCTCTGTGTGCTGGCGGCTCTCATTCTCCGGAAGCTCCTGTTTCAGAAGGTCTGTCATGGTGTAGTGGAAGCCGTCCTGCCGGAAGTCCGAGCGGGGAATACCGGCAGGATCGTCTTCGGGGCTCAGGTCATAGATCTTTTTCAGTTCCGTGCCATTGTCACCGCGGACGATGGCGGTGGGGTAGCAGACCTTGGCATCCGGCACCGCGGGCTCGAAGTCCGCCGCCAGCGCGGTGGACGTCAGCGTCAAGGTCAGGCACAGCGCCGCGGCGCAAAGGGAAAGCATTCGTTTCATGTTGTCATCCTCTTTTCTTCATTTTATAGTGATCTCTTGTCTGCTCCAGCAGGAGGTCATATTCCCAAGGCTCCACTTCTAAGGAGAGGTAGGCCCCATCCTTCGTCATGCCGTCCACCCGGTAGCGCAACACCAAGGGAAGCTGCCGCTGCTTTTTCACATCCTGGGGCGAGAGCCAGCCAGCGCCTTCTACAAAAACAGCACGAATGGCGGACTCATAGTTTTCTTCATAGCCCTGCCAGAGAAGGGCCTCCCGCAGTTCTTTCCGCGGCTTCTTGTGCTGGGGAATAGGAATCAGACGCTCCGGCTCCAGCAGAAAGCGGGGACGCAGACTTTCCAAGCAAATATCCAGCGCGTCTTTCAGGGCAGCGTTCTTTTTCGTTAAGCCGTCGCGCCAGTGATCTGCCGCCAGAACATCCTCACCCTGGGTATCGCCGGGGAAAAGACGCACACAGCGGATGAGCTCATAGGCGTGGGCATCATCCGCCATGCCGAGGACGCGGGCCCCATCCATAGGGAGCGACCGGTAATGGGAAATCGCGTCATTCAACGCGGAAAAACGCTTCACACCCCAGCCGGATCTTCCGGGCCGAAGATCGTCCACGGTGTAATAGGTCATGCTCATGCAAGTATCCTCCTCACTTTATTTTCATACCGCCCATAGTGGGGGCGTCCGTCTGTTCCTGTGTCATCAGCTCCTCCAGCTTTTCACGCGCCCAGTCCGGTAGGTATTCTTCGTCCAGTACACCGGTGAAATCCTCCCGGTTCCATCTGGCTGTTTCACCGTCCGAGAGGCAGGTGGCAAAGACTGCTCGACCACTGGAATGCGGCTCGCAGCCAAAACCGTTCCGAGCATACCAGAGCTGGTTTTCCTGACTCCAATACTGCTCCCGCAGCGCCTCCGGCGACAGCACCAGCACCTTGCCGGTGAAGTCCTGCTTCGCACGGTCACCAACGCAATGCTCCGCGCCGAACAGATCCAGCGCCTGCACCGCCTTGCGGTAGAAAGTGACGAAGCCATCCAGCACGGCCGGATGGCTTCGGACAACAAAATCGCTGTTATGGTTGATGTCTTTGGGAATGCAGGCGCGCTCCGCCCACTGCTTGTTGGCGTGGCCGAACCGTCCGTCCCACTGGAGCTCGTGCAGGGTGTTGGCAAGCACCCACGCGGTGCGCTTGTAGCCGTATTCCTCCAGCACCGGCGTGATACAGTCCTTGTCCAGATGCATCCCGTCGAAGCTCCGGCGGATGGCGTCCTCGATGGCGTTGCGGCAGGCGATGTTCGCCTTGTGGCTCTCCCGCCAGAGAGAAAGCTCGTCCCGCTCTCTCGCCTCGGCAGAGGAGTAGGGGTAGAGATAGGTGTCATTCATCATGATCCAGTTCCTCCTTTAAAAGCAGGAAGAGCCCGGACAACGAAACACCCGCGCCTTTCAGCAGATCGCGGAAGTCATCATCCAGACTCTTCATCATTTCATATACATTTGTATCAGCGTCGGATCGCAGCATCAGCGTACCGTCCGTCACTGCGCATTCGAAATCGCCTTCCACCGGGTCAATGCCAGCCTCTGCCAGCATACACAGCGGCAGGACATCCTGAAAACACTCTTTTTCCCAATGGCATCCATCGCAAGCGTCATTTTCGGCGCCGTGGGCCAGAGCGCTGCTTTTTGCCAGTCGGAACAGAAGCTCCGCGTTGATCGCCGTCAGCAACTGGAAAGTTTTCAGCGTTTGCGCGACGGACAGCTTTTCCGGCAGCAGCAGAACACAGCCGTTTTCGGTATGGATCGTCAGATCGCTGGTTTCGGCAAGGCCGGAGAGCTGCAGCGCGGCGCGGGGGATGGTAAGGGTCTTGTTCGCGGGGTCATGGTTCAAATGGAATTTCATGTTGTTTGCCTCCTATTGTAATAAGTTTTGGTTAGAAGCCCTACATCCGGCTGGGCTTTCTTTCCGTCTTGGTGGATGATTTGGAATGTGAACCAGCTTCAGCTCCCACTCGCCCAGAGACTCGTCAAAGAGGTTCAGTTGACGGGTCATATAAGGGCGGGGGTCATAGTTGGTGAGGATGAGCTCGCCAAAGGACGCGCCCTTTTTCTGAGACAGCGGGTTGCCGCGCTGGAAGGATAAAATGTACCAGTTTCTATAGAGTTTTCGGATA
>ERZ1032651.580-NODE-580-length-10665-cov-11.541282_pt1 | contig 10665 bp, 10 predicted proteins | sample MGYA00518732_ERZ1032651 | MGnify/ENA primary metagenome ERZ1032651 (study PRJEB33719, sample SAMN04261399) | wastewater metagenome | biome: periurban shantytown; feature: human; material: feces | host: Homo sapiens | place: Peru: Lima | collected 2013-01-03 ...
AGATCCTCGCGCGGTGATCTTAAAATCCAATGCCCGCAAGCTGGCTTATGAGGCCGGATTTGAAAAAGAGTTTAAAACCTTGGAGAATGTGGAGAAGCTGACCCCGGAGGTGTTTGCCGAGGTAAAGGGCGACGACAAGGTGATGTGCGCCAATGTAGATCTGTACTCCGGTTTGGTTTACAAGGTGCTGAAGATCCCGGAGGATCTGTTTACCCCGCTGTTTGCCACCGCCCGTATTGCCGGTTGGTGCGCCCATCGGCTGGAGGAACTGATTTCCGGCGGCCGAATTATGCGTCCGGCATACAAGAGCGTGTCCCACGCCAGAACGTACATTGCCCCGGCGGACCGAGAGGTTCAGGGCTGATTTTGAACGAAAGAGGAGCGAAAAAGTGCGTACCAAACCCCAACTGATCCCTTGGATTCTGACTTTTGCGATCACCGGGGCGGCGGTGGTATTGCGCTTTGTTCAGCTCCTCCTTTTTACGGACAGCAGTACCGGGCGGGTCACGGCTGCCGGTGCGCCGTTGACTTATGGGCTGTATGCTTTGCTGCTGTGTGCCGGTGTGTGTTGCACTGTGTGTGCCCTGCACCAAAGCCATACGGCAGTGGCGGTTGCTGCAAACGGCGGCAGCCGCAGGCTGACCGTTGTGTCCTATCTGGTGTCTGTGGCGTTCTTTTTTGATTTTATTTACCGCTGCTTTTTGTGCTACGACTTGGCGGACGGTGCGGTTTATTTACAGTGGAATGATCTGGTCAGCGAAGGGCTGACGGCACTGTTTGCTTTACTCAGCTGCTCCTACTATTTTGTTGTAGGGCGCAGCTATGGGGGCGGACGGTATGATTTTCGCGCTTTCCGCTTCTTTCACTTTGTGCCGGCGCTGTGGGGGCTTTGCCGTTTGCTAACTATTTTAGCTAAGATGGTCAGTGTGCTGGTAGATACCCAGACGGTGTGCGAGGTGCTGTTTTTGGTGGCGCTGCTGCTGTTTCTCTTTTCCTTTGCAACGGCGGTGGTTACCTCCCGCCATGCAGGACGTGCGGTGGTGTTCTTTGGCCTGCTGGTGTTTGTGTGCGGCTGTGTGCTGGCATTGCCCGGACTGTCCGTACTGTTTACCGGGCACCGGGGTCTGTTGAACGGCAGCCTGTATTTCGGCCCGGCGGATTTATTGCTGGGCGTGTTCGCCTTGGCTTTTGTGCAGGATCTGCGCCGTCGCAGCGCAGCGGATTAGGAGCGTGCCTTTGTTTTTTGCAACCTTAAAGACCGTGGCCGGTCAGGTACTGATGCTGTACCTGATCTCTCTGATCGGCTTTGTGACGGATAAATTGGGCGTGTTTCGCCAGGCGGACGCCAAGCGAGTGATCGACCTGCTGTTTAATATCGTGCTGCCCATTGCCATTATTTATACATTTATGACCATGGCGTACACCCCGGACCATGTGCGGGGTATTCTTTTGGCGTTTGTGTGCGCCTTTGCCACCCACCTGGTGGGCGGCGTGCTGGGACAGCTGTGCTTTCGCCACCGCAGCCCCATGGAGCGGGGCGTGTACCGCTACGGTATGCTGTTCTCCAACGCCAGCTTTTTGGCGCTGCCTTTGGCTCTGGCGGTGATTGGCTCGGAGGGCGTGTTCTACTGCTCCGTTTATGTGGCTGTTTTTAATGTGGTGGCCTTTACCTACGGCATTTATGAGATCAGCGGCCATACCGCCAAGATCGACCTGCGCCGGTTGGTGCTGAACCCCGGCTCCATGGCGGTGCTCATCGGGCTGCCGCTGTTCTTTTTGCAGCCCAGGCTGCCCCAGGTGATCCTGCGGCCCATGGAGATGGTGGGCAACTGTAATTCGCCCTTGGCCATGATGATTTTCGGCACCTTTCTTGCCAATGCGGACTGGAAGCGTATGTTCGCCAAAAAGGAGCTGTATTTTTGCTCTCTGATGCGTTTGGCAGTGATCCCCCTGTGTATGGTGGGGCTGTTTTACCTGTGCGGTGTGCGGGGTGATCTGCTGATCGCTATGGTCATCTCCGCCTCTGCCCCCACGGCGACCAATACGGCTATGTATGCGGCCAAGTACGACAATGACGCCGCCTTGGGCAGCGAGTTGGCCGCCCAGTCCTCGCTGTTTTCTATTGTCACCATGCCGGTGGTGGTGGCGCTGGCAGCGGTGATTTAACCCCTAAAAAGGTGAAATTTGTCTAAATAAGTACAAATTGTAAATTTTATTTGAAGTAATAATACAGATAGTTGTAAAGTTACGAATCAAGGCGTATAATAGGAAGCATTAACGGAAAGGATGGATGTTTATATGAAGCTGGTTATGGCTGTAATTTCCAATAAAGATGTTTCCAAAGTTTTGGATGCGATTACGAAGGAGGGCTTTGCCTCCACCCGTATCTCCACCACCGGTCAGTTCTTGGCCGATGGGCACACCACGCTGTTTATCGGCACGGAGGATCACAAGGTGGAGCAGCTGTTCGATGTGCTGAAGAAGCATGTGACCAAGCGGGTGGTGCGCCAAGCGGGCGTGGCCAGCACGCTGGAGGGCTCGTTGCTGCGCCAGCCGGTGGACGTGGAGGAATACGGCGCTGTGGCGTTTGTGATCAATGTGGACGAGTTCCGCAAATTGTAAAGGCAAGTATGGAATTTAAGCACTTTCTCGGGAATGAAAAAATCAAGGCGCAGCTGTCTGCATTGGTAGACGGCGGCCGCCTGCCCCACGCCGTAGTGCTGGAGGGGGAGAGCGGTCTGGGTAAGCGCACGCTGGCCGGTGAACTGGCTGCGGCATTGGTGTGCCGGGGCGAGCACCGCCCTTGCGACAGCTGCCCCCAGTGCCACAAGGCCCGTGCCGGGGTGCACCCGGATATTTTGGTCTATGCCCCGGAGGGGGGCGCCCGTTCGTTCCATAAAAAGACGGTGGATCAAATTGTGGGCGATGTGTATATGACCCCCAACGAGGCGGATTATAAGATCTACATATTGGTTAACGCCCATTTGATGAGCGTGCAGGCCCAGAATGCCATTTTGAAAGTGCTGGAGGAACCGCCGGCTTATGTGCGGTTCATTTTAACGGTGGAGAACAAGAGCGCTCTGCTGCCCACGGTGCTGTCCCGCAGTGTGGTGTTTCGGTTGGAGGGCGTGCCGGTAGAGATCGGTGCGGATTATATTTTGCAGCGGCAGCCGGAGGCGGACCCGGATCGGGTGCGCCAGGCGTTGCAGCTGTGGAACGGCAACATCGGAAAGGCCATGGAGAGCCTGGAGGACGGCGAGGCCGCCAAGTACAGCGCCTTGTCCGCAGAACTGTGCCGCGCGCTGGTGGCGGAGAATGAGTATGCGCTCATTTGCGCCTGTGCACCCCTGCAAAAGGACAGGCAGGCGGTGCTGAATATCTGCGGGGTGCTGCGGGATCTGTTTCGGGACGCATTGGTGCTGGACAGCGGCGCCGATTTGCTTTCCGGCAGCGATGAAATCCCCCGGCTGCTTGGCTCCAAATGTACAAGAAAACAACTGCTGCAACTGGTATCTGTGGCAGAGGACACATATCAGCGGGCGCTGCAAAATGCCAATAACGCCCTGCTGATCACAAAATTTTGCGCCGATTTGCGCCAGGCGATCGGCCGTTAGGAGGATAGATTATGACAAAAGTGGTAGGCGTTCGGTTTAAGGACACCGGCAAAACATATTATTTTGACCCCAAGGGATTGGAAATTAAGAAAGGCGACCTGGTGGTGGTAGAGACCGCCCGAGGTATGGAATGCGGCGTGGCCCAGTATGCGCCCAAAGAGGTGGCGGAGAATGAGGTCACTGCACCCCTCAAGCCGGTGCTGCGTATTGCCACCGCCAGAGACAAGCAAATTCTGGAAGAAAATAAAGAAAAAGAGAAGCGCGCCTACGAGGTGTGCCTGCAAAAGATCGAGAAACACAAGCTGGATATGAACCTGACCGAGGTGGAATACGCCTTTGACGGGTCCAAGATCCTGTTTTATTTTACCGCGGACGGCCGTGTGGACTTTAGAGAGCTGGTCAAGGATCTGGCCTCCACTTTCCATACCCGTATTGAGCTGCGCCAGATTGGCGTGCGAGACGAGGCCAAGATGCTGGGCGGTCTGGGCGTGTGCGGGCGGCCGTTTTGCTGCTCCACCTTCCTGAATGACTTCCACTCCGTGTCTATCAAAATGGCCAAGGAGCAGGGGCTGAGCCTGTCCCCCTCTAAGATCAGCGGCACTTGCGGCCGGTTGATGTGCTGCCTGAAATATGAGCAGAACTCTTATGAATACCTGGCAAAGATCACTCCCCGCCGAGGCACCGTGGTGGACTGCAGAGAGGGTCGAGGCACGGTGGTAGACGCTGCGCTGCTCACCGGCAAGCTGAAAGTGCAGCTGGATAATGCGCCGGAGGGCGCACCGGTGATCGTCAATCGGGAAGAAGTGCGCGTGGTGCGTGCGCCCCGTCGCGGCGGCAAAAATGAGAAAAAAGCGGACAAGCCCGCTCAGGCGGAGAAGTAAGGCAAGACTAATTTTTTCGAATTCACTTGCATTTTTAAATCAATGCTGTTATATTTAGTTTGAGAAACATACAGGAGGTGTTTATCATGGCATATCAGATTTCTGATGATTGTATTTCCTGCGGTGCTTGCGCAGCAGAGTGTCCGGTTTCCGCCATCTCCGAGGGTGACGGCAAATTTGTAATTGACGCTGACGTTTGCATTGAGTGCGGTGCGTGCGAGGCAACCTGCCCCGTGGGTGCGCCTGCCCAGGCATAAGCGGATTTTGTAGTTTTTTCTGCTTTTGTACAAACAAAAAGGAACACGCCGAGAGCTTTGGCTTTGGGCGTGTCTTTTTTTGTCCGCTTGCCAAAGCGGGGCGGTAGGTATATAATAAGCGCAAAGACCCGGGCACGGCCCGGTAGTGGGAGAGCCTATGAACGAGACGGTTATGCCTTTGGCAGAGCACATGCAAATCGTGGTCAGTGACCGCCACACCTTTGGTACGGACGCCGTGGTGCTGGCGGATTTTGCCCGTATTCGCCGCCGGGATCGGGCGCTGGATTTGGGTACAGGTTGTGGAATTATTCCGCTGCTTTGGCTGCGAGATGCCCGGCAAAGTCCGGTGGCGTGCCTGGATATTCAGGACCGGGCGGTACGGCAGGTGCAGCAATCCATTGCGCTGAATCATTTGGAAGAGCGGCTAACCGTGCAGCAGGCAGATCTGCGAGATCATCGGCAGCTGTACCCGGCGGGCAGCTTTACTCTGGTGAGTATGAACCCGCCGTACAAGCCGGTGGACACGGGCATTTTGTCTCCGGAGCCGTGGGATCAAATTGCCCGGCACGAGGTGTGCTGCACCTTGGAGGACGCCTGTGCGGCAGCGAGCTATCTGTTGCAGTTCGGCGGGCGGTTTTGCATTTGCCATCGGCCGGAACGGCTGGCGGATATTGTAACGGCTATGCGTGCCCATGATTTGGAGCCTAAGCGGCTGCGGCTGGTGCAGCACCGGGAGGGAGAGGCACCCTTTTTGCTGCTGATGGAGGGGCGCAAGGGCGCCAAGCCGTACTTAACGGCAGAGCCTACGCTGATTTTGGAAAGTCCGGCAGGCCAGGCGGAAATGGGAAGAATATACGGCGCATATTTTGAAGGAGGCGCAAAGTGAGCGGTACTTTATATGTGGTGGGCACGCCCATCGGGAATTTAAGCGACTGGTCGCCCCGGGCGGTTGATACCCTGGGGACTGTGGATTTTATTGCAGCAGAGGACACTCGGGTGACCTTAAAGCTGCTGAATCATTTTGGTATCAAAAAAGAGATGGTCAGCTATTATGAGCACAACCGTCGAGAGCGGGGCGAAATCATCACTGCCCGCATTGCGGCGGGGGAAGACTGCGCCATTGTAACGGACGCGGGTATGCCTGCCATTTCGGACCCGGGGCAGGATCTGGTGCACCTGTGCCACTTGCAGGGGATCCCGGTGGTGTCCGTGCCCGGACCGGTGGCTTTTGCCACAGCGCTGGCGGTGTCCGGTATGGAGAGCGGGCGCTTTACCTTTGAGGGCTTTTTGTCCGTCAATAAAAAATCCCGCCGGGACCACCTGGAGGAGCTTAAGGACGAGAAGCGCACCATGATTTTTTATGAGGCGCCCCATAAGTTTAGCAACACCATTGGGGATCTGCACCGGGTGCTGGGTGACCGGGAGATCGCCATTGTGCGGGAACTGACCAAGGTGCATGAGCAGGTGGTGCGTACCACCTTGGCACAGGCGGAGAAAGACTATACGGAAAATAAGATCAAAGGGGAGATCGTGCTGATCGTGGCAGGCAAAAAGGCCGAGCCAACGGACGCCATCACCTTTGACCAGGCGGTGGAACAGGCCCGTGCGCTGGTGGAGAAAGGCGCTTCCGTTAACGCTGCCGCCAAGGAGATCGCCGCGGTAACCCCGTACAAAAAAGGCGATCTCTATAAGGCACTGTTGTGAGTGGGTGTAATGCCTGCCCTCGCCGGTGCGGTGTTGACCGTACCATGGCCGTGGGTGCCTGTGGTGTGGGCGCTGCCTTTCGAGTGGCGCGCATGGCGCTGCACGCCTGGGAGGAGCCGTGTATCAGCGGCAAATCCGGCAGCGGAGCAATCTTCTTTTCCGGCTGTCCGCTGAAGTGCGTGTTTTGCCAAAATATGGAGATCAGCCGGGGCTGCAAGGGCGTGGACCTAACCGAGGACCAGCTGATCGCCGGTATGCAGCGGCTGATTGACGCCGGGGCGCAGAATATCAATTTGGTCAGCCCCACCCAGTACGCACCGGCCTTGGCGCGGCTGCTGCGCCGATGGAAGCCCCCGGTGCCGGTGGTGTACAACACCGGCGGCTATGAGCGATTAGAGACCCTGCGGCAGCTGGAGGGACTGATAGATATTTATTTGCCGGATTTTAAGTACACTCGCCCGGCTAAGGCGGCGGCTTACAGCGCTGCGCCGGACTATGTGGATCGGGTGGGCCCGGCGCTGCTGGAAATGCGCCGCCAGGTGCAGGACCGGTGGGACGGGGATAAAATGCTGTCCGGTATGATCGTGCGCCATTTGATTTTGCCGGGCAATACCAATTCGGCCATTGAGGTGCTGAACTGGCTGCACAGCCATTTGCCGGGTACCTATGTGTCCCTGATGGCCCAGTACACCCCTATGCCGGGGCTGGAGCGCTACCCGGAGCTGACGCGCGCCATCACCCGCCGGGAGTACGACAAGGTGGTGGATCATGCCCTGGCGCTGGGTATGGATCATGTGTTTTTGCAGGAGCGCAGCGCGGTAGGTAAAGATTTTATTCCGGCATTTGATTTTACCGGCATTGTGTGATAGAATACAGTTAGACGCTGTGCGCCGAAAAGTGTAAAAACGAGGGAATGTACAAATGAAGAAGTTTTTCCAGGAGTTTAAGGCATTCATTTCCCGCGGCAATGTGATGGACCTGGCCGTCGGCGTGATCATCGGTTCCGCTTTTACCGGCGTGGTTACCGCTTTGACAGATTCGATCATTAAGCCGCTGCTCAACTGTATCGGCGGCGCGGAGATCCAGGGCAAGATTCATCTGCTGGGAGATAATTATTTGGACTACGGCGCGTTTTTGTCCGCTGTAGTGAATTTCCTGATTATGGCGCTGATCATCTTTTGTATGGTCAAGGGGCTGAATAAGTTGTCAGAGGCAGTGAAGCGCGCCACCCATGAGAAAGAGGCACAGGCGGCAACCACCACCAAGGTCTGCCCCTACTGCAAGAGCGAGATCCACATTGCTGCCACCCGCTGTCCCCACTGCACCTCGGTGCTGGAGGACGAAAAGGCAGAGTAACGACAGCTAAAACTGAATATGTAGCGATAATAATTTTACATAGAATCAGCAGGCATTGCCTGCGTTAAGGGGGATTTTTCTATGAAAACGAAAGCGTATACTTATCCCAGCGCCAGCGCGCTGGCCACCATCCATGCCTGGCAGTGGTATCCGGAGGACGGCAATGTGAAGGCCGTGCTGCTGCTCCACCACGGTATGGCCGAGCACTGCGGCCGCTACGGCGACTTTTTGCAGGCCTTTGCGGATATGGGTTATGCGGTCTTTATGCACGATATGCTGGGCCACGGTCAGTCCTGTGAAACGCCGGAGGACAGGGGATTCTTTGGCGATAAGGACGGGTACAATGCTCTGCTGCAAGATGTGCGGCGGCTGTATGACATTGCCCGGGGCGAATATCCGGACAAGAAGCTGGTTATTGCCGGCCATTCTATGGGCAGCTTTATTATGCGCTGCTTTACCGCCCGCTACCCGGATCTGGACTATGCGGCGGCCATTTATGTGGGTACCGGCGGGCCGAATCCGCTGGCAAATATCAGCGTGGCGGTGACCAATATACTTGGCGCCGTTAAGGGTAAGCGCTACCGCTCCAAGTGGCTGGAGAATACCGGCTTTAAGGGTTATAACGATCATTTTGAGGGTCGCACTTCTGTGGACTGGCTCAGTCGAGATACCGCGTCTGTGGATGATTATGTTGCAGACGACGCCTGCGGTTTTACCTTTACTGTGGCCGCCTACGGCGATCTGGGACGGCTGATGTTGGAGTGCGGCAGTAAGGACTGGTACGCCCGTGTACCAAAGGATCTGCCGATTCTCTTTGTGTCCGGCCAGGAGGATCCGGTGAGCAATTACGGCGCCGGTATTCGGGCGGTCAGCGACCGGCTGAAGGCCACCGGCCACACCCGGGTGCAGGTGCTTTTGTATCCCGGTGCCCGGCACGAGATCCTGCGAGAGACCAACAGCCCGGAGGTGTACCGGGATATAGACGCCTTTATTACCAAAGCGGTTTTGCAGGCGAAATAAACACTGAAAAACAGCCGAGGACTTGTATTTTGCAGGTCCTCGGCTTTCTCTTGCCTTTTTTGCCACGATCGGGTATAATCAAATTGGAATAGAGGCTTTTGTTTTATCAGGAGGTATGGGTATGAAAAGAATGCGTTTGCTGTCTCTTTTGCTGGCGCTGGTGCTGGTGTGCACCGCTATGCCGGTTACGGCTGCGGCTGCCGATGGACTGGCAAATGCTACCGTCTGTACGACCCATACAGTCCATACCGAGGGGCAGAGCGCAGAGGACTGTACCGGCCTGGCTCCGTACCTGGCTCCGGACGGTACCGCTTGGGCGGCGGTGGGGGACGATACCACGAAGGTCAAGACCTGGCACTGCTTCCAGCAGGATATAGATGCGGCGCTGACAGACGCGCTGCACCGTATGCTCCGGCGAGAGACTGCTTTTACCCTGTACATTGCGGTGGAAAAAAGCGATTACGACCCTACCACCGACAAGCTGCAAAAGGCGCTGTATGAGCGGCTGCGAAGCAACGCCCTGGCGGAGAAAGCGGGCACCATTGAGGGCGGCGATTTTTTGGACGCCCAGATTCAGGACTTTCAGCAAGATGATTTGAAAATCTCTTGGCTCAATGTGGAGGGCTATGACGACTGGAACGGCCCGGTGGCCTTTTATGAGGTGCACTGCACCTTCAAATATTGCGACACGGTGCAGCAAATGGAGATCCTGCGCCAAGCGGCGGAGAAGTGGAACCAACTGTTTGTTACCGATAATCCCACCATCGCGGCGGAGAAGGATACAAACCGCCGCCAGTACCTGATCGTCAAGACCATTTATGACTTTTTGGCGGAGAACACGGTGTACAACACCGCTGCCTATGAGAATTTTATGAATCATAAAGTGACCGACTGGTACGCCCACACCGCCTACGCAGCGTTCTTCGGCCTTACAGGACAGGGGGCTGCGGATTTGGACAGCACCGGCTACGATTGGTCCGTGCGGCAAAAAAACAGCCTGACGGTGATCGGCACCACCGGCCAGGGCAAGGCTGTATGCGAGGGCTATGCGGCGCTGTTTTACTATCTGTGCCGTTTGAACGGCATTGCCTGCAACACGGTGATGGGCAGCAAGATGGTACGCAATGAGAACACTGGGGAACTACAAAAGGATATGCACGCCTGGAACTTTGTGTATTTGGATGACGGCACCGGCAGCGGCTACCAATGGTATCAGGTGGACGCCACCTTTGCCGCCTCCAACAACCTGCGGTTCCCGGGTTTTATTAATTATTACTATTTTCTTTGTGGGTCGAAAAATGCATACTTCACTTTGGAAAACGACCATCAGCAGTTGGACGATACCAAATCGTACCCGCTGCTGTCTGCGACGGACTACCGCTTTACCTCTACCGGCGAGGATCTGTCCGATTATGACGGACAGGGCTATATGGTGCTGATGCGTCGCGGTGCCGAAGGCCAAATACGGGATTCTATTCTGATTCAACGGGCGGCGGACGGCAGCTGTGCCTATTTTAAGGCGCAGACGGACGGCAATGGTACGGTGCTGACGGACGAGAACGGGCAAGCCAAGGTGATCCCTCTGCCGGACGGCACCGGGCTGGATTATGTGGGCGAGGAAGGCGAATTTTCTCTGCTGATTCCGGGCTATGTGTTTGGTCGGGAGTACACCACCGTGTATGAGACCGGCGACGATCGTTACGCGCCGGGACAGCACACCATTATTGCCACGGACGGTACTGCACAGCTTCCTTGCTCCTTTTACCTCAACAAGATTGATGTAACCAAGGAAAAGAACCAGATCGAACTGCACAATCTGGATAAAAACGGTGC
>ERZ1032651.582-NODE-582-length-10650-cov-6.785465_pt1 | contig 10650 bp, 10 predicted proteins | sample MGYA00518732_ERZ1032651 | MGnify/ENA primary metagenome ERZ1032651 (study PRJEB33719, sample SAMN04261399) | wastewater metagenome | biome: periurban shantytown; feature: human; material: feces | host: Homo sapiens | place: Peru: Lima | collected 2013-01-03 ...
ACCAGAAGAGCCGCACAGGAAAACCGCCGGAGAGGAGGGCTTACACATGAAGCGGATCATGAAGGAGTCGATGGGAGACTGTTCCACCTTAGAAGAGTTTCGCTTTCTCGTCCGATGCGGCGAGTGCGGCAGAACATGGCGCAGCACTCCCGTCCGTTTCTCTAAAGCCGGCGTCGAACCGAAAACGGAGGCCCGGCAGGTGATCTTCCGCGCGCTCTACGCGCGCGAACGAGAGGCCGCCCGGGAACGGGCCGCGGCGGAGGTCCCGGAGATCTTCAACCGCTGCCCCGTCTGCGGAAGGCTTGTGTGCGACCGCTGCTTTCTGATCTGCGAGGATCTGGACATGTGCACCGCCTGCGCCGGAACACTCGAGGTGCACGGCGACATCGTGGCCGGGAGCGCCGCTTCATCGCAGCCGCCCAGCGCCGAAGCAGCAGGCGCCGACTTCCCCGAAGAGGACGATGCAACATCATAGCGGAACAGGACCGCAAGAAAGGACTGAGCTCAACCATGCAGATAACAATGCAAGCTCTCCCCGCGACGCTCGCGAAATTCAAGGCTCTGCCCCGGCAGACGCCGGAACAGGTCTGCGCGCTTTTTCTCTGCGCGCTCAAGCTCTACATAACGGACAAGGACGCGGGCGTGGCCGCCATGGATCTTCTGCGCGGACCGCGTCCCATGACGCCCTACGACGCGCAGTTCCTGCGCGACCGGCTGCGCGGCAAGGAATATCTGCCGCTTGCCTATTTTGAAGGTGCCGCGCCGGAAAACGGCTACGTCCCCGCATCGCCCTATGTGCTGAACGTTCTGGCAGACCCCCGCCCGCAGGACATTGAGCCGGGGTATCTCAGAGTGTTCCTGAAAACGCCCGGCGCGGACGCGCCGCGGCCGATGAAGCTGCGGCAGAAGCCCTCCACGGGCGAATGGTTCCTCTGGGAGTATTCAAGCATTCTCAGCGGCATCCGCATCCCCGTCTCGCAGGACCCCTGGGCCTGAGCGGCGGGCAAAACGACTCTCAGCAGTGCAGCAGAAAAGATTGGATCGATTTTTAGAAAAGGAGAAACACTATGGGACTTATCAAAGCAGCAATGGGCGCGGCAGGCGGCGTGATGGCCGACCAGTGGAAGGAATACTTTTACTGTGAAGCGATCCCCTCAGACGTACTGGCGGTCAAGGGCAGAAAAAAGGTCTCGGGCCGCTCAAGCAACAGGCACGGCGACGACAACATCATCACCAACGGCAGCGTGGTCGCCATTGCAGACGGCCAGTGCATGCTCATCGTGGAGCAGGGCAAGGTGGTGGATGTGTGCGCTGAGCCCGGCGAATACACCTACGATATGTCCACCGAGCCGAGCATCTTCTCCGGCGATCTGGGCGATGGCGTGAAGAGCGTCTTTGAAAACATCGGCAAGCGCTTCACCTTCGGCGGCGAGGCCCCCAAGGATCAGCGCATCTATTACTTCAACACCAAGGAGCTGACGGGCAACAAATACGGCACGCCCAGTCCCGTGCCCTTCCGCGTGGTGGACCAGCGCGCGGGCATCGATCTCGACATCGGCATCCGCTGCTTCGGCGAGTACAGCATCCGCCTCAAAAACCCGCTGCTGTTCTACACCAACGTCTGCGGCAACGTCAGCGAGGACTATAAGACCGAGAATCTCGCGGGCCAGATGAAAACCGAGCTGCTGACCGCTCTTCAGCCCGCGTTTGCAAAGATCAGTGAAATGGGCATCCGCTACTCCGCCCTGCCCGGCCACACGTTGGAGCTGGCGGACGCCCTCAACGAGCAGCTTTCGAGCAAGTGGCGTGACCTGCGCGGCATGGAGATCGTCTCCTTCGGCGTTTCCAGTGTGAAGGCCGACGAGGAAGACGAGCAGATGATCAAGGAGCTGCAGCGCAATGCGGCCTTCATGGATCCCACCCGCGCGGCGGCGCACCTTGTGGGAGCGCAGGGCGACGCGATGAAGGCGGCTGCCGCGAACACCAGCGCGGGCCCCGCCATGGCTTTCATGGGCATGGGCATGGCCGGTCAGGCAGGCGGCATGAACGCACAGAACCTCTTCCAGATGGGTCAGCAGCAACAGATGCAGCAGCAACAGATGCAGATGCAGCAGCAGGCGGCGCAGCCCGCTCCCGCTCCGGCGGCACAGGGCTGGACCTGCTCCTGCGGACAGAGCGGCATCACCGGCAACTTCTGCCCCAACTGCGGCAGCAAAAAGCCCGAGCCCAAGCCCGCTGCCGAGAGCTGGCAGTGCACCTGCGGCGCGACCGCCACGGGGAAGTTCTGCCCCGAGTGCGGCAGCCCCAAGCCCGCTGCCGCGGACGACGGCTGGACGTGCGCCTGCGGCGCGGTGAACAAGGGCAAATTTTGCTCTGAGTGCGGCGCGAAAAAGCCCGCCGGCGTCCCCCAGTATAAATGTGACAAGTGCGGTTGGGAGCCTGCCGACCCCAAGCATCCCCCCAAGTTCTGCCCCGAGTGCGGCGATCCCTTTGACGATGGAGATATCGTTGGATGAGGCGCAGGATGATTTGGGTCTTTCTGGCGGGAACGCTCGTGGGCGTCTCCCTTTCCGGGCTTTACAAACACCTTGTCACAGATCAGATCATGGATGGAGGCGGCGGCATGGAAAATCCGGATGTTATTCTTCCGCTGGACGGCGATCACACCTGTGTGGACAACGACGCACTCTGGCCTGTGCTGGAGGGAACGTGGGAAAGCGCGGACGGCCGCCGGCAGGCGGTCATCGGCGAGGAAAGCGGGATCGCGCTCAGCGTAGACGGTGAAACCGTCTTAACATCCCCGCTGTACTTCACCTATCTCCAGCCGGGCAAGGTCGCCTGGACGGAGTTTCGGCTCGACAGCTATGCGCTCATCGCCCCGGACGGGACGGCGCTCGGCAAAATCGCGGATTTCTGCCACGACGCATGGGACGGCGGCAGCGGCGCGCTGGTGTTCAAGCTGACCCGCCCGGACGGGAGCGAGGAAACGGTGACGCTTCTCAAAACGCAGGAATAAGCGTCGCCGGCCGCGCAGCCGCAGATTTGCAGGAGGAATTTGTAATGTCTACGAATTCAGACACCAGGAACATGCTCAAGGATGTGTTCTGCACCGTCATGGGCCTGCTGCTCGGCCTCGCTCTGCTCGCATGCGGCATCTACGGCATCGTCTCCGGCAGGATTGAAAAAAGGAACTACCGGAATTCCGACGATATTCGCCGCGTCACCGCCGTGGTGGTCGACTATGAGGATGTGACCGATGACGACAGCGATTACTATGAATTCCGCGTGAAGCTCCGCTTCGTCGTCGACGGGAAGAGCTATTACGCAAAGGACACCGTCTTCCACCGGGCCTACACAGGCGACGAGGAAACCATCGAGGTCTACCGCACGCCAAAGGGCGACTACAAGCTGCCGCCGGATGGCAATCCCTTCCACTTCCTGTTGTACTGCATCGCGATCCCCATCGGCGCTGTGGTCACGCTCGCCATGGCCGCCAATATCTTCAATGGCGGCCCGAAGCCGCAGGAAGAGCAGGAAGCGCCCCGGCGGATCACGCGGTAGACATATAAATGCATCCGCTGCGCCGCGAATCGCGCCGCAGCAGGAAATATCAGGAGGAAGCTACTACCATGGGATTGTTTGATAAGAAGTACTGCGACATTTGCGGCGAGAAGATCGGTCTTCTCGGCAACCGAAAGTTAGAGGACGGCAATCTCTGCAAGGACTGCGCGAAAAAGCTCTCGCCGTGGTTCAGTGACCGCCGCCGCTCCACGGTGGCGGACATCAAAGGCCAGCTCGCCTACCGCGAGGAAAACCGGGGCAAGGCCGCGCAGTTTTGTATCACCCGCTCGTTCGGCGAGGGCTGGAAGGTGCTGCTCGACGAGGAGCGCCGCTGGTTCACCGTCACCCGCGCGCGGGATCTTGCAGATGCCAACCCCGACATTCTGGACTTTGACGCCATCACCGGCTGCCGCATGGACATTGACGAGAGCCGCACGGAGCTGACACGCGAGGGATCGGACGGCAAGGAAGTGAGCTACGTTCCGCCCCGCTATGAGTATTCCTACGACTTTTATCTCGTCATCTCTGTCCGCCACCCCTACTTTGACGAGATGCGCTTCTCTCTCAACGCAAGCTCTGTGGACTATGAGCCCCAGCAGCTGCCGCAGCGCGCACCGATGAGCCGCGCGTCGGCAGGCCGCACGATGGAGCGCTCCAAGGCGATCATCCCCAGCCGCGTCGACCCGGAGGACTGCGCAGAGTACCGCAAGTACCGGCAGATGGGCGACGAGATCTGCCAAGCGCTTGAGCAGGCGCGCAGCGGCGGAGAGGCCGCCAATGACGCGCAGGAAACGCCCGTCACGAGTGAAAGCACGGCAAACACGGCAGGCCCATGGACCTGCCCCGCCTGCGGCGGCGCCAACACGGGCAAATTCTGCGAATACTGCGGTTCGCCCCGCCCCTGACACGCAGCGCTGCACAGCACGGATGCCGCCGCGGCAGGAAGCGGACAACACATGGGAACGCCCCTTCGAGGGATCAACAATATATAAATACAAAAATTTTAGGAGGAAACGATTATGGCGAACCTGACCGGAAATTTGAAGGACTCTATGACCGCAACCTTCCCCCGCGAATTTGATATCCCCAACGCAATGACGATCCAGGAGATCTATGACAAGCTGAACGCCCGCGCCGCAGCGTTCCAGATGCCGTTTTCCGTCAAGGGCGGTATTCCCGGCGAGCGCGTCGTCTTTGAAAAGGAACCAAACCTTGATGTTATCATCTGGCTCCATGTCAAGAACGGCACGCACATCAAGATCACGCCTGTCACGCAGGATAGCAGCGCCACGATCAACGGCATCGACGTCGGCAAAAACAGCGTGATGCGCAAGGGCGTCAAGGGCGTTGCCAGCAGACCGCTGCTGCAGGGCCAGTACATCGACGGTGTGACCGACACCATCAAGAAGATCCTTGCCGACGAGACGGTTCCCGATTATGTGGCGCCTGCGGTAATGCCCGGCGCGGATAAGCCCCTGAACTGGCTGACCCTCCTGCTGCTTTGCATCTTCGTCGGCGGCGCTGGCATCCACCGCTTCTATGCGGGCAAGATCGGCACGGGCATTCTCTACCTCTTCACCGGCGGCCTGTTTGGCATCGGCTGGCTCATCGACCTCGTCAAGATCGCCACCGGGAAATTCACGGATAAGAACGGCAACGTCATTCAGAAGGCGTAGTGCCAGCGGTTGAAGCGCGATAGCGGCATCACAAACCTGCATGGTAAGGAGTAAAGCATGAAAAAGATATTATCTCTTGCGCTGGCACTGCTGATGCTGCTGTCCCTTGCCGCCTGCGGCGGCAAGGACGGCGGCAAAGGCGGCAAAGACAGTGAAAAGAGCGAACCGCAGCTGCGGGACTGGTGGGACGGCGACTGGTACGGCTGGTGGAAGATGACCGGCTGCTGGGGCGGCTACGAGGACATGGAGGGCGAATGGTGGGACGTTTGCGGCACCATCGACATCGGCACCGACAACCTCGGCACGGTCACGCTCTGGGATGAGGACTATTCCAAGGACAGTCCCATGGTCAAGGCGACCGTCAGCCTGAACGAAGCCGGTACCGGCGAGCACGGCACGCTGATGTCTGAGGGCGGCCAGTTCACGGACATTGCCCTCGAACACGCGGACTGGATCGTTGACCCGGGCCTTCTTGAGTATGAGGATCTCATCTGCATCGACGGCTACTATGAAAATGGCGATGATGAGTTCTACTACGAGATCTATCTGCGCCCGTGGGGCACCATCTGGGACGATGTGGACGAGGATTCGCGTCCCTATTCCTATGACGACTGGTATCTGCCGCTCATCGAGGCCGGAAAATCCATGCCGGATGTCATCGGCGAGGGCGCCCCGGCGGAGGGCGGCGACACGAACGCTCCCGCGTCGAACAAGGGCGCGGACGCGCCCGGCGGCACCGGCCTTGTGAGCGAGGAAGCGGTGCAGAAGGGCTACGTCTGGATGAACGAGGTCAATAACAATATTTTTGACAGCACCTATGAAGACCTCGTCGATTACTTCGGCGTGGAGGGCGAGTTTGTCAAGGAAGAGTACAGCGACCACATGAAGTGGAACCAGCGCTACTATAAGTGGGTCTCGAAGGACGACTCCACCCACTACATCTACGTCAACTTTGCCGAGAAGGAACCGGGCGTTTATACGATCAGCAGCTTCAACACCAGCGGTTTCTCCGGCAAGGAGGCCATCGAGAAGTATCTTGATACCGTGAAGGCCGAGGCCGCCGAGCGTGACAAGGCAGCCACCGCAAACGCCAAGATGAAGGACTTCTCCGTGACCGTCACACAGTTCGCGCACGACGATGTCGCGGTCAAGATCACGACGAAGATCCCCGAGTCCGGCTGGTCGTATGACGAGGGAAAGAAATGCCTTGTGGAAAACGACGATCCCACAGCCTTCGGCGCAGGCGCCATCAGATTCGAGGTAAGAGGCAGCGTGGAGGACTTCGACTACTACAAGGACAACTTTGAAAACTACCAGGACATCGATGATCGCGTGATCGGCGGCATCACCTTCAAGGGCCGCACCTACAAGCGCATCGGCTACGACTGGATCGAGTACGTCGCGCAGATCGACGATGGGCGTGCGCTGTCCATCGGACTGACAGATATTGACTGCGTTCCAGGCACGATGCCCGACGTTATCCTCAGCGGCATGACGATCAAGTAACGATACCGCCAAGCGCGATTTTTTCAGCAGCATTCTCTTTGCATGACCCAGGCATCTGAAACGGCGCCCGCCCGCAGCGCGGGCGGGCGTCTCTATGGAAGACAATGAAAGAGGTGGAACCATCTATGCCAGCACAGGTGACCAACTATCAATGCCCCGGCTGCACCGGACCGCTGCACTTTGTGGGCGCTTCCGGCAAGCTCGAGTGCGATTACTGCGGCGCGAGCTACGACGTAGCGGAGATCGAAGCGCTTTACGCAGAAAAAGAGGAAAAAGCCGCGGCCGCACAGCAGGCGGCCGAGGAAAAGGCAGCAAAGCAGAAAGAAACGTCCGCCGACGGCGGCGATTGGGATACCTCCGGCTTCAGCGACGACTGGGGCGAGGAGGCAGACGGCATGAAGGCTTACATCTGCCCGAGCTGCGGCGCGGAGCTCCTCTGCGACGAAAGCACGGCGGCAACATCCTGCCCCTACTGCGGCAACCCCACGGTCGTACCGGGGCAGTTCTCCGGGGAGCTGAGGCCGGATTACATCATCCCCTTCAGGCTCAGCAAGGAGGACGCCGTCAAGGCGCTCAAGGCGCACTACAAGGGCAAGATCCTCCTGCCGGGGAGCTTTACCAAGGAAAACCACGTACAGGAGATCCGCGGCATTTACGTCCCCTTCTGGATGTTTGACGGTGAAGCGGAGGGCGACGCCCACTACGAGGCGACCCGCTCCCACAGCTATGTCTCCGGCGACTACGAGATCACGGAAACGGAGCATTACGATGTTTACCGCGCAGGCTCGGTTGCCTTTGAGATGGTGCCGGTGGACGCTTCGAGCAAGATGCCGGATGACCACATGGACTCCATCGAGCCCTACGACTACGAGGAGCTGAACAACTTCTCCACAGCCTATCTCCCCGGCTTTCTTGCCGACAAGTACGACGTGAGCGTAGAGGAGAGCCGCGAGCGCGCAGACGCACGCTGCGAAGGAACGCTCGTTTCCGCGCTGCGCGCGAGCGTGACGGGCTATGACACCTGCGTTCGCCTGGCTGGAGAGGCAAACCTGAAGCGCGGCAAGGTGCACTACGCCCTCATGCCCGTGTGGATGCTCAACACCAAGTGGCAGGGGAAGGATTTTCTCTTCGCCATGAACGGGCAGACGGGAAAGATGGTGGGCGATCTGCCGGTCAGCTGGGGAAAATTCTGGGGCATGTTTGCCGGTATCGGGGCCGGCCTGTCGCTCATCGGTTCGATCGTGACCACGCTGGTCATGCTGCTGCGATAAGGGGGGACGGACATGAAAAGAAGAATAAGCGCTTTCCTGACGGCGCTGCTGCTGGCGCTGAGCCTGTGCGTTCCCGCCATGGCGGAAACAGATTACGGCCTCATCTATGACGAGACGGAGCTGCTCTACTCAGAGGACCTTGCCACCCTTGGCGAGCATACGCTGCCGGAGCTTTCCGAGGAGCTTGGCTTCGAGATGCGAGTCGACGTGCTGACCGGAAACAGCTACGAGAGCATCAACGCCGCAGCCGAGGGCATTTACGAAAGATTCGGCTACGGCTACGGAAGTAAGAGCGAGGGCGCAACGCTGACCGTCCTCATGGAGCCGCAGGACGACGGCCCATATGCCATGCCCGAGCACGGCGGCTGGTGCGTTTATGTCAGCCTGAGCGCGGAGCGCGGCAGCGACCAGGCGCTGACCGACGCGCTCTACGCCGCGGCAGCGCCCTATATGGACGATCCCTCCACGTGGAGCGGCGGGGATATGGACATGGCCTCCGCAGCGCTTTCGTGGGCCGTGAGCGACATGGCGGCAGCGGCGGCAGACTATCTCGATGGCGGCAATTCCGGCGCAGATGATGCAAGCTGGGCCGGCGAGCCGGATCCGGACGAAGACCCGGGTATGAGCAATGCCTACTCTCCCTATGTGTACGATGTCGCCGAGCTCCTCACTCTCGAGGAATGGCAGGAGCTGGAAACGAAGGCGGAGATGATCTCGCTGCGCCATGATTGCAGCGTATACGCCATGCTGATAGACGACTACCTGGACTACAGCTCCGGCGGAGATGTTTACGATACGACCACCGAGATCTACCACGCGCTCAAGCTCGGCTCCGGCAGAAGCCGGAACGGCATCATCATCCTGCTGAGCATGGATGATCGCGATTACGCCATGTTCGTCTACGGCGAAAACGCGGAGTACGCCTTCAACAAATACGGGCAGGAGCAGCTGGAGGACGAGTTCCTCGGCTACTTCGGCAACAACGACTGGTACGGCGGCATCTTGCATTATCTGGACGCCTGCGACGAGTTCCTCACGCGCGCGGAAGAAGGAAAGCCCGTGCGGCAGAATCCCCTGCCGATCTATCTCATCGTTGTGGCGGTCTCCTTCGTCATCTCCCTTGCAGTCTGCCTTGTGCTGAAGTGGAAGATGAAGACCGTCCACAAGAAGATAGAGGCCAACGAGTATGTTTCCGCGGGCGGCCTGCATCTGACAGAGCAATACGACCGCTACACGCACACCACCGAAACGCGCACCAAGATCCATTCCGATTCTGACAGCGGCAGCGGCAGCTCCAGCTGCAGCGGTGGCGGTGGCAGCGGCCGCAGCGGAAAATTCTAAGGAAGGAGGACCGCGCCAATGAAGCATCTGCACCTGCGCCGTTTCCTCCCGGCAGTTCTGTGTCTATCGCTCATTTTGAGCCTCACTGCCTGCGGCGGGAAAGACGACGCGCCGGAAACGGGCGGCGGAAACATCGACGTAGAATCGTTTTCCGGCGGCAAGGGCGGCGCGTCGCCGGTAAAATCCGATTCCAGGCAGGCGGCGGCATCTCTCGAGCGCGTGCGCGACTGCCTTAGCTACAGCGATGAGATCACCGGCGCGGTGGCCTACCTCGGCCAGCGCGAGCGGCGCGACCGCTCAACGATGTCCGACTGGCTGAACGAAAACTGCGGCGACCTTGCCGCCGAGCTGCCCTTCCTGCTGGATATCCCGGATGATCTCATCCTCGGCGCGGGCTATGGCAAGCTCTACTGCATCGTGCCGCGCGACGAGAACACCAGCCTTGCCGTGAACCACATCACATGGCAGGCGCGCGGCAACGGCCTCCATCCCGAGGTGGACGAGGTGCTCTACCGTGAGGAATGCGCCCAGCCTGTGCTGGTGTTCGTCGACCCGGGCGAACCGGACATTGAGATCTCCCTTGTGACGAACGAGGGCGCAACGCTCACCTGGACGCCGCAGATCGACGAAAATGAAATTCCCATCGTACCGATCGGCGATGACGGCGAGGCGCTGCTGATGGACTTTGCCATCTACGGCTATACGACCGGTCTCGACTACGGCGGCGACTGGGATGGCGGCGACTGGGACGACGGCGAGCCGGCGGGCGACGACTGGTGGCTGCCGCCGACGAACGAAGGCCTTCAAAACACCCGTTGGGTATGCGGGGCATGGGCCATTGAGTTCCTTGCCGACGACAGCGAGCCGGGCTACGCAGGCTCCGCCTACGTCTACTTCCAGCCGCAGGAGTATCAGGAATACGAGCTTGTCCGCGCCGGTGTCTGGCGCATGGAGGACGACTGTGTTCGTTTAAAGCTCACCGCACCCGTCATCGACGGCGACGTGGACGCTGCCTTCCCCATTCTCATCGCCCCCTCTGGCGAGGAGATGCACTTCCAGCGCGCACGCACCGGCGAGGGAATGCCCTTCCTGCCGGACGGGCTGGATTCCATCGACCTGACGCTGAGCTATTATATCTGAGGCATCCGAAAAACAACAATCACAGGCCCGACAGTCAATGAACTGTCGGGCCTGTGATATTTCTTACTCTCTATGCCTGTGTGCAAGGCTGAGGGAACAGGAAAGGCGGCCGCAGACATACAGTCTACAGCCGCCCTTCCCGAGACATGAAAACC
>ERZ1032651.616-NODE-616-length-10328-cov-11.695707_pt1 | contig 10328 bp, 7 predicted proteins | sample MGYA00518732_ERZ1032651 | MGnify/ENA primary metagenome ERZ1032651 (study PRJEB33719, sample SAMN04261399) | wastewater metagenome | biome: periurban shantytown; feature: human; material: feces | host: Homo sapiens | place: Peru: Lima | collected 2013-01-03 ...
GTTCAACTATCTCCTTACAGGGTAAAGGTGGCGGTCTTACCGCTGTACAAGACGGCAGTTAAGGTGTTGCCCTCCAGCGTAAAGTACGCACAGGAGCGCAGAGCGGCATAGGGGTTCTTTTTCATCTTCACTGCCGGCGCCTTTTCATTATCCGAGTAGGTAAAACCCTTTTGCAGTCCGCCGGCTTGCAGTTCCTTGTCCGTCATGGCAAAGCAGGTCAGCCCCTCCCCTTTGCGCACAGACAACTCCGTTGCCACATCAAAGTTATACACCGTGTCGCCCAGGGTACAATGGGTAAAGTACCAGGGATTACCGGCGGCGTCCTTGCCGACGATATGCCCGGCGTCCACCCCGCCCTGTTGCAGCAGGAACTCAAACATACCGCTGATGGCAGCACTCATGCCCTTGCCTTTCAAAATGGCGGTGTAAGTGTCGGTCGCACTGTTGTCATAAGTCGTGTGGGTTGCCACATAGTGGTACACATTGAGTAGATACACATTATTGCTCACCGTGCCCTTGCCGCAGGCTTTCAGAATGGTATGGACCTTTTGGGAAAAGGCGCCCACCAGCTGGCGATGCGTATCTGCATCGTTTTTATATTTGATGGTCACGCCGGAATTGTCGCTGTTCACCGAAACCGTATCTACCAGTGCCATCAACGGAAAGCCGGTGTACAGCAGCCGGTTCACATCGTCCATCATATCCGTATTCACCCGCACGACCACACCGCCCTCTGCAATGGCTTTGGCGATCTTCTCATACGCCCGCACGGCACTGGGGTCCGTCTGCGCATAATGGCTGTCATACGTATAGGCCAGGGTGTAGGCGGCAGGCGCAGCCGTGGTCGTCTCCTCCTTGCCACCCTTCGAGCAGGCAGAGAACAGTCCCACTGTCAGCACCAGTGCCAGCAGCACAGAAATCGTCTTTTTCATAAAACACCTCAACGCAGTTGAGCAAACAAATGCTCCGTATTTGCAAAAAAAGTTTGGTAAGCCCGGCAATAATCCGTGCCCACTCGGTTGCGCTTGCAGCCGCCGCCCCGACAAAGCGTGAACCAGCGGCAGGTCTTGCACGCCGGGGGCAACTGAAAAGAATTCTTTAAGAATTCCACCATCTTTTCACTATGGAAAAAGCCGTCAAAATCCCCGGCACAGATATTGCCCAGGTACCAATCATCGGTACAGTAAAAGTCACAGGGGTAGGTACTGCCATCCGCCTCCACCACAAACTGGGTAGCGCAGGTGCCGTTCATACCGCACTGCTCTGCATTCTGCCCCCGAGCCAACAGCAAGTAATTGTCAAACATACGCACAGACACCGGGTTACCCCGCAGGGCATCGTTGGCATACAGTTTGAACCCCTGCTGCAAAAAGGTGGCGTAGTCGTCATCGGTCATAAACAGATCCTCCGGCGCATCCATAGCAAAGGGGCGCAGGCAGGGTATGTACTGCAAGTGGCGCAGCCCCTGCTGCTTAAAGAAGCGATAGGACGATCGCACATGGGTAGCGCCGTAAGCGGTGAGCACCGAGAGAATATTAAAAGGCACCCTGCGCCGGATCAGCAGCTGCACACCGCGAAACACATCATCAAAGGAGCTGCGCCCGTCCGGGTACACCCGGTAACGGTTGCCCTCCCGGTCGCCGTCCAGAGACACGCCCACCAAACAGCCGTATTCCAAAAACAGGTCGCACCATTCGTCGTCCAGCAAAGTACCGTTGGTCTGCACGCAGAACTGGACGGTCACGCCTGGGCGCTGCCGTTCCTTGCAAGAGGAGAAGAAAAAGCGAAAAAAGTCTTTCCCCGCCAGCAGCGGTTCCCCGCCCTGAAAGGTAAAATATACCGGTCCGTCCCCGGCAAAAGCCAGAGCCTTGTCCATCACCTGCAAGGCAGTATCCCGAGTCATATAGCCCTTGTTCTCCGTCTGCCGGGTAGCAGCCAGGTCGTGGTAAAAGCAGTATTTACACCGCAGATTGCAGTTGCCGGAAGCCGGCTTGAGCATCACTGAAATGGGCATAAGCGCCTCCGTTAGCGTACTTGAATTTGGGACAGTACCTGCCCCACCTTTTGGTGCAGCACCAGGTCTGCCAGCTTGTCCGCCGGGGTAGGATCCCGGTTAATGAGCACAAAATGATCCCCCTGAAAGTAGCGGATAAAGCCCGCCGCCGGGTACACAGAAAGAGATGTACCCGCCACGATCAGGCAGTCCGCCCGGGCAATGGCATGTACGGCACCCTCTACGGTCTGTTGGTCAAGTCCTTCCTCATACAGCACCACATCCGGCTTGATGATCCCACCGCAAGCGCACCGGGGTATACCGGCAGCCTCTGCCACCGCCTCCACGCCGTAGGCTCTGCCGCAGCGCATACAGTGATTACGCAGCACGGAGCCGTGGAGTTCATATACCGTGCGGCTGCCCGCTGCCTGGTGCAGGCCGTCAATATTCTGGGTCACCACAGCGATGCACTTGCCTGCTTGCTCCAGCTCTGCCAATTTGTAATGGGCAGCGTTGGGCTTGGCATTCGGACACAGCATTTTGCTGCGGTAAAATCGGTAGAATTCCGCCGGGTTCTCGTCAAAAAAGCTGCGAGAAAGGATCTGCTCCGGCGGATAGTCGTATTGCTGATGATACAAGCCGTCCACACTGCGAAAGTCCGGAATACCACTCTCGGTAGACACCCCGGCGCCGCCAAAAAAGACGATGCGCCGAGAACGATCTACAATTTCCTGTAAAGTCATCCCTTAATCCTCACTGCCGTGCGCGCCACGGGGCTTTCCGCAGTCACGCCGTTTGTTTTGGTTTGCGCCACCAGGCGATAGGCGGCGGTTTTGCCCCGCTTGGGGGCTGTGTCGATATAGCGGGTGCCGGTGCGCGTTGCCACCCGGCGGTATTTGCCGCGGATGCTGCCGTCTCTACGGTACAACACATATTGCTTGGCGCCGGGTACCGCTTTCCATTGCAGGGCGATCTTGCCCTTATTTTTGCCGCGGCAGATCCGGCCGCCTACCAGGCGGGTACTGCCTATGGTTGAGAACTTCATATTCTTGCTGCCCTGCGCGATTCCCTGCCCCTTGGTGTTGCCGGTAAGCCGATCGCCCACGGTGGTCAGGGCGGTTCCCGGCTGGGAACTCATCCCATAGCGACGGCAGCCGCTGATCCGATTGCTGCCGGTGGCGGCAGTGCTCTTCTCCGCCAGGCAAATGCCGTTATGACCCATTGCCTGAATGGTATTGCGCAGCAGGCGCGCCTTTTTGCTTCGCTGCACAAAAATGCCGTTGGTGGCCCCGGTGCGAATGGTGTTTTCCGTCACCTCTACCCCGTTGCTGTCCACAATGCAAACGGCGCTGGAGCGGCTGTTCGTTACCGTGTTGCTCCGCAGCTCGTTGCTGTGGGAGGCGTCCATACACTTCAGCCCGTTGTGTAGGGCGGTGCAAATATTTTTCTCGATCAAATTACCACTGCTGCCGTGAAGGAGAACTCCCACAGTGGTCTCCGCCGCCGCACCGGTATGGGTAATGCGGTTGTCTGCAAGCGTGCAGTTTTGCAGATCGGCGCCGGTGATCCCGCCGCCGGTGGTGGTAATGGTGTTACCACTGACCGTCAGGTTATAGACCGCATAATTTCCGGCAGGCATTTTGCCGGTGGCCTTGCCGCCGTACAGAAACATACCCCTGGGCTTGTCCATCTCCGCTGTTTGACAAACGGAGATGGTATTGTCGGTAATGCGGCTGCCGCAGTCCGTATTGCGCTTACCCAGCACCTTGCCGCTGCCGTCGGTGAACACATCGGTCACGCCGCTGTTTTTGCACATATAATATGCCACGCCCCGACCGCAGTCGGTGATGGTGTTCTTCTCGATCACTGTGTCCACATAATTGGTGCACACAATAGCCGTGCCTTGCAGGCGCCGAAAGATGTTGCCACGAATGGTAACGCCCTTCTGATACCGCCCGGCAAAGGCGTTGCGGGTGCCTACCCCGCAAATCAGGTCCTGAAACGTGCAGTCCTCTACGGTGACCTTTTGGTTCATCGTGCCGTCATAGGCCGGAAAGTTGGCGAAGTGCCGATTTTTCTCTAAAATATCAATTTGCAGCGCCTCTGCACTGCTCTCCGTTTGATTGGTCTGACCGGAGAACAGGCAGTTTACAAACCGCACATTGTACCCGGCGGCCAATTCTGCGTGGTGGGAATCTGTGTTGTTGAGAAATGCCGTGCCGTCCACGGTCACATTCTTGCAATGCGCCAGGCGCAGCAGGCAGGAGCCGTTGGTATTGCCCGGCGCATAATCCAGTGTGCCGCCCCGCAGCGTGCAGTTCTCCAACGCAGAATATCCGGTGTAGTCCTTGCCGGTACGGTCCCGATTGGGTGAGATAAAGATGTTGCCCTTGCCTGCATTGGCATTGAGCAGGGTCACCCCTGTCAGATTCAGGGTCATATCAGACGCCAGCACAGCGCTCTTTGTCATTCGATATTCCCCGGGGGTCACGGTAACCGTGCAGGTGCCGTAGGCGCCGCTGCGCACCGTGTCCAGCGCCGATTGCAGCGCCGGGCAAGCGTTCTCCGGATCCATGGGCGCAGCGTAACGCACCTGCCCGCTGCTGTCCCGCACAGTCACGCTCTCCCCTGCATAAGCAGCAAAGGGCGCGCCCGCCACTGCCAGTAGCAGCCAAAAGGCCAAAAACAGCGGAAGACACCGGCGAAAAAAACGCATTTTTTGCATAAAAACTAAAAACTCCCTCTTTACTTCTATTCCTGTATATATTAGTATAGTAGACTGAAAGTGTCAAGAAAGCAGGTGCGTTTTTTTGAAAAAAGCATTGATCGCCATGAGCGGCGGCGTGGACAGCTCCGTGGCCGCCAAACTGATGTTGGACGCCGGGTACGACTGTATGGGCGCCACCATGAAGCTGTTTGACAGCGACGATATTTTGATGGCCCAGCGGGAAAAGACCTGCTGTTCCCTGTCCGATGTGGAGGACGCCCGCAGCGTGGCCCGCCGACTGGGTATGCCCTATCAAGTGTTCAATTTTAAAGGTGACTTTAAGGAAAAAGTCATTGATAAATTTATTGCCACCTATGAGGCAGGCGGCACCCCCAACCCCTGCATTGACTGCAACAAGTGCTTAAAATTTGACACCCTGTGTCGCCGCGCCATCACCCTGGGCTACGACTATGTGGTCACCGGCCACTACGCCCGCATTGACTGCGTGGACGGCCGCTATCGGCTGCGCAAGGCGCTGGACGACAAAAAGGACCAAAGCTATGTGCTCTATAATCTATCCCAGGAGCAGCTGGCCCACACCCTGTTTCCCTTAGGTGAGCTGCATAAGGACCAGGTGCGCGCCATTGCAGAGGAAAACGGCTTTATCAACGCCCACAAAAGAGAAAGCCAGGACATTTGCTTTGTGCCGGACGGGGACTACGCCGCCTTTATTGAAAGCTATACCGGCCGCCACTATCCCCCCGGAGATTTTGTAGACACACAGGGGAATGTACTGGGCCGCCACAAGGGCATTATTCGCTACACCATCGGCCAGCGCCGTGGGCTGGGTCTTGCGCTGCCGGCGCCGCTGTATGTGTGCAAGAAGGATCCGGAAAGCAACACGGTGACCCTGTGCCCCAACGACCAACTAAACAGTACGGTGGTGCGGGTGACCGAGTTCAACTGGCTGAGCATTGCAGCGCCTGCCGAACCGCTGCATGCTGCTGCCAAGATCCGCTACAATATGCACCAGGCGCCCTGCACCGTAGAGGTGCTGCCCGGCGGCGATGTGCAGCTGACCTTTGACACGCCGCAACGAGCGGTGACCCCCGGTCAGGCTGCCGTTATTTATGACGGCGACACGGTACTGGGCGGCGGACGCATTGTATAACTGCAATTTATCACTTTAACTTGCTAAAGAATTTCGTTGACAAAGCCCGCCTGCAGTGCTATAATTTTCACACAGTCCTATAAGAGGATTATAAGTTAGCCAGGAAGGACCTAAATCCTATGACGGATTATTCCATTACCCTGCCCTCCTATTCCATCGGCGAGCAGGTTTACAAGCAAATTCCAACGGTGTGCGCGCCCTTTGGCGCCACAGCGGTGGTGATCGGCGGACACAAGGCCATGGCAGCGGTGCGGGAGCGCCTGCTGGCCGCGATCCAAGGCAGCGCCGTGACCATTACGGATTTTGTGTGGTACGGCGGCGAGGCCAGCCGGGAGAACATTGCTGCCTTGGCAGAGAACCCGGCAGTGGCAGCAGCAGATATGATCTTTGCTGTTGGCGGCGGCAAGGCACTGGACACCGGCAAAGCCTATGGGGAAGAAAGCGGCAAGCCGGTATTCACCTTTCCCACCATTGCCTCCACCTGCGCGGCCACCACGGCAGTATCGATTCTGTACCACGCAGACGGCACCTTTTTGGCGCCGGATTTTCACAAAGCGCCGCCGGTGCACGCCTTTATTCTGCCCTCGGTGATTGCAGCCGCCCCACGGCGCTACATTTGGGCCGGTATGGGCGACACTTACGCCAAGTATTTTGAGGCGGAGATGAGCTCCCGAGGTGAAGCGCTGGTGCACTACCATGCCCTGGGTGTAAATGTGAGCCGAATGTGCTTGGACCCGCTGCTCACCTACGGTGCACAGGCCATGGCAGATATAGATGCCGAGCGCTGCACCTATGCAGTGGAGCAAGTCATTCTGGCTATCATCGTCACCACCGGCATTGCCTCTATTTTGTTGACGGCAGAGCATATTGTGGATTACAATTCCGGCCTGGCGCACGCCGTGTTTTACGCGCTCACCGCCTGGCCCCATATTGAGGCGCGCCATCTGCACGGTGAAGTGGTGGGCTTTGGCGTGCTCATTCTGCTGCTGACCGACGGCAATTTGGACGGCTTCCGCCAGATGTACGCTTTCAACAGAAGCGTGGGACTCCCCACCGCCCTCTCCCAAGTGGAGATGACCGGTGCCGATGTGGAAAAGCTGGTGCCCCTGGTAGCCAAAATGCCGGACATTGCCCACAACCCCTACACCATAACCGAGGAAATGCTGCACAAAGCCTTTGCAGACCTCGATTATTATAATCAACACCAAGCGTTTAAGGAGAATGAATGATGAAAAAGTTTTTTGCCACCCTGCTGTGCCTGGCACTGGTTGCCGGCCTGTTCGCCGCCTGCTCCGGCAGCAAAGATGACAATGCCAAAGCAGACAGCAAGAAAGTAGGCATTGCCGTGCTGTCCGAGAACGGCGCCTTTACCGATATGCGTACCGGGATCGAGTCTAAGCTGAAAGAGAAGTACGGCGACAATGTGACCTGCGTGTACAAGAACGCTGCCGGTGACGCCGCCAGTCTGAGCACCATTGTGTCTGACTTTGACAATGGCGATTATGACGCAGTATTCACCATCGCCACCCCGGCCACGCAGGCGTTTGTGAACCAGGAGTCCGAAACCCCTTGCTTCTTCTGCGCCGTGTCCGACCCGGTAGCTGCCAAAGTCATGACCGCGCTGGACACCCCGGACAAAAACGCTACCGGTACTTCCAACGCCATTCCGGTATCTGAGATCATTGACATGGGCTACAAGCTGACCCCGGATGTAAAAAAATGGGGCTTTATTTACTCCACCAGCCAGGTGAACGCCACCTCCACCGTGAAGGCGGCCGAGAAGTACCTGGACAGCAAGAAAATCGCTTATGCGGAAAAGACCGTGGAAAACTCCGCCGATGTGAAGTCCGTCACCCAGTCCCTGATTGACGGCGGCTGTGATGTAATCTTCGTACCCAACGACTCTGTGGTACAGGACGGTGTGTCCGCCCTGACAGAGCTGTGCCAGGAGAAGAAGATTCCCACCTACTGCTCCTCTGCCACCACGGTTGCCTCCGGCTGCACCGCCACCCTGGCCATTGACGACAAGGGCATCGGCGAAAAGACCGCAGAAATGGCTATTCAGTATTTTGACGGCAAAAAGGTAGCGGAGATCCCCGCCCAGGTGTGCGGCATCGACTACTGCTCCGTCAACAAGACAGCGCTGGCTGCCGGTGGTTTGGCTACCCCCACCAAGGACACCGTTGGCTATGAGGTCAAGGTGCTGGAAGCAGCAAAATAAGCAACAAAAATCACAAACCGGCGGGCGCGCTGCAAGGTGCGCCTGCTGCCATTTTTTCATACCCAAAGGAACAAGAACTTATGCTTTATCTCACTGCCCTGCAAGAGGGCTTACTGTACGGACTGTTGGCGCTGGGCGTTTACATCAGCCTGCGGGTGCTGGACATTCCCGACCTGACCACCGAGGGCAGCTTCGGTTTTGGCTCTGCACTGGCCGCCGTTTTGGCTGCCGGGGGCCACACCTATCTGTCCCTACCCATTGCCTTTTTAGGCGGCATGGCCGCCGGACTAATCACCGGGCTGCTGCAAACCAAGCTACAAGTACACCCGGTACTGGCCGGTATCATCACGATGAGCGGACTGTACTCCGTTAACTTGATTGTTCGGGGCGGCCCCAACCTGTCCATCGGCGCCGCCAATCTGTTTAAGCAGTTCTATAAGGCGATGCACCTGACCGGCGATCAGCGCAAGGTGGCCGGTGCGTTGCTGGCGCTGGCGATCTGCCTGGTAGTGACCCTGCTGCTGATTGTGTTCTTTAAGACCCATGTGGGCCTGTGTATCCGCGCTACCGGCGACAATCAGGATATGGTGCGTGCTTCCTCCATCAATGTGGACGCCACTCTGATCCTGGGGCTGTGCATCAGCAACGGGCTGATTGGTCTGGCAGGCGCACTGGTGACCCATTATGTAGGGTACAGCGACACCTCCACCAGCAACGGCACTCTGATCTACGGCCTGGCCGCCGTCATTATCGGCGAGGCGCTGTTTGGCAAGCGGGGCGTCACCGTGGGGCTGATCTCCGCCGTGTGCGGCTCCGTGATCTACAAACTGATCGTCACCTTTGTGGTGGATATTGAGCTGTTTGGCACCAACAGCGCCAATTTGATGAAGCTGATGTGCGCCGTGATCGTGGCTGCCACCTTTATTATCCCGGCTGCCAAGCGCACCGCCCGGAACCGCAAAGTAAAGAAGGAGGCCCGCCGCAATGCTTGATGTAAAGAATGTTTCCAAGACCTTTGCCAAGGGCACCGTCAATGAACACATTGCCTTGGAGAAGATCAATTTGCACCTGGATCGGGGCGAATTTCTCACCATTGTTGGCTCCAACGGCGCCGGCAAATCCACCCTGTTTAACCTGATCTGCGGCACCTTTATGCAGGACAGCGGCACCGTTACCCTGGACGGGCAGGACATTTCCTTTCTGCCGGAACACAGGCGTGCCAAGTTGATCGGCCGGGTGTTCCAGGACCCGATGAAGGGCACCGCACCGAATATGACCATTGAGGAAAACCTGGCGCTGGCCTACACCCGCGCCCACTCCAGCGGGCTGGCGCTGGCTCTGTCTAAGAAAAAGAGCAACTTTTTCCGGGAGCAGGTGTCTCGCTTTAATATGGGGCTGGAGGACCGAATGAAAACCAAGATCGGTCTGCTGTCCGGTGGGCAGCGGCAAGTGGTCACCTTGCTGATGTGCACCATCTGCACCCCCAAGCTGCTGCTCTTAGACGAACACACCGCCGCGCTGGATCCGGTCACCGCAAAAAAGGTGATGGACATTACCAACGAGATCGTGGCAGAAAACAACATCACCACCATGATGATCACCCACAATATGTCCTCTGCACTGGCCACCGGTGACCGCACTATTATGATGGACAGCGGCCGAATCATCATTGACCTGGACAAGGAGCAAAAGGCCCATATGACCGTGTCGGATCTGCTGGCACTATATCGGGAAAAAGAGACCAAAGAGTTTGACACCGACCGCATTTTGCTGCAAAAAGAGGAGCCTATCCAATGAAATGTATCAGCTGGAATGTAAACGGCCTGCGAGCCTGTATGGGCAAGGGCCTTGCCGACTTTTTTGCTGCAGTAAACGCGGACCTGTTTTGCCTGCAAGAGACCAAGCTGCAAGCGGGGCAAATTGACTTTGCGCCGCCGGGCTACCACGCCTACTGGAACTATGCGGAGAAAAAGGGCTACTCCGGCACCGCCATCTTCTCCAAACAGGAGCCGCTGCGGGTGCAGTACGGCATGGGCAAGGAGGAGCACGACCGGGAAGGGCGGCTGATCACCCTGGAATTTCCTGCGTTCTACTTTGCCACCGTGTATGTGCCCAATTCTCAGCGAGAGTTAACCCGGCTGGACTACCGTATGCAGTGGGAGGACGACTTTCTTGCTTATCTGCAAACCCTGGATCAAAACAAACCGGTGATCTTCTGCGGCGACCTGAATGTGGC
>ERZ1032651.632-NODE-632-length-10071-cov-21.023762_pt1 | contig 10071 bp, 7 predicted proteins | sample MGYA00518732_ERZ1032651 | MGnify/ENA primary metagenome ERZ1032651 (study PRJEB33719, sample SAMN04261399) | wastewater metagenome | biome: periurban shantytown; feature: human; material: feces | host: Homo sapiens | place: Peru: Lima | collected 2013-01-03 ...
GACTTGCAGCGACGGACCTCAGGACACTCTTACACCACGTCTGCGCGCGCGACCAATAACAAGCGCGCGGAACGAGTCTTTCGAGTCGAAAGGCAATTTACAGCCAGCGGTTTTAACGTTCCCGGAAGGGGCGGATGCTGAAAACTCCGCTTTTTGCACGTTCCGAGGGCTACCACGTGCCCTACAAGGCCCAAAGAGGCGGATTTTGTTTTAGCTACGCCATCGGGATACGGTCGTGGTTGACTTGGCTGTAAAACAGGCGCTGAATCTCGGCCGCATCGCGTGACTGGCCGAGCGCCCACATGGTCTTGGCCACGAGCGTTTCGGTGGTCATGTCGTCGCCGCGCAGAATGCCCGGATGATCGGCGTAGGCACGGCCGACCTCATAAACACCCAGGTCAAGGCCCTCCTCGGGGACCTGCGTGGTCATAACGACGGTGCGGCCCGAATCGACCCAGCGGAAAATCGCCTCCTGGAATGATTCGCCGGACTCGCCGAACTCGGGGATACCGCCAATGCCAAAGGTCTCCAGAATCACGGCGTCGTAGCTATCGGCCAGGGCGTCCAGGATACCCGGGTTCACGCCGGGCGTGAGCTTAAGGACAAACACGCGCGGGTCGATGCTGTCGTAGAAACGCACCGGGTTTTCGCCCTGATGCGTGCCGTGAAGCCCGTTGCGCACAATGCGGTCGTTGCGGATGTAGGCAATGGGCGGATAGTTGACACTAATGAACGCGTTAAAGCTCATGGTGCGCTGCTTGCGGGCGCGCGTGCCGGCAATGGCGACGCCGCCAAACACGATCGAGACGTCGTGTGAATGCTCGTCGAGCGCATAGAGCAGGCTCTGGTACAGGTTGAGCTTGGCATCGGTAAAGGGGTTGCCCATGGGCTTTTGCGAGCCGGTGAGCACGATGGGCTTGGGGCTGTCCTGAATCAGGTAGGAAAGCGCTGCCGCGGTGTAGCTCATGGTGTCGGTGCCGTGCATGATCACGAAGCCGTCGTGGTCGGCATAGCCCTCGACAATGACGTCGCGGATGCGCATCCAGTCGCTCGGGCGCATATTGGTGCTGTCGATGTTCATGGGCTGCACGACGTCGAGCTCGCAGAGCCCCGAGATCTCGGGGACGCTCTGGGCGAGCTCCTCACCGGTCAGGGCGGGGGAGAGGCCGTTGCCGTCCTCGGTCGATGCGATGGTGCCGCCCGTGGCGATGAGAAGGATGCGCTTCATGCTGGTATTCCTATCGTATTTGCCGCCGCAGAGGCGGAGTTGTTCGGCAGTATTGTGGCACAGGGCGTCCAATGTTCAAACGTATTACATCATCTGTAACGTTTGGTAACACTTCAATTGCCGTCAAATAGGGGCCCAGGTCGTGCGTTTGCCGTGCGCTGATGCCTGTGAGGGGGGAAGAAACCCCATATAACGTGTACACTATGGAAGTTATTTTCGTTCATTCACGCGGGTGGGCACCGGCTCCCCGCCAACAAGAGGGGGAAACCATGGATCAAAAGGCTTCCGCAAAGGTCCTCGTACTCGACTTTGGTGCGCAGTACGGTCAGCTCATTGCCCGTCGTGTCCGCGACCTCAACGTGTATTCCGAGATTGTCCCCTGCGACATCTCGGCCGACGAGATTCGCGAGATGAACGCCTCTGCGCTCATCCTTTCCGGTGGCCCGGCTTCCGTGTATGCCGAGGACGCTCCGTCCATCGATCCTGCCATCTTTGACCTGGGCCTTCCCGTCCTGGGCTTCTGCTACGGCCATCAGATCACGGCCGTAACGCTCGGCGGCAAGGTCGGCCACTCCGAGGTGGGCGAGTATGGCCGCGCCACCATCACGCGCACGGCTGGTGCCAAGCTCTTTAACTCTACGCCCATGGAGCAGACCGTGTGGATGAGCCACCGCGACGCCGTTTCCGAGGTGCCCGAGGGCTTTACCGTTACCGCCAGCACCGACGTGTGCCCGGTTGCCGCCATGGAGTGCGTCGAGCGCAAGATTTTCACCACGCAGTTCCACCCCGAGGTCAAGCACTCCGAGTACGGTCAGCAGCTGCTGAGCAACTTCCTGTTTGAGATCTGCGGCCTGGAGCCCAACTGGAGCATGGACAACCTGGTCGAGACCATGACGGCCGAGTTCCGCGAGAAGGTCGGCGACGACCGCGTGATTCTGGCCCTGTCCGGTGGCGTCGACTCCTCCGTCGTGGCTGCGCTGGGCGCTCGCGCCGTGGGCAAGCAGATGACCTGCGTGTTCATCAACCACGGTCTGCTGCGCAAGGGCGAGCCCGAGCAGGTGGAGGAGGTCTTCACCAAGCAGTTTGACGTCGACTTTATCCACGTCCACGCCGAGGACCGCTATGCCGAGCTTCTGGCCGGCGTGACCGAGCCCGAGGAGAAGCGTCGCATCATCGGTACGCAGTTCTGGAAAGAGTTCTTCGCCGTGGCGCAGCAGCTCGAGACCGATGGCAAGCCGGTCAAGTACCTGGCTCAGGGCACCATCTACCCCGACATCATCGAGTCTGGCGCTCGCAAGACGGGCGGCAAGACGGCCACCATCAAGAGCCATCACAACCTGATCCCGTTCCCCGAGGGCGTGCACTTCGACCTCATCGAGCCGCTCGATCACTTCTTTAAGGACGAGGTCCGCGCGCTTGGTCTGGCGCTGGGCCTGCCGGGTCATATCGTGTTCCGCCAGCCTTTCCCGGGCCCGGGTCTGGCCATCCGCATTATCGGTGCGGTCGATAAGGAGAAGCTCGAGATCCTCAAGAACGCCGACGCTATCGTGCGCGAGGAGCTGGATGCTTACAACCAGCGTCTGTTTGAGCAGACCGGCGAGCGCAACTCCGAGCACAGCTGCTGGCAGTATTTCGCGGTCCTGCCCGACATTAAGTCCGTCGGCGTTATGGGCGACGAGCGCACTTATCAGCGCCCGATCATCCTGCGTGCCGTCGAGTCCAGCGATGCCATGACCGCCGACTGGGCCAAGCTGCCCTACGACGTGCTGGCCCGCATTTCCGGCCGCATCGTTGCCGAGGTTCCCGGCGCCAACCGCGTGTGCTACGACATCACGTCCAAGCCGCCCGCGACGATCGAGTGGGAGTAGGACGACAGGGTTCTGACCTGCGATTTTGAGTGCCGCACTATGCCGCTGAGTTTCGTTTCGTACGAGAGTCACGGCAAAGCCACCAGCGACGGAGATGAGTAAAAGCGATTAAAGAGCCTCCGTTCCCTGCGTTGGGACGGAGGCTCTTTCTTTGCCGTTTTACTCCCTTGTCTCCGTTCGGGGATTATTTCTTGCTCATTTAGGGCTATTCGCGCTGAAAGATTTTGACTAGCTTGGTGTCCTTTATTTCGTAGACAATGTCTGCGACGTTCTCGACCAGCCTCTTATCGTGGGAGACGAACACTATCGTTCCGGCATAGGCGCTCATCATCTGCTCGAGGGCTTCGGCGCTCTTGATGTCCAGGTAATTTCCAGGCTCGTCCATGAGCAAGATGTTGTATCTGCCCAGCAGCATCTTCGCGAGTAGCAGCTTGATGACTTCGCCTCCCGAGAGAACGCCAACGTCCTTTGTCAGGTCGCGCGGTCCGATTCCCATAGAGGCGAGGATGCCTCGAATTTCGGTCATGCTGTACTCGCAACCATCCTGCATGAACGAGATCGCAGACTGACGGGCGTCGAACTTGTAGCCTGTTTGCTCGAAGTAACCGATCTCTGCCTTGGGAGAGATGTTGATACCGTCGGCGCGTCGAGCGATTGCCTTCAGCAGGCTGGTCTTTCCTGTACCGTTGCCACCGGTGATGGCCACTTTGGCACCGAGCGGTATCTCGAATTTCGCGTGGTCATAGAGCATGCAGTTGCCGAAGCTCAAGCTGAAATCGTCTGCCGAGATGGGAAATTTACTATGCAGTTCCAGGGCCTTGCTCTGGCGGAACCGCACGGCGCGAATGCTATCTGGGGCCTCAATCCCTTCGAGCGCTTCGAGGCGCTTCTCCATGTCCTTAGCCGCCTGGTACATCCTCTTCTGTTTGGTGCCGGTTGCTTTCTGATGCCCCAATCGACCTGCATACTCGTTGCTTTTTTTCGCAGCCTTCCGCTTGGCGTCGACCTGCCGTGCTTTTTTCCGTTGTTTTTCGATGGCGGCTTCGAGGCGATCGCGCTCGCGCATCGCCTCTTCGTATCGAGTCGCCTGAGCTTTGCGCTCTTCTTCTTTCTGTCGCAGATAGTCGGAGTAGTCACCCCAGAATTCGGAAATACCGCCGTCTTTGAGCTCCCAGATCTTGTCCACCACCTGGTCGAGAAAATGACGGTCATGGCTCACGATGAGCAGGGCTCCATCAAATGCCTTGAGTTGTCCGACGAGAAGGCTGATGCCGTCTTGGTCGAGGTGGCTCGTAGGCTCATCAGCAAAGATCGCGCTTGCATGCTGGGAGAGCGCAGAGGCAATCTTGGCGCGTGTTTCCTCCCCGCCGCTCATCGTCTCCTGCGCCACTCCGGCGACGTTGAGACGGGAGAGCATCTCACCACTGCCCTGAGCCGCATCAAGGTCGAGTTCATCGAGTTGGCCGATGAGGGCAATGCTGCCGAAACGCCTGACGTCGGCGTCCGCAATGGTAAGATTGCCGCTCAGAATTTTAAGCAGGCTGGTTTTGCCTGCGCCATTGTCTCCCACCAAGCCGATGCGATCGTAGGAGTAGATTTCCAACTCTTCGATATCCAGGATATCGCGGCCGGCATATTCCAAAAAGATGTCTTTAGCTTTGACTATGAGTTCCATAGGTTGAACCGCCTTTTGTGTATTAGCCTTTTACTGGAAGCGCAGCCATGCCAAAAAAGATTGCTCACGTCGATTTTTCGCCTTTGCCCAATTGCCGGCGCGAGCGTTTTGACCTTGCGCAAGCCGGCAAATCCGAAAATGATAGTTGGCGACGAATAAGGAGCGCGATGTGGGATGTCAGTGCAATACCTCGTCGTCGCAAGGGCTTGAAGGCTGACGCTTGAACCGATGGCTGCCGCCTCTTTTTTTTCGAATACTTGGGCTATTGAATCCGCCCGGTATCTCTTTTCCCCGCGCTTCGGACGCTCGGAGCAAGCAGCATAGCCATCGCAAGCAGTACCATGGTCGCTCCAGAGCCGACGAACCATAACGGAGCTCCAAGCAGATCCGCAAAAACGGAGGGAGCTGCGAGGCCCATGGGCATGGCCCAAGCCATGATGGTTCCGTAGAGGCCGAAAACGCGGCCTAGGTACTCAGGAGGTATCTGCTCCTGCATAAGGGCAGTCTGGGTTCCCGCGTACAACGGGGAGCATGCGCCCATAAGAAAGCTCACCGGCAGGAAAGCAGCGAACAATGACGGGGCGAGCGATCCGGATACGATTGCGGCAATGCCGAAGCCGGCAATCGCGGCGACCATGGTGAACGACCTATTGCGGAACCCTCCCGTAACCGCCAAGATACCGGACCCAGCCAGCATGCCTGCGGAGAAAAGGACCTCCACCAAAGCGGCATCCCCCGTGCTACCGCCAAAATGTCCCAAGGTCATTATTGGGAACAATGCCGCGAGTGGGGAGAACGCGAAAGCGAAGACGAACCCGCACCAAAGAAGGGCGAACAGCCCCCTGTATCCCCTGATCAGCTTGTAGCCGTCCGAAATCTCAGAGAAGAGTTCTCGAACTTTATTGGAAAAGGACGAGCTGCGGTCGGCTTCGTCGAGTCCTCCTGCGTCTATCTGAGCGGCGAGGACAGCTAGAGAAGCGAAAAGCGCCCCCAGCACGTCGAGGGCAATCATGGCGGTAATGCCCGCCACAGGATAAATCACTGCCGCGAGCGCGGCGCCAAGAATGTATCCGGCGGACTGAATCGCCTGCATCACTCCCGATAGGCGAACGAGATGCTCTGGCGGGGCGAGATGGGGCGTGAGGGATTGGGAGGCCGGCGTGTAGAACGAAGTGCCAGCTGCGCGGAGAAACAGGGCGATGAGTATTGACCACGCAGGTAAGCTGCCGGCCAACGAGGCAATCGCCAAGGCGGCGCCCACCGCGGCAACGAAGAGGTCGGCGCCGATGAGAACACGTTTCAAAGGCAGCCTGTCGACAACGGCGCCCGCAAGGACTCCGAACAAAGCAATCGGCAGAAAGCCTGCTAACGATGCCAGGGAGAGGAGGGAAGATGATTCTGTCGTGAGGGCGATATGCCAAATGAGACCCATTTGGAGAATCGAACTCGTCAATGTCGACACGAGCTCCCCGCCCCATACGAAACAAATCTTAAATTGCCATGAATGGCACAGCGAAACAGACCTGCGCCGAGAGGTTTCAAATATCATGGTTATGTCCAATCGTGAAATGGCGTGCAGAAAAACAGCGCGACGCCACAACAGCGCCGCTTTCTAGGCGCTCATCCACGTGCGGAAAAGACCAACCACGACACCCCTCCTTTGTTAATTCGGTCTGGCAAACCATGTAATATTAACGAGGCTTGAGTTTGCCTGTCAAGAATCGACCATCGGAAAGGGCAATCCTCTCTGGCCATTCGATTCCTTTTGTATCTTTGGTTGCATAGGTGACCCGCCAGGGCTATTACGCGTGGAAGAGGCGCCTGCCGAGCTGGCCGATGAGGCGCTGAAGATGGCCCTGGTCAGGCAAAACGATCCCAAGGGATGCGTACATCATTCGGATAGTAAGAATGTTGCCAGCAGGTTTTGCGGCAACCGCAAAGGAGCCGTATCCTGCAGCTGGAATCACGTTGCAGCATCCTGACCCGCATTCCGATTGGCGGACGGCCCGCTTCGGCATCCTGACCAGCACAGCGATCGAGCCTTGTCATTCCTTGGATATGCCGGTTGCTCGGGGCGGTCCCGACGGAGGCCCTCGCCTCCCCGGTCCGTGACCCAAGAAGGGCAAGCATGCTGATCTGCATGGCTGGTTCCTCCTTTATGTAGACGACCATGCAAAGAAGGGACAACCGAGGAGGCAGGTTACTGATGCGGGCTCCCGCACGCCCATGACTACCCGACGGGCTGTTTTTCATCTCCGATGCCCGCATTGCAGCATGAACGAATGTGCCTCGACATCTCTGCTGGCATGGTACGACTGGGATCGCACCTCGACGCATCCTTGCGCATACTGCCTTCCAAGTTTCGAAACCGGGAAGGAAAGTGTATGTGAGCGACGATATCGGCGCCGATTCGACGCTCGAGAGGGAGATTGCGCCGATTCTATCCATCGGGGATGCATTCCCGAAGATTCTCATCACTCGCACGAGGCATGAGCCCCATACCCGGGAGGGCGTGCTCGTGCTGAATTTCGCGAGGTGGCTGCTTGGCGGGTAGGGTTCTGAACGTCGCATTGGGATATCGCGCGACAGGGCACGCAGGGCTGTTTGTGCCCGCACGGGAAACGCCGTCGCCATGCGGGCGGCCTGTCGTGTCCGATTAGCCTTTTGCTAAACAGGCTTACGCCAACTCATGGGCAAGCCACCTGAGACTATTCACTTTGCTTATCGTTGACAAAGACCTGTGGCCTGCGGTTTTGTGAACGGCTCGTAAGCCACCCGCGTCGACTCACTTACTGTTGAAGCTGGTGGTTTGCAGGCTCAAAGGCGGTTGAGTTTCAAAACGGGCGTTTTTCGGCGATATCGAGCCTCCAAAGGCGGCTCTCCGTGCCCCTTGGGACAAAAATAAAAACTCAATACTCTGAGTTTGAAAATGGTTTTTGAAGTTGTCCCAGCTTTTGTCCCCGAAGCCGATGAAACGCGACGTCGCGTCATTCAGCGGCACTCACTTCGAGATGCCGCCGAAAACTGGGTGCAACTGGAGTGACGAGACGGCAAAACTATAACCACCGAGTGGGAATAGTAAATTCCTTAGTTATGGGGGTATTAATTTGATTCCCTTTAGGATACACCCCCATAACTATATGAATTGACCTGCTGACTCCAATGAAGATCGGAGGGTAACTGCCAGGGGTGCCGGCCCAGCGAGTGTTATTTTGCGAGCTATGCGCATTGAAAGCGACCTTTCGTGGTATAAACTACTTGCCGGAAGCCGCGGCTTTCAGAGTACGGCTTACGTGTACGTTTAACCTCCGTGGGCGACGGGGTGCCGCAAGGCGTAGAATATCGCCCACCTGTAGGGGCCTGCAGCGATGCGGGCCCCGCTTCGTATGAAGGGGGCGTAACCGATGAAGATCGTATCCATCTCCCAGGACTTCTTCGACCTCGTCGATGGCGACCGTGAGCTCATGCTTAAGCACAAGCGCCCCTGCATCGTGGTGGTGAGGCTGCGTTTCCGCGGGAAGCGCAGGGACTTCGCCGTGCCGCTGCGTTCCAACATCGCCCCCAACGTGCCCAAAGACCAATACTTTGCACTGCCACCCCGCCCCACGACGCGCCCCGGCTGCCGCCACGGCATCCACTACATCAAGATGTTCCCCATAACCAAGGCCTACCAGCGCCGCTTTAGGACCGAGGGCTCGGCCTACTACGAGACGCTCCAGCGCATCATCGACGGCAACACCAAGCGCATCGTCTCCGAGTGCCAGGCATACCTCGACCGCTACGAGCGCGAGGGAAGGCCTCGCTTTGCCGTCGACATCGACCGCATCGTGGGGCTGCTGGAGGGCGAGAAGTAGGGCACCTCGGCTCAGTCTCGAGCCATGCGGAGTCGCTCAGCATTTTTGAACGCCGAGTGTGCGTCCCAAATACTTGAGAAACAAGCTGTGAAGTGCGGTGGCGCGCCCGTGCCCGTGCATAGCCGTCACCGTTAGCGTCTACGCGGCGTCGGCTTCAAGTGGAATTGACGCCGCTGCTGTATATGGTTTGCCTTGCTGCAACTGGCGATCAATGCCCGCGATGCTTCTGTTTGCGCTTCAGTTTTCTCTGCTCGTAGCGCGCATCAGCCTCATCCGCGCGGCGTCGGCTTCTTGCATGAGCTGACTCCTGCTTCATCGCTTCTCTCTGTGCCGCGAGCGCCTGCTGCGCCTTGGTGCTCATCGCTGGCCGCTTGAGGGTTTTCGCCGCCTCGCGAACGCGTCGCTTGGGGTTCTTTGCGGGCTTGCTTGCCTCAGCCGGTTTGCCACCGAAGAACGAGAGACTGACTCCCTGAAAATAAAAGGCGCCCATGGGGACACCTACAGGCTATCTTCGAACTACTTGATTTGGAGCAGACGGAGGAAAAAATAGGGCAGAATCGCTTTCACGATTCTGCCCCGCAAACCCGAGGGTTTCTAACTAGTAACTATTATGCAGCTAAACGCCCCATTATCAATCCCGCGGGTATTTGGGTGCGCACGCATTGACCGTGCCCTTGCACGCCCAATGTGTGCCGTAAAAGCCGTCTTCTTCAACGTCAAAGTGAGCGCGCTTCATTTTTGTCTCTCAAAATCTTATTTTCACGATTTGCATTTTCATCCCTTTGTCACCGACCCTTGCGAGAAACCGGAAAAAGCCGCTGACAGAAGGGTCTCTCAAATCGTTGTAACCCAGCATATAGCCGCGACTTGTGACCTGCAGACGGCTGTCCCACGCGCCGATTTCCTTGGCGGCATCCGAAACCGCAAAATATGCCCCCACATCCTTGATTTTTGCAGTCTTAAGCCATGTTTTTGCGATCATCTTTACCGCCGTCCGATTGGCAGCATCAAAGACCAGCACACTGCCGGGGAAAGCGTTCGCCATCCCCCGCACCAGTTCCCGGACCTGCTGGGTCAGAAAGTAATAGAACACCCCGGAGGCAAAGAACACCGCCCCGCCGGAGGCATCGATTTTGCCAAACCATGCGGTGTCTTTCAAGTCGCAGGGGATATTTTGTTCTCGATCCCCGGCGGGCAGTAGCTGCTGCCGCAAGGCAATCACATCCGGGAAGTCCAGATTGTAGATCTTGCATTTACCGTTGTCGCAGGCTCTGCCGGTGTTGTCCAGCCTACAGCCCAGATTGACCACCGCCGCATTGGGGTGGCCTTTCAGGTAATCCTGCACCTCGAAAGCAAGATCGCCCTGCCGTGTGGCCACCTCCAGCGCACCAAAGCGCTGCATCAGGCTGCGGGAGTTTTTCTCTGCCTCTGAAAAGTCGTAGTCGA
>ERZ1032651.638-NODE-638-length-10015-cov-14.655020_pt1 | contig 10015 bp, 12 predicted proteins | sample MGYA00518732_ERZ1032651 | MGnify/ENA primary metagenome ERZ1032651 (study PRJEB33719, sample SAMN04261399) | wastewater metagenome | biome: periurban shantytown; feature: human; material: feces | host: Homo sapiens | place: Peru: Lima | collected 2013-01-03 ...
GGGATGCACTTCGCCGAGACCGCGCCTCGAGCAGTATCCTTCCTCAGGTGTATGGCTTTGACTATCTGGTGATGTTTCGCAAGTACTGTATTTCGTACGGCAATTTTATCTGCCTGACGTTAGCCCCTGAACAGCTGTTACTTCGGATGCACCTTTATCGAGCGACTATCCACCATACGCATCGCGATTGAGCCGCCAACTGACCGCAGGCGTCCTCAGGACGGAGGCTCCGCAGTTTTGTAGGTGTCCATGGTGCGGTCCAAACCGCATAGGTTGCGTTTCGATATATACCTGTCACCACGTGGCACCAAATAGGCCTTATTTTGAGTAAACACGACTACAGAATTAAATATGAGTTCCCATGCCTGTATCGAGGAGGCTCCCGTGTCTTTTGGCGTCAGATTGGCGACCATATTAGCCGTCGGCTGCGGCTTTTGGTGCGCCTCCCATCTTTATCAGCGTTGGCGCTACGCCGCGCTGGAGCATGAGGACAAGGCCATGCTCCAGGCACGACCCGGGGACGCCGATAGGGACAAATGGATAGACGCCGTGAAGAGGGAGGCAGTTAACTACGGTGTCAGCCCCTCGACGCTCATTTCCCTGGGGAGTAAAGGAGGTATCGGCGCGGAGTTATCCATGCTTGGCGACACCGGAGCATACGTTCGCCACCATAACCCTCCCTTGGCCTCAGAAATCGCCCTTGTCTACCCTTACCTGTTTGCCTCATGGGTGGGAACGCTCATCTCGGTTCCCTACGCAGTCTTGCTGGCGACCTCTGTGGCGCTTGGGCAGGAGGACATGAGATTCAGGATTGCACCGATGCCCATGCTAATCCTCTTTGCGGCCTCGGGCGCCGTGTCGTCCCCCTGGGGACCATATACGTGGGCGATAATCACCGTTCCCTGCGCCGCCGTATTCGCGTTGATTTCATTTGCCATGAAGCGTATCGGGGGCATCTCCTGGCACGCCGGCGACTATCTCACATTTGCCATCGCCCTCATGGCCGTGTTGTCCGTCGGAACGGTGTTCGAGTTTCTCGCTATCCACCTTCTATGCGCGTGCGCTCTTGAGCTTGCCATCAGGTTCATTCCCGTCTGTGCGCGCCTCAAAGACAACGTCCCCTATAACGCCGTGCTGTCGGTAAGTCTGGTCGGGGCGACGCTAATCGCAATCTTGAAAGGTAATCTGCTATGAGGTCAAGACCAACAGAACTAAGGGCGGTCATGGTGACCCAGCTCGTCCTTCTACTCCCCATCATGATCGCAATGCTCGCACTCGTCGTGGATTGCGCGAACCTGAGCCGATGCAAGGCCCTCGCATCGGCGGCCGCATCTGAGGGGGCGCGCTACGCCGCGGCGAACCCCGATAGGAATGATTCTGAAGTCGAATCCTACGTAAGGGGCGCTATCGGTCTCGATGGCAGCTGCACTGTGGATATCGAGCGCGGCGCGCTTTCGTCCAAAGACGTGAAGCTAAGAGTTGGGGACAAGTCCAGGGACTCCTCAATAGAGCGCAAGTCCGTCACGGTCAATGTCCAGATTCCATGCCGTCGCGTATTCACCCTGGCCGTCTTCGATGGTATTGCGGAAATTGAGCCCGAGTCATCCTCGGCAACGGCAATCTCATCGGAGGTCATGTGATGGTGCGTAACAGAAGGTCGCTCGAGGCGCTCATCTCCACTGAATTCATTTTCGTATTCCCGATAGCGCTCACCGTCGTCCTCGCCATAATGGGCTTCGGGTTCACGGGCTACCAGCGAGCCAGGATTGATTACTCCCTCGCACATCTCGCGGACCGACTTCCCGCAGGCTGGGATTCTATGGACGCCGACACGCTCGTGAAGAAGCTCGTATGCGCATCGGCCGACATTGACCCAAGCTACCTCACGGTAAAGAACGCCTCGGTCAACATCGATTCCGATGAGAACCTCGGCCATGGAAACGCCGTCGCAGGTGATTTGGGCACCGAGAACCTCAGGACCGAGGACAGGACCGTAACGGTGTCGGCTGAAATCACGTACGACTACCCGGCGCCCTACAACGTGTTCGGAAAGAGATCCGACCGAAACATCACGCGTTCCTACATCAGCTATTCCGACTGGGAGGTCATCTAGATGAAGTGCCACGCACTCAGGGGAGGGGGAGCCCGCGCGCAGCTCACATCCTTTTTCGTCGTGATGCTCATCCCCCTATCCCTCCTCATAGCGCTCGCCGTAGACCTGGGAGGAGCGCTCGCATATAGGACCTGGCAGGGATCGCTTCTCGAGAGCACGAGACAGTCTTGCTTCGGTGAGGCCAATGCCGTCAAATACGCCGAGAACCCTGGGGATGAGGCGCGCTCCGAGGTTCTCGAGATGCTCAAGGCCAACGGTTACACCGGAAAGGCCACGGTCTATTACGTAGAGGCCCCTGAAAGCCTTTGCGGGGCAGCCGATCGCTACGCCGGCGTCTATGTGGTCCTTGAGGGGACCTGGCCGTCGGCTTTCGCGCGATTTGCCGGCATAGATGAGCTCAAGGTGCGCTCGGACGCCGTCTGGACCCTACATCCCTATTCGTCCACGACGGTATGGCGGCCGGCCGACACCGGTAACGGCTGGTGCGAGTACACGATCGACAAGGAGGGTATCGTTTCGACGAAAACGGGGGCATGCTCACTCGACGATGCGCCCGAAATTCTCTCCAAGGCCGTGAGGGACATGCTTCCCTGATCGACGGGCGGCAACCGTCATCCAACACGCTAAAGCGCGCAATATTGTCACCCAATGGCACCAAATCGCCCTGCGCAGACGGCCGCGCGGGGCGATTCTTTATATGTCGGAATAGCACGGCAGGCCGAAGAGCCCTCGAGCCCGAGGTGCGACCCGATGCGTCAGAGACTGGTCTGCTCAACCAAAAAGGCTTTCGAGATGGTTTGTGCGGCGGCAGAGAAAGTGCGGCCAGTATCACCTGGCACTGGAGAGCGAACCATTTTCCACCGCTCGCGTTTAAGGGACTCCTAGGTCCCAGGAAGGAATCTTGAAGATGAAAAAACGGACCCAGGAGGAAATAAGGGCAGAAATCGCCCAAGTCGAGTCGGAAATGCGCACGGCCATCGACTCCGGGCGCATGCGCAGCGTCGAACGGCTCCGCGGGCGCAAGCAGGCGCTCGGCCATGAGCTGGAGCGCGCAATGGCACAGGAGGCCTCCGCGGGGGCGACGGTATCGGCCCCCGCGGCCCCCGCGCCCGCACAGGGCGGCCAGAGGACCACGTCGACGGCAGGCGCCGCGACCGCTCGCAGGCAGCGCGGTCCGGCAGCCGGGGGAACGCGTAAGGACCGAAGGCTCGCCGCCGTCGCCGGCGTGGCGATCGCCGTCGCAGTCGTGACGGTCGGTTTCTCGGGCTGGCGATGGACTCAGGCGCAGGGCGAGCTCGCGCGTCTCGAGAAGTCGACCGTCAAGGTAGTCACCGTCACGCGCGATGTCGCCCCCGGCGAAGTCATCACTTCGGCAGACCTTACGGTCGCAAGCGTACCCACGGCGTTTGCGCCCAAGGACGCGGCGAAGAAGGTATCCGATGTGGCGGGCCGTCAGTCCGTGACGCAGCAGACCTCGGGGACCGCAGTTTCCCTCTCCTCCGTATCGGGCTCGAAGAAACCCGCTTCCATCACCACAGCCGTAACCGAGGGCCACGTTGCCTATACCGTCGCACTCGACAGCTCAACGGGCCTTTCCCCGCTGCTCTCGGTCGGTGACAAGGTCGATGTTCTCGCGAGCGTGAACGACGGCCAGGTCGTGAGCACCGTGCGCGTGGCCGACTCCATTCGCGTACTGGCGCTGGACGGCAACCTCTCGGGCTCCAAGTCAGACGGCTACTCCAACGTCACAATCGAGGTAACTGAGGACCAGGCCCTCGCCCTTTCGAGCGCGAGCGGCATCCGACTCGTGGCCCTTCCCGAGACGGGGGAGGCGCAAAATGCTGAATAGCGATCTGCTCGGCATCGAACGCGAGGCCGTCCGTCAGGCGACGGGGATCCTGACTGCCGCCAACGATGCCTCCGAGAGCGATGTGCAGCGCGACTCGCGCGCTCGCGACCTCCTTGCCGAGATTATAGATTCCAGTCCCGAGGGGTCGCGTCTGGACGACGACTCCTTTGATGCCGTGATCCAGGCCGGGCTCAACGACCTGTATTACCTGGGCCCCATCGAGGAGCTGCTTCCGGATACGTCAATCTCCGAAATCATGGTGAACGCCCCGGACGATGTGTGGGTTGAGCGTGCTGGACTACTCCAGAGGGTCCCCGTCGCCTTCGAAGACGACGACCACGTCAAGTTCATCATCAATCGCATAGCGTCAGCCGACGGTCGCCGCTGCGACGAGGCACAGCCGCTGTGCGACTGCATCCTGAACCGCCCCGGCGCGATATTCAACGGCTCCCGTGTCGCAGCAACCGCAAAGGGCATCGCCGTCGACCACAACATCCTCAACATCCGTAAGTTTCGACCGGATGCGGTGGAGCCCGAGGACCTCATGGCACTCGGCACCTTCGACCAGCGCATGCTCGAGTTCATGGAGGCAATCGTACTCGGCCGAATGAACGTCGTCATCGCAGGCGGCACCGGTTCGGGCAAGACGACGCTCCTCAACGCCTGCTCGTCCTTCATCCCGGACAACCAGCGCATCGTCACGATCGAGGATGCGCCTGAGCTGCGCCTCCAGAAACCCCATGTCGTGCGCAAGACCGCTCGCCGACCCAACATCGAGGGCGAGGGCGAGATCACCATCCGGCAGCTCGTGATACACGCGCTGCGCGAACGCCCCGACCGAATCGTCGTCGGCGAGTGCCGCGGCGGCGAGGCTTTCGACATGATCCAGGCGATGATGACGGGCCACGAGGGCTCGCTCACGACCGTCCACTCCTCCAACGCGCGCGAGGCCATGACCCGCTTGCGCTCGATGATCCAGCAGACCGGAACCGAGATGCGAAGCGAGCAGATCATGGAGCTCATCGCCTCGGCTATCGACTTCGTCATCTTCGTCAACCGCTACGATATCGACGGCTCGCGAAAGATCACCGAGATCGCAGAGGTCCAGGGCATGCAGGGCGACGTCATCACCATGGGCACCATCATGCGCTTCGAGCAGACGGGCTTCTCCGAGGACGGCAGGGTGCTCGGAGAGTTCATGCCCACCGGTGAGCGCATCACCCCGGCGCACCGCGAAAAGCTCTTCGCGCGCGGCGTGTACATCGATGACGATTTCTGGTTCCGTCGATGAGCGGGCAGATTTCCCCGGCAGCCCTCCTTCCCGCGCTGCCGGCGGTCCTGATGGGAATAATCCTGTTCCTGACGGCAAGAAAGCTTCGCATCGAGCGTGAGCAGTCAGAAGCCGGCCCCCTTCCGGAGAACCCCTCCGGTAAAGATGGGGGCAACCGCCTTTCCGGCGCCCTGCGACGCGTGTGCCAGGGCGCGGCGCCCCAGCTCTCCACAACCGAGGCGGCACAGCTATGGGCGGTAGTTGCGTTCGCGCCATCGGTCTTTATACTTGCAATGGGCTCGACAGCGGGAGCGGTTGCCGCACTCCCGCTCGGTATCGCGGCCTTCCCGATCTGGGTGAAGACGAAACGTGGGGCCGAACAGGGCCTTTTCGAAGAGCAGCTCGGCCAGGCGATGCCGCTTATCGCATCGAACCTTCGAACGGGAGCCTCGATCGCGCAATCGGTGGCACCGGTCGCCGAGCACATGGATGAGCCCCTGAAGTCGGAGTTCGCCCTCCTCGAGCGCGACCTTAGAAACGGACGCCCCATCGACCAGGCGCTCGACGATATGGCAAAGAGGACCAAAAGTTCCAACCTCAGGCTCTATTCAACAGCAGTATCGGTATCGCAGCAGACCGGCGGCTCGCTTTCCGAGATCACGGAGCGTGTTGGCGAGGCCATCCGGGCAAAGGTCAAGGCGAAGCGCTCGGCCGAGGCCAAGACCTCCTCGGCACGGTTCGAGGCGAAGATCGTCGGCTTCGCGCCGATCGTCATGCTGCTGCTCATGTCGGTTGCCTCGGAAATACACCGGCAGTTCTTCATGACGCCTGCGGGGTGGGCGTGCCTGGGCGTGGGCATAGCGCTCGATATCATCGGTTTCATGGTGCTGAAGCAAATTAGCAACATCAGGTACGACTAGGGGAGCTCAGATGTTCGAATCAATAACAACTGGCTTCATTATCATCCTCATCGGAATCGCCGCGGGCCTCGGAATGGACATCGCCCTCAAGCGTATCTTCGGCCTAGAGCAGCCTGCGGAAGAGGACACCTCCCAGGCGCTTCCCGGAATCGCCGACAAGCTTTCCAACGTTGTCTCCAGGCTCGCCCCCATTTCCCGCACCGTGATGGACTCGACGCGTGACTCCCTCGACCGCGCCGGTTCCACCATGCAGCCGGCGACCTTCTGGGCCTTCCGCGTCGCGAGCGCCGCGGGATTCACGGCGGCGGGACTCGTCGCGTCGCTTTTCGTCGGCGGGGCAAAGGGTCTAGGCATTTTCGCCGCGCTGGCGCTCACGGGAATCGCCATCCCACAGCTGTGGCTTTTGAATGAGCGCGCGAAATGGCGCGACGAGCTCGACCGACAGCTTCCGGACGCCCTCGACCTGCTCGCAATCTGCATGTCGGCGGGCTCATCTATCGATTTCGCCCTGCACACGGTCGGCAGCAAGATGGACGGCGCCATCGCGCAGGGCTTCGAGCGAGTGGCCAACGAGGCCAGCTTCTCATCGCGAACCGAGGCGCTCCTTCGCTTTGCGGAGCGAGCCCGCGTGCCGTCCCTCACGATCTTCGCGGCCTCGTTTGCGCAATCCGAGCGCGCGGGCGGATCTCTCGTCGACATCATCCGCGACCAGGCGGAGACGGTTCGCGAGCAACGGCGCCTGAAAGTCGAGTCGGAGATCGAGAAGCTCGGTACCAAGATGCTCTTCCCGATCATCCTGTTTATCCTTCCGGTGTTTCTGATCGTCGTCCTCGCCCCCGTGTTGGCTCAGATCGCGCAGACGTTCACCTCCCTCATGTAGGAGAAGGTCCATGAGCTTCGAATACGATATCCCCTGCGTTGCCACCACCCGATCCGACGCCGAGGTCCCGATTTCCCTCAAGATCGCCAAGTCCTTCAGGGACAAGGCGATCGGGTATATGGGTGCCAAGTCAATCGGCAAATCCACCGGCATGGTCTACGCGAGGGGCAGGTCTCTCCATACCCTGTTTATGCGCGTCCCGATCGATGTCTGCTGGATTGGCCGTTTCGACCCCTCAGATCAGTCCTGGCCGGTAGTTTCGCTCGATGCCTCAGTCGCCCCCTGGCGCATCCTTTTCGCGCCGCGGGGGGCTGTGGGCGGCATCGAGGTAGCGCCCGGGACGTTCACCGAGTCGGACCGCCCACTCTCTATCAGGAGACTCGATTGAACCAAATTAAGGTAGCGAAGTTCGTACGCTGTGCTTCAACGGCACTCGCCGTCCTTCTGTCAATGGCCGTTATAGCCTTGATTCCCGCCATTAGGTCGGCGGGGACACTTGATACGGACGGATGGTTCCTTCTGGCCTCGGGGCGCGTGGTCGTCGAATCCGGCATCCCGAGCACGAACCCATTCACCGCAATCGCCGGCCAGGGTATCGTGCTCCAGCAGTGGCTGCACGACACGTGGCTCTACCTGTACTGGAAGGCGGCGGGCTACGCGGGCGTCGCCGTCTCCGTGGCGGTACCTGCCGCGCTCGCCCTGTGGGCCTATACCGGAACCGTTTCCAGGCTGGCGCGAAACGCACGCCACCCCTGGGCACCACTACTGATCGGCGCGCTCGGCTTTACCCTCATGGCCTCGTATCTGTCCATCCGTCCGTCCCTTTGGACGGCAGCGCTGCTGTTTGTCGCTATCTCCTCATGCTTAGAGTGGCGGCGAGGCGCCGATAAGCGTTACCTATTTGCTCTTCCCGTGGTATCGCTGCTGTCGGTGAATCTGCAGGCCGCGCTTTGGCCCTTGCCGGCCGCCGCCGCAGCGTGCTTCCTGCTTCCGGAAGAGGGCGAGTTCGAGCCGAGCAATGCATTCGAGGCACTCCGCGCGTGGTCACAGTCCAGGCTGCCCCTGCTTGCGGCGATTGCCGGAATGGCAGCAGAATCCCTCGTCAACCCGTATGCTATCGACGGATCGCTCTATGTGCTCCGCTCACTCGGTGCCGCATCGTACGGCGGGGTCATCCTCGAGTTGAAGCCGATGTGGGCGATGCCGGAGGCGGCCCCGTTCTGGTGCGTTGCGGTCCTTGCGGCGAGCGCATCGTGCGCCCTCGCGCGCCGGTTCCCACCCAGATGGCTTCTGGCTTTTTGGCTGACGTCCGCAATCGCCGGGGCACTCGCCGTCAGGTGCCTCTGGATAACGTGGACGGTTTCGTTTCTGATCGTGGCCGTGTCTGCCGGACGAAAGGAAGAACTCGAACCCCGGACATATCGAGCGCTCATTGCAGGCAGGGTGGCCTTGAGCCTTGTCTTGGCACTCTCCGTCATCAACAGCGGACTTCGCTCAATCGAGCCCAAGGCAAGCGGAGTGGAATCCGGTTGGTGCGGGATTGACGCGGATATGGTGCAGATCGTCGAGGCCCTGGGCGACGACCCTGGGCGCATATGGACCGAGGACGTCTCCGTGATGAACTACCTCGAGTGGGCCAAAGTGCCCGTGACATACGATATGCGGCCTGAGATCTGGTCTGAGGCTATCGCAGGAGACGGCGCCGACAATGACTACCGGCTCTACGCGGACAGTCTGCAGGGCGGCTACGGACGTCTAAAGGAGGATGGCTGGGCATGGGCGATCGTGATGGACTCCCATGGGAAACGCCTGGAGAAGGCTTGCCCCGACGCCGAGAAGACGGCCGACGGCAGGGGATATTCGCTCTATCGGTTGTGACATGAAATGGATTGATGGGTGATAACGCATGGGTAGCGTAAACGTCAGTAGGAGGGCGGTTCTGGCCGGTATCGGCTCGATGGCCCTCATGGGATGCGGCTGCGCCAAGAAGTCGGATAAATCGAAGGACTCGGCGAAAGAGAAATCCGAGAAGAGCGAGGACGAGGCGTTCTCCTTCGGAGGGATAGGGGACACGGGCTCATCCGATGCCTCCAGGGGGCTTACGGTCGATGGCGTCTACAAGAGGGTCGCCACGGACTCGAGGGGCAAGGAGTATCGATTCCTGCTCGTCGGCATGACGTTCGAGAACGATCTCGACCATGACGGACGGGCACCGGTGTCCTACGTCTCGTGTTACCAAAACGGCGTGAAACTGTCCCATTGCACGAAATACAGCGACCCGAACGCCTCGAAGACACTCGAGCCCGGCTACTCGATTTCGGTCTGCACCGCGTTCCTGTTGGAAGACGAGGGCCAGCCCGTAAAGGTGAAGATCAAGTCATCGAATTCATCGGATTACGTCTACGAGAACACCTACCCGATCTCGCATCTGGATTACGCAGCCCTCTAGGAGTCCTCTCCGGCGCGCACGATGAAATAGCCATCGCCGTCCTTGACGATGAAGCGGTGGACTGGCCTGCCCTTCCAGTCGATCTCGACGCTCCAAATACGTGCGAGGCTGCCCGCCTTGTGCCCGGGGCAGGGGACAGATGCGCCCGTGGAGCGGACCTGAAACCTCCTGCCGTCGGAGAGCTCTATCCATCTGAACTTCGGCTCACGACCGGGCCTCTCGACGAGGCTAACTGTAACTGGAGTCATTTTCGCCCCTTGCGATTGCTATGGCAAAGGAAGGCATGAGAGACATTCAGTGAACACGCCTGTGTATTCATGGCTAATCATGTTTAGTCTCGCGCGAAGCGCAAATGGGCGCTTGATAAAGCCTTTCCCCGGATTTCTCCATGTACTCCAGTTCCGCTGCCCTCGGTTTTCCATAGAAGTCGCCGATAACCCACGGCTCAGTCACATTCAAACGTTCCTTGAACATCGGCGCGACATTTTGATCCCATATCTCGAGATCGGAATCGAAAACCTCACGTGCCTTCTT
>ERZ1032651.648-NODE-648-length-9962-cov-20.654991_pt1 | contig 9962 bp, 8 predicted proteins | sample MGYA00518732_ERZ1032651 | MGnify/ENA primary metagenome ERZ1032651 (study PRJEB33719, sample SAMN04261399) | wastewater metagenome | biome: periurban shantytown; feature: human; material: feces | host: Homo sapiens | place: Peru: Lima | collected 2013-01-03 ...
AAAACACCCGCGGCGAATCCCAGCAGGTGCGCATCATGACCAAGTTCGTGGAAGTGACCCAGGAAAACACGGAAGAACTCGGCTTTGACTGGATCGTTACTCCGTTCTCCGTCAGCAACGACCGCAGCACCTTCCTGGGCGGCGGCACGAACTACGGCACCGGCCTCGTTCCCGATGACTTCACCCAGTCCCCTGGCGGCGTAAGCGGCTGGCCCGTGAACAACAACAGCACCAATACGGACGGCAACGGCCTGATCAACGGCCTCGCCACCGGCGGCAACCGCACGGGCGACTACGCCATTGCCAAGAACTCCGTGGACAACCTGCTGAACAGCACCAACCGCACTGAAGCCACCAAGAAGAATCCGGCTCCCGGCATCATGTCCCTGACGGGCATCTATGACGAAGGCGCCTTCCAGATGCTGATGCGCGGCCTGTCCCAGAAGAAGGGTTCCGACGTTCTCACCGCTCCCAGCGTGACCGCCAAGTCCGGTGAAACCGCCAAGATTGAAATCATCCGCGAATTCTGGTACCCCACCGAATACGAACCCCCGGAACTTCCCAACAACGTAAGCAGCTGGGGCAGCGGCAACTACAATAACCGGAACAACGTTCTGGATGACCTTGTAGGCACCAAAAACCAGGCCCAGGTCACCAGCTTCCCCGTCACTCCCGCCACTCCCGGCGTGTTTGAAATGAAGCCCGTCGGCGTGACCCTGGAAGTTGTGCCCACCATTGGTGACAACAAGTACATCATTGACCTCAACTTCAAGCCCAGCATCGTGGAATTTGAAGGCTTCGTGAACTACGGCAGCCCGATCCAGTCCACCGGCGTTGGTTCCGACGGCAAGCCGATGTCCCTGACGCTGACGGAAAACCGCATCGAGCAGCCGATCTTCTCCAAGAGGTCCGTTGAAACGTCCCTGTTCATCTACGACGGCCATACCGTGGCAATCGGTGGTTTGATCACGGAAAACGTGCAGACGGTGGAAGACAAAGTGCCGATCTTCGGTGACCTGCCTCTCATCGGCCGCTTCTTCCGCAGCAACTCCGACAACCACATCAAGAAGAATCTGATGATCTTCGTAACGGGACAGATCATTGACGCCACGGGCCAGCCCGTACGCGGCAATGCCCTTCCCACTGCGGTCGCTCCGGAAAGCGCCCTTCCCGCCTCCGAAGGCCTGCTGCCTCCCATGTAGGCGGCGTGCATAACGTCCATATTGGAGCGGGTGAAAGGGTGAACCTTTCACCCGCTCTTTATGTCCCATACATACCCGGTTTTTCCCTTCCCTCATGAAGACGCTGATCGTGACCGGCGGAATCGCCACCGGAAAATCTACCTCTATCCGCCTGCTGATGGAGAAGGGGGGGCCGCGCCTGCGCCTTTTTGACTGTGATGCGGAGGCAGGCAGGCTGCTGGACGGCGGCAGGCTCAGGGAGAGGCTCTCCCGCGCCTTCGGACCCGCCAGCGTGGATGAAGACGGCCGCGCGGACAGGAACTTCCTGCGGGAGCTTGTCTTCCGGAATCCGGAAAGCCGCAGGACGCTGGAAGGAATCATTCACCCCCTGCTGCACCAAGAATGTCTTGCGCAAATGCGGGCGGCGCGTCAGAATGCGGCGGTAACCGGGTTTGTCATTGACGTGCCCCTGTTTTTTGAAACATCGGCGCGCTACCACCAGGATGCCGTGTGCGTGGTGGCCGTTTCCCGGGAAACGCAGAAGACCCGCCTGGCTCTCAGGAACGGATTCCGTGAGGACATGATTGAAGCCATTCTGGCGGCCCAGCGTCCTATCATGGAAAAAGTGGCCGCGGCCGATTTCGTCCTCTGGAACGAAGGACCGCCGGACCTGCTCCGCCAGCAAATCCAAAGACTCTACCAACATTTTTTTCATGACTGAAGAACTCGACAACAAGCCCCTCCCCTCCGGAGAGGATCCGCAGGCGGCTCCCCCCAAGCCCCTTCCCGCACCGGAAGGGATTTCTGAGGAACATCCGGCTGCCGCTCCGGAGGAAAACGCAGGGGATACGGCCTGCACTCCGGCAGTCCCGGCCCGGTCGGAGGAAGCCTCCGCTCCCGTTCCGGAACAGATTGACATCAATGAACTGCGGGAACGCCCCCTGAACGATCTTCAGGAGATGGCGGAAAGCCTCCCTATCCGGAACGCGGCCTCCCTCACCAAGTCCCAACTGATTTTTGAGCTGGGAAAGCAGCTTCTGGCAAAGGGCCATGAAGTAGTCGTCTCCGGAGTCATGGAACAGGCCAAGGACAATTACGCCATGCTGAGGGATCCGGTCAAAAGCTTCCGCACCTCTCCGGATGATATTTACCTGGGCGGCAACCTCATTAAGCCCCTGCACCTCCGCGTAGGCCAGCAGATCAAGGTCAGGCTGCGCAAGCTGCGTCCCCATGACAAGTACCTTTCCGCCTCTTCCGTCATCAGCGTGGAAGGCATCCCCGCAGAAGAGTACCGGGCGCGCAGTGACTTTGAACGCCTCACCCCCCTCTTCCCGAAGGAACGCCTCCTTCTGGAAAACAAGGAGGTCAATTCTGCCGCCATGCGCGTGCTGGACCTCATGACCCCCTTCGGCAAAGGCCAGCGCGGCCTGATCGTGGCGCCCCCGCGCGGCGGCAAAACCGTTCTTCTGAAAACAATCGCCCGTTCCATCAGGGCCAATTATCCGGAAGTGGAATTGATCGTGCTGCTGCTGGACGAACGCCCGGAGGAAGTAACGGATTTTGAAGAAACCGTGGATGCTCCGGTGTACGCCTCCACCTTTGACGAGCCTTCCCGCCGCCACGCCCAGGTTTCCGACCTGGTCATTGAGAGAGCCAAGCGGCTGGTGGAAATGGGCAAGGATGTCGTCATCCTGCTGGACTCCCTTACCCGGCTGGCCCGCGGCTACAACGCCAACCAGACGGGGGGACGCATCATGTCCGGCGGCCTGGGTTCCAATGCGCTGGAAAAACCGCGCAAGTTCTTTTCCGCCGCGCGCAACGTGGAGGAAGGCGGCAGCCTGACCATCATCGCCACGTGCTTGGTGGATACGGAGTCCAGAATGGATGAAGTGATTTTTGAAGAATTCAAGGGAACGGGCAATTTGGAAATCCGGCTGGACCGGGAGCTTTCCGAACGGCGCATTTATCCGGCCATCTCCCTTTCCCAGAGCGGCACCCGCAATGACGACAGGCTGTACAACGAACAGGAGTTCGTCAAGATCATGCAGCTTCGCCGCCAGCTCGCCATGAAGCCGGGCTGGGAAGGCCTCCAGGCCCTCCTGCAAAATATCTCCAAGACACAGAACAATGCGGAACTCCTGCTGACAGGGCTGCGTTAAGGTTCACCTCCCTTTTTCCGTCTTTACCGCCTCCGTTCCCTCACCGGGACGGAGGTTTTTTATGGGGATGTTCCCCGTCATTTCCGGGTTCCGCGGCAATATCATGGACATCATGGACATCATGGACATCATGGACATCATGGACATCATGGACATCATGGACATCATGGATAGCATGTTTGCCGGGAGCCGCTCCGCCCGGAACAAGGGGGTGGAGTGAACGGATTCTCCTCCGTCACGCGTCCAGTTTTACCCGGAAAATACGCATGGAGTTGCCCACCGCAAGCAGGCAGACGCCTACATCCGCCATGACGGCGGCCCACATACCGGCCAGCCCCAGAATACCCAGCACCATCACCAGCAGTTTGACGCCTAGGATGAGAACAATGTTCTGCACGATAATGCGCTCCGTCGCCCGTGACAGAACCATTCCCTGCGGAACGGCAACGGGGTCTCCTTTCATCACCACCACGTCCGCAGCCTGGAGAGCCGTATCAGACCCTACGCCGCCCATGGCTATGCCGATGTCCGCGGCAGCCAGGGAAGGAGCGTCATTCATGCCGTCCCCCACAAAGGCGAGCAGGCCTTCTTCCGGCTTCAGCCGGCGCACGTGCTCCAGCTTGCCGGCCGGCATCAGCCCGCTGAACACCTCGTCCAGCCCCAGCTTGCGCCCCACCTCCGCACCGGCGGAGGAGGAATCCCCCGTCAGCATCACCAGGTTGGAAACGCCCAGCCCCCTCAATTCCCGCACCGCCTGTTCCGCCCCCGGCTTGATCCGGTCAGACAGACGCAAACGTCCCAGCGGAACGCCGTCCAGAGCCACGTAAATGGTTACGCCGCGATCCTCTTCCTCCCCTGCCTCTACTCCCGCCTCCTGGAGAAAAGCCTTTTTCCCCACCAGCACAGCCTTCCCTTCCACACGGGCGGAAACGCCACCCCCCGTTACTTCCACCAGCTCCGCCACACGGTCCGGGAACAGGCTGCCTTCATACGCCTTTACGATGGAACGCCCCAGCGGGTGGGAGGCGGAGCTTTCCGCGTGCGCCGCCCAGTACAGCAGTTCCTCCGGCGTTACTCCGTCACGTGGAAGCACTTCATCCACGGAAAAGACGCCCTCCGTCAAGGTTCCGGTCTTGTCAAACACCACCGTCTTCACTTTCCGCAGGGCATCCAGGTAGTTGCTCCCTTTCAGCAGAATTCCCTGCCGCGCCGCCCGCCCTATCCCGGCAAAGAAGCCCAGCGGGATGGACAGCACCAGCGCACAGGGGCAGGAGATCACCAGCAGCACCAGCGCGCGGAACAGGCCGTCCGTCCAGCTTCCGCCCGTGACGAAGGGATAAAGCAGGAACACCAGAACGGCAATGGAGATCACCAGCGGCGTATAGATGCGTGAAAACGTGGACAGCCTTCCTTCCAGGGGGGATTTATGGCCGGAAGCGGCTTCCACCAGTTCCTGGACCCTCGCCAGGGCGGAATGCCGCCAGTCCCGGTCCGTGCGCACCTCCAGCACGCCCTGTCCGTTGATGTACCCGGCCAGCACGGTGCTTCCGGCCCCGGCCTCCACCGGAAGGGATTCACCGGTCATGGCGGAGGTATCCAGGACGGAATTCCCTTCCGTCACCGTGCCGTCCAGCGGGACACGCTCTCCGGGGCGCACTTCAATCACGGAACCGGGCCGGACCTCCGCGGGAGGAACGTCACGGACAGTGCCGCCCTCCCTCACATGGACGGATTCAGGCCTCAGGTTCATCAGTTCGCTCACGGACCGGCGGGAACTGCCCACCGCGCGCTCCTGGAGATATTCTCCCACGCGGTAGAAAAGCATCACCCCGACGGCTTCGGAATAATCCCCCAGGAACATCGCTCCCAGGGAGGCAATGCTCATCAGGAAATTTTCATCCATGGCACGCCCGTGCCTCAACCCCAAAAAAGCCGCCTTCAATACATCCCAGCCTATCAGCAGGTAGGCCGCCGCATATGCAGCCATGCCGCTCCAGGAATCGCTTCCCATCACCAGGGCGGCGACAAACAGGGCGATGCCCAGCACGGCGGGAACGGGCCTGATGGCGTCTCCAGAGCCGCAGCAGCTTCCTGAACAGCACCCTCCGGCGCAGCAGGAAGCTCCTTGTGAAAAATGTTCGTGGGAATGTTCCATACTCATGACCTGTTCCGCTTGTACGCCTGCGTCTACGCTATGGCAAGTCCTATGTTAGTTCAATCTAACAAAGAGCTTTTGCTACTTCTTCTTTCTTAAAACGTTCCAGAACTCCCTGCCCCAGGAATTCGTCCATCGCCATGGCGCCGGCGCCCAGCAGCCCCGCTTCCGCGCCAAATCTGGCGGGCAGGATTTTCAGCTCCTCCATGTGCATGGGGAACAATTGCTCCCTGAGGTTCTTCAGCAGGGGCTTCATGAGCAGGTCTCCGGCCTTGGCTACCCCCCCGCCAATGATGAAGGCGTCCGGCACCAGCGTGTACATCAGGTTCATGATGAGACAGGCCAGCATTTCCGCCGTGTCCTCCCATAGCTGAAGGGCGATGGGACAGCCCGCGCGGGCGGCTTCGTCCAGGTCCCTGGGCGTGCATTCGTTCACGGTTTTGACGATTCCCGCCCCGGCATACCGTTTGACCGCCTCCGCCGCCAGTTCGTTGTTGCCGATGTATTCTTCAATGGCTCCCCGGTTGCCGAACGGGCCGGGCTTGCCCTGGTAATGAATGCTCGTCTGGCCCAGCTCCCCGGTAGAAAGCCGTTTCCCCCGGAGGATGCGGTCATTCACCACAATGCCGCCGCCAATGCCCGTCCCCATGGTCAGGCACACCAGGCTGGACATGCCGCGACCGGCGCCCAGCTTCCATTCCGCATACGCCATGCAGTTGGCGTCATTGTCCAGCACGACGGGGAGGCCCAGCGCCTGCTCCATCAGCTCCTTCACCGGAACTTCATGGTCCCATACCCGGACATTGGTAAGCTGGTAAAGAGTCCCCCTGTAGTAATCGCACCATCCCGGCATCCCCATGCCCATCACGCAGGCGGACGGGAATTGTCCGCGCAGGTTCAGGGCCGCCGCAATCATGGCCTCAATAATCGCCTGGGGACTTTCAAACATGGCGGTGGGGATGCGGTCCGCCGTCGCCAGAATACGGTCCCCCGCCGTCACGCCCATTTTGATGCTCGTACCGCCGAAGTCCACGGCCAATGCGCAGGGTTCTGAAAAGCTCATGGTTCATACTTATGCCACGCACCCCTTGGAATCAACGCAAAAACGCATTCACACCCATCCCTTTCCGCGGCATGCCGAACTTCTTGTATAAAATACAATAAATATCCTCCAGAAAGGGCTTGCCAGGGATGCGCCGTCCAGTCCATGATAGGCGCCGTGATGATGGAAATGCCCGGTTCGGACGAATGGTTCATGCGCCAAGCCATGAAAGAATCCAAAAAAGCCCTGGTGAAGGGGGAGGTGCCCATCGGGGCCATCGTGGTGAAAGACGGCCGCGTGATCAGCCGGGGCTGGAACCAGGTGGAGACCTTGAAGGACGCCACGGCCCATGCGGAGATGATCGCCCTGACGGCAGCCCAGGAGGCGCTGGGGGACTGGCGGCTGGAAGGCTGCACCCTGTACGTCACCAAGGAACCGTGCCCCATGTGCGCGGGGGCGATTGTCCACTGCCGCCCGGACCGCGTGGTGTTCGGCTGCCCGGACGCCAAAACCGGAGCCGCGGGAGGCTGGATCAACCTGCTGGATTCCAACCCTCCCCTCAACCACAAGTGCGAGGTGCGGCCCGGCGTGCTGGGGGATGAATGCCTGCACCACCTCCAGGAATTTTTCCGGGCGGCGCGGCTGGCGGCCAAAGAACGGAAGAAGCTGTCTGCGGATTCCTCCGCAGCCCCGGATGAAAACGGTGAGGACAGCCCTGAATAAAACACTTTGCATTTGCCAAAGCGGCGGAGTCACGGCAAGCTAGCGGAGCTATGGAACGCCGGAACGACAATGAGACTGCGGAAGGGATGGAACGCAAGCCGTCCTGGATCAAGGTGCGCCTGCCCAACGGCCGGGAATTCTGGGACGTCAAGCAGCTTGTGGAAGGCAAGCACCTGTTCACCGTCTGTGAAGAAGCCCACTGCCCCAACCGCTACGAATGCTGGAACCAGGGCACGGCCACTTTCATGATCGCCGGGGAGCGGTGCACGCGCGCCTGCGCCTATTGCGCCGTAAAAACCGCCAAGCCCTTTCCGCTGGACCCGGAGGAGCCGCAGCACGTGGCGGACGCCGTCGTGCACATGAAGCTGCGCCACGCCGTCATTACCATGGTCACCCGGGACGACCTTCCGGACGGAGCCGCCGCCCACTTCGCCCAAGTAATCCGGGCCGTCAGAAAAGCCAGTCCCTCCACCATCATTGAGGTGCTGGCCTCGGACTTGAATGAGAAGCCCTCCTCCATCCGGACGCTGATGGCGGCACGCCCCCACATCTTCGGCCACAATCTGGAAACGGTGGAACGCCTGACGCCCATCGTGCGCTTCCGCGCCCAGTACCAGCGCTCCCTGCGCGTCCTCCGGATGGCGCTGGACTGCGTAGACGGCAAGGTTTCCACCAAAAGCGGCATCATGCTGGGCCTGGGAGAGACGGAAGACGAGCTTTTCCGGTCCATGGACGACCTGCTGGAGCACGGCGTCACGGTGCTGACTCTGGGGCAGTACCTGCGCCCCTCCCGCAACCACCTGCCGGTGGTCAAATACATTCATCCGGACGACTTCGTCCGTTATGAGGAGGTCGCGCGAGCCAAGGGCTTCAGGCACGTGGCGTCCGGGCCGCTGGTCCGCAGCTCCTACCATGCCGCCAATTTCACCCCGGAAGCGGATGTGCTGGAGGCCATTAACGAAGATTTGAGAAAGGCCGGCGAACTTTAGAATAAATCTTGATATATTAACCCTTCCCTTTTACCATACAGGCAATTCCACGTCATTGAGAATCTCATGAGCAAAACACGTTCCTTCATCACGGCCGGGGCCATTCTGGGCGGCACGGTCATCGTGACGGCGGCAGTCGCGCCCCTGTTCCTGCCGAACCAGAATATCAAGCCCCTGACATCCGCCCAGGCGGCGGAAATCACCGCACATACCATGAACTCCAAGTGTGCGGACTGCCATAAGCCCGGCACCCACATTTCCGAATTGGTGAACACCCTTTCCGGCGGCCTGCTGGCGCGCCACATCCGGGACGGACAGCGCAGCTACAACATGGATGAACCGCCCACTGCCGTGACCCTTTCCAAACTGGAACACGTGCTCCAGATCAATTCCATGCCACCCACCTCCTACACCATGGTGCACTGGGGCAGCACGCTCACCCTTCCGGAAAAAGCAGCCATGCTCCAGTGGGTCAAGGATGAACGCCTGAAAATCTTCGGCGACATGGTGGGCAAGGAGTACGCCATCACCGCCATCTCCCCCATTCCAGACGCCCTTCCCACGGATCCGGCCAAGGTGGCCCTGGGCTATAAGCTGTTCCATGACGTGCGCCTCTCCACGGACAATACCGTTTCCTGCGCTTCCTGCCACTCCCTGGAGAAGGCCGGCACGGACAACCTGGCCACCTCCACCGGAGTCCGCGGCCAGAAGGGAGGCATCAACGCCCCCACCGTCTTCAACGCCGCCTTCCACACCAAGCAGTTCTGGGACGGACGCGCCGCCAGCCTCCAGGAACAGGCGGGCGGACCTCCCCTGAACCCGGTGGAAATGGGTTACGAACATCCGGACGACTGGAACCAGATCGCCGCCAAGCTGAACCAGGACACCGCGTTTGCCGCGGAATTCAGGAAGGTTTATCCCCAGGGCTTCAACGGAGAAACCATCACAAACGCCATCGCAGAATATGAAAAGACCCTCATCACGCCGAACAGCCCGTTCGACCGTTATTTGAAGGGTGATGAAAACGCCATCAGCGAGAATGCCAAGAAGGGCTACAGGCTCTTCCTCAAGCTCGGTTGCCAGACCTGCCACACCGGCCCCGCCATGGGCGGCCAGTCCTTTGAATACGCCGACCTCAAGGGAGACTTCTTTGCCGGACGCGCCAAGACCAATGACGACAACGGCCTGATGAACTTTTCCAAGAAGGAATCAGACAGGCACAGGTTCCGCGTTCCCACCCTCCGCAACGTGGAGCTTACCTGGCCGTACATGCATGACGCCTCCGCCCAGACGCTGGAGGAAGCCATCACCAAGATGTACCACTACCAGCTCGGCTACGACAAATTGGACAAGAAGGAGGTGAGCCTGCTGGTGGCCTTCCTGAAAACCCTGACCGGGGAATACAACGGCAAGCCCGTCCAGGGCGAAGTCTGCCCCGCCTCCTGAGCCAGAGGAAAGCATTTTTTCCAGCCGCGCCATGAACCTTCATGGCGCGGCTTTTTTGTATTCCCCCTTCCGGCTTATTTCCGGAAAACCCCCGTTTCCGGCTTTTCCTCCGCGTCATACTTAGATTAGACTAATGGGTAAATGATTCATGATGAATAATTTTTATCCAAATTGAACACACAGGCGCATAATATCATTGACGTACTAGTTTGAGGAAACTAACTTTCCCCCGGATCTGATTCATACGCACACCATGCCACTCTCCAT
>ERZ1032651.676-NODE-676-length-9708-cov-4.870403_pt1 | contig 9708 bp, 8 predicted proteins | sample MGYA00518732_ERZ1032651 | MGnify/ENA primary metagenome ERZ1032651 (study PRJEB33719, sample SAMN04261399) | wastewater metagenome | biome: periurban shantytown; feature: human; material: feces | host: Homo sapiens | place: Peru: Lima | collected 2013-01-03 ...
GGCCCATTTCGCGCCGCTGCTGTAACTTTCGTTTTGCGAGTTTGCGCGGGGAAATCCGAGTAAGGCCCTTCCTTGCTATCGCGCTGCGCTACTATAGGCTGGTGCGAGAAACCGCTTATCGAAAGAGGCATGCAACTATGGCTACGAAGTACAACATCTGCCTTTTGCCGGGTGACGGCATCGGCCCGGAAATCATCGCGGAAGGAGTTAAAGTCTTAAACGCCGTCGGCGCGAAGTACGACACGGAGTTCGCGTGCGAGGAATCGCTTATCGGCGGTGCCGCCATCGATGCGGCGGGCGAGCCGCTTCCCCAGGCAACGCTCGATGCCGCGAAGGCCGCCGACGCCGTGCTGCTCGCTGCTGTGGGCGGACCGAAGTGGGACACGACCGACCCGAACGCCCCGCGCCCTGAGCAGGGTCTGCTCGGCATCCGCAAGGGGCTGGGACTCTATACCAACCTGCGTCCCGTGCAGATTTTCGACGCGCTCGCCGGCGCCTCAACGCTGAAGCCCGAGGTCATTGCCGGTGTTGACCTCATGATCGTGCGCGAGTTGACGGGTGGTTTGTACTTCGGCAAGCGCGAGCGCTTCTACGACGAGGAGGGTGCCGGCACCAACGGCGCCAAGGGGCAGCGCGCTTACGACACGCTCGAGTATCGCGAGTACGAGATCGAGCGCATCGCGCGCCAGGCGTTCGAGGCAGCGCGTAAGCGCCGCAAGAAGGTGACGAGTGTCGACAAGGCCAACGTGCTCGAGACCTCCCGCATGTGGCGCGAGATCGTGCATCGCATCGGCGAGACCGAGTATCCCGATGTCGAGATCGAGGACCTGCTCGTGGACAACACGGCGATGCAGTTGATCAACCGCCCCGCCGACTTCGACGTCGTGGTGACTGAGAACATGTTCGGCGACATCCTCTCCGACGAGGCGGCCCAGATCACGGGCTCGCTCGGTATGCTCGCTTCCGCCAGTTTGGGCGACGGCACCGCGCTCTACGAGCCTTCCCACGGCAGCGCGCCCGACATCGCGGGCAAGGGCATCGCGAACCCGCTCGCGCAGATTCTCTCCGTCGAGATGATGCTGCGCTACAGTTTCGACATGAACGACGCCGCCGACGATATCCGCCGCGCGGTGACCAACCTGCTCAACGACGGTTGGCGCACGGGCGACTTGAAGGATGCTACCACTCCTGCCGACAAGGTGGTCAACTGCGCTGGCATGGGCGATTTAGTCGTGAAGTACATGTAAACTTGTCTTGATGTGACGCTATCGAAAGGAGCCGACATGGCTGACGATTGCTTGTTCTGCAAACTCATCTCCGGGGAGATCCCCACGAACAAGGTGTACGAGGACCACATCTGCTTCGCGTTCGACGACATCGAGCGCTAGGCTCCCGTGCACAGGCTGCTCGTGCGGAAGAAGCACTACGACGACATGTGCGACGGCGTGCCCGAGGAGGTTTTCGGCCACATGATGTCGGTCGTTCCGAAGGTCGCCGAGATCAAGGGCGTGCGCGAGTCCGGTTTCCGCACGGTGGTGAACACTGGTCCCGATTCCGCGACCACGGTGAAGCATTTCCATATCCATATTTTGGGCGGCGTGAAGATGGGACGCTTCACGTTCGAGAACTCCCAGCGCGCGCAGGGCGAGGAGTAAGTCCCGGCGCTCGGTGTGACGCTGCGCTTGGTCGCTCGGCCTTTGCTGATATGATAGTAATTAGGTGTCATTTAGAGACAAATTCATGCCATTCGTCCTAGAACGCGGTCGTCGCGATAAAATACTCGAAATTAGGAGTATTTTGAACTCAACGAGATGAGTTGGGATGCATGGCCGCGACGGTGTTGCGTCGATCGTGCGGCATGCGAGGAAGCGGGGCGGAGGTCCCGAAGAAAGAAGGCAAGATGACTACCTCGATTAAACTCGCTGTGCCGACGATGGGCGCGGCCGGCCTCAACGCTGAGCGCTCCGGCCATTTCGGTCACTGCGACTGCTTCACCGTGGTCGACATCGTGGACGGTGTGGTTTCCGAAGAGGCAACGATGGTCGCGAACCCGCCGCACGAAGAGGGCGGTTGTCTGCGCCCGGTGGGCCTGCTCGCCGACGCCGGATGCAATGCCATCGTCGCTGCTGGTATGGGGATGCGTCCGCTCATGGGCTTCAATCAGGCGGGCATCACGGTGTACTACGACGCCGAGCACCCGATCGTGGGCGACGCCGTTCGAGCCGTTGCGGCTGGTGAAGCGCCCATCATGTCCGCCGACCAGGCGTGCAACCATCACCACTAAGGCACCCAGGTTCCCTCTGCGCGGCAGCCCGATTGAGCTGCCGCGTTTTTTATGCGCCGGAATTGGGCCTTTGCCGTGTACCGAGTCGCTCGTATCGACATTGCGCTTCGTTGAGCGGGGCATCTGCGCTGTGCAGTGCTATTCTTTCCCCAAGAGGAAAGGAAGTTTGATGGCGCATTACGTGGCAGAACGAGATGGCGTGTATCGCATCGATGGCAGGGTCGGTTTTTTCGGGACGCGACCCCAAGTGCTGCCCGATGCGGTGATGCCTCTGCCTGGCTCTCCCGCGCCAACGTCGTCGTTCGGCTGGATTCGCGACTCGAGAATCACTCCCTCCTCGGGTGACATCTACCTGGTCGAGTTCATCGCAGAAAACAAGTTTTGTATCTGGGGTTACGTTGATTGCTACGGTCGCGCGTTCGTGACCGACCGCCCGCTTTTCGCGCCCCCGGCGCGCGATCCCGACATCCTGTTCTCGCGACCGCGGGATGGGAAGTCCCCCTCGGATTTCGGCACGCTTGTCATGCCTAATGCGAAATTCAAGCGCGATCAGGAGATTCGCGGCACCGTCCAGCTGCGCGACAAGCGCGGGGTTCGTCAAGTCGCCTGCTTCTCCCTGAAAAACGGCCGCTACTCGCTTTTCGATTCCTGGTGCGATTTCGGCTCCCACTCGGACAACCTCACGTATCACGAGGCGCTCGCTCGTTGTTTTTTCGCGTTCACCTTCCGTCCGCTGCTCGGCGGCGCGCGGGTCCCGGCGCGCGGTCTCGGCGAGATCATGGAGAGCCTCGACTCCGAAACGCCCTTCGAGGACCTGCTCGGCGCCCTGCACGACATCCGTTCTGCGGCCCTCGATCCCGCGATGCAGCCTCCGTCGCTCGCGCTTTTGCTTGCGAGCTGGCTTTACGACGCGAACGCGATGGGCGTGTTGGCGGGTGCCCAGAGCGACGGGTTGAACGCCCCGTCGCTGCGATTCGTTCGGACGCGGCGCTATTCGGACACGTATTTCCTCGGTCGCGGGGAAGGCGGCGACGGCATTCCCGAGGCGACGATTTGGGCTATCGAGTCGGCGATCAACCGCTTCGTGCTCATTGCGCGAAAGCTCGAGAAGAATTCGGACGCGGGGTGCTGCGATGCGTCTGACCAGGATGTTTCCGAAATCGATGCGTGCGGTGCCATCGATACGCAGCTGTTCGAGGCGGTCGCGGCGCAGGCTCCCTGCGCCGCGCACCCCGCAGACGAGAACGCCGCGGCGCCGAACAGGGCGGGGGAATGGGACGTTCGCCGCTCGATCGGGGAATCGATCGAGCGTTTCCAGCTACCCGTTCGCTTCATGGTCGAGTACCGCGTTGACGTGCGCTGCGGAAAGGTTGCGTTCGAGGTGGTTGTTCCGCCTGCGCATCTTATGCCGCAGCGGGTATATTCCTCTCAAGCGGGTTCCTGGGTCGATCAATCCGACGCCGAGCGAGGGCGGATGGCGCTGCGCTACGCCGAGCACGTGGGCATTATGCTCGCTGCGGCAGCATTCCATGCGGGGTGCGCGATCGATGAGGTGGTCGTCTGTGCGCGGGAACTGGAAGCAGCCGGCGAGGTCGAACCCGAAGGCAGCAAGCTGGCAGGCGAAAGCCATGGCGTCGACACCGGGTTTGGCACCGGTTTCGGCGGCGAAGATGGCGAGTTTGACGGCGGGTTTGACGCCGAAGGCGATGAGTTCGATGGCGGCAGCGTCATCGTCGAGCTCGAAGACGGCAGCGTCGTTGTCGAACCCGGCGACAACGGCAGCGGAAGTGCCGATGCCGACGGCCGCGATGCGCATACTCTCTACCAGGTGAAATTCACGAGAAGCATCTGCGAGGGTGCCCGTTTCCAGGAAGGGCTCGAGGGGGACCCCGAGTCGCTGTTCGCGGAATGCGGTGCGCGCTTCGGCGTCGACGCGGTCGACTTCTCGCTCGATGACGCCGTCGATGCCGAAGCGAAACGCATTCGCGGCGAGTTGCCCGAGGTGGGCTCGCTCGCCTTCGGTCCGCGCGAGGCGAAGGCCTTCGGCGCCGAATCGCTTCGTGACCTAAGGATTCACTCCGATGCCCAACTGCGCCACGCAGGCGAGCGGCTTGCCGACGCGATTGCGCGCGCGACGAGCACCACCGAGGCAATCCGCTTGGCGCAGACGGAACAGAATGCAGCCGACGACCCGCGTATTTTTGCGGCGTGCACGCGCCTCATGACCGACCTTCTGGAAGGTAGCGTTGATGCACACGATCAGAACGCGCTGGTCAGTTGCTTTATGGGGGAGGACCCTTACCTGAATGCACTCGGGCAGGCGCGCGCCGTCGCGCAGGCCGACCCGCATCGGGCGGCGTCGATTCTGCGCGAGGCGATTCGCCAGGCTGAGGAGTCCAAGCGCTTTGCGGACAACTCCGAAGCTGTCCATCGCATGTTCGACACGTATGCGTCGCGCATCATCTACAACCGCGAGCGGCAGGGGAGCGCACCCTGGCGAAGCGGACTTGCCTTCCCCCATCCTGATGAGGGAAAACGCGTCGAGCTGTTGCCGTCGTCTTTGGCTATGTGCTACTTGGAGTCGGTGCGCCTTCTCGAGGAGTCGTTCAGCCACGCGGAAGAGGCCGTGCAGTTCGGCCTACGCTGCATCCAAGTCGCGCCCACCTACACGCCTGCGTATCGCCAGACGGCGCGCGCGTACATGCTCATGGGTGACGTGTCCACATCCTCGCGCACGCTCAGGCGCTGCCTGGAAATCGCGACGCAGCCCGACGAGATCGCGCTTGCATACTACCAGCTCGCCTATGTGGAATGGAAGGCGGGGAAAACGGCGCTCGGCGTGGCGTGCTACATGAAGTCGATGATGACAGCCCCGATTTACCTGGCCCAATGCACCATCGAGATGCATCGGCTGATGGCGGAGACCGGACAGGGCCCTATCGATCGCGAGGAAGTCGACGCGATCCTGGCCGGAGAAGGCGTGCCCATCGCGCCGCTTGACTCGTTGCTCGATGCGCTCGACGACGCCATGCGCACGGCGATTGACGACAATATCTTCCAGGTCGGCCAACCGCTCTTGGCGCTGCGGCTGTTCTACCGTCCCGACGACGCACTCGTGAACGTGCACAAGAGCCTCAACGCGCCCCTTCCGCCGCAAGCGCTCGACTAGGGGAAATGCAACGAGGCGCGTCCTCACTCGCCTCGTTGCATTAGTGCGGCGCCCCGGGGTTGGCTTTTCTCCCCGGGGCGCCGATGCGTTCACGCGAAAGCTCTACGCGTAGATTTCCTTTTCCACGACGAGCTCGTTTTTGATCTTGCCGACGAGCTTTTGAAGCGCATCGACGCAGTTCGGACGGATGTCGGCGCCGATGAGCACGTACATGATGGAGTCGCCCACGCCAAGCTCGCCCTCGTTCATCCAGGTGCGCACGTAGTACACGCCCGGCCAGGTGAGCGCTTCCTTCTCGGCCGCGGCAACGCCCTCGGAGTCGTAGGAGAATTGCACCTTCGCGACTTCCCCAAGGCCTTGGACGCCTTCGCGCACCTGCTTTTTAGGCGTGATGCGCACAATGCCGTTGTGGGTGAGGAACATGCCGCACTGCGCGGCTTTCGGGTCGGCCTTGGCTTCCTTGAGCCACTGGTCGATCGACGGTTCAGGTTTGGACATAAGTTGCCTCCAAAACGTTGAGTGTTCAAGCGCCCTTCCCCAGGCGCTATCTAGACGCCCATTGTACTCGAAGTGGGCCTTTCCGCGGGCGTGCGCATCCCAGCTTCCGCGAATCCGCAGGTTTGCTATTCGTCCCGCTCACCTTCCCCTTCCCTATAAAACGCGTGCATTTTACGAATGGGAAATACTTGCTCATCGCCCAAATGATAGACTGGGAAAATTCCACAGCATCAGAAAGGACAGCTATGTCTCTCCCAGCATCCGATACCAGCAAGCAGCCCGACAACCTCACCACCATGGATTTGGGCGAGGTTCTTCCTCGCACGGCCGAGGTTCGCGATAACCACCTGTTCATCGGCGGCGTCGACATGGTGAAGCTCGCGCGCGAGGAAGGCACCGCGCTCTACGTGTTCGACGAGGCCGACCTTCGTTGGCGCATGGAGACCTACCGCGAGGCGTTCCGCTCGCGCTACGAGAGCTCCGACGTCATCTACGCTTCGAAGGCCTTCCTGAACAAGGAAGTCGTGCGCATCGTGAACGAAGAGGGGCTTTGCCTCGACGTGTCGGGCGGCGGCGAGCTCGCCTGCGCCCAGATGGCGGGCTTCCCGATGGATCGTGTCTTCGTGCATGGCAACAACAAGACGCCGGCCGAGCTGCGCGAGGCCATCTCCGCAGGTGTGGGCCGCATCGTGGTAGACAGCCGCATCGAGCTTGCGCGCGTGTCCGAGATTGCCGGGGAACTTGGCGTCGAGCAGGCCATCTACATGCGCATCACGCCCGGCGTCGAGGCCGACACGCATGAGTACATCCGCACGGGCTGCGAGGACTCCAAGTTCGGCTTCACCATGCTCGACGACTTCGCCTTCAAGTGCGTGAAGGACGCCATCGAGGCTCCCAACGTGAAGCTCGTCGGCTTCCACTGCCATATCGGCTCGCAGATCTTCGCGCTCCACTCGTTCCGCGAGGCGGCGCAGGTCATGATCGAGTTTATCGCGCGTGTCCAGAAGGAATACGACATCGAGATTCCCGAGCTCGACCTGGGTGGCGGCCTGGGCGTGGCCTACCTTGCGACCGACAAGCCCTCCTCGATCGACGATTTCGCGGAATGCACGACCCGCGCCGTGAAGGACTTCTGCGCCGAATACGGCGTCGCCGAGCCGCGCATCCTCGTCGAGCCTGGTCGCAGCCTTGTCGCCAACGCCGGCGTCACGCTCTACACCGTGGGCATCTTGAAGACCCTGCCCGGCATCCGCAAGTACGTCGCCATCGACGGCGGCATGTCCGACAACATCCGCACGGCGCTCTACCACGCCGATTACGAGCCCGTGATTGCCAACAAGGCGGGCGAGCCGCGCACGGAAATCGTCACGCTGTGCGGCAAGCACTGCGAAAGCGGCGACGCGGTAGTCATCGACATGCCCATCCAGCATCCGGAAATCGGCGATATCGCATGCGTGTTCACAACGGGCGCGTACTGCTCTACCATGTCTAGCAACTACAATGGCCAGCCCAAGCCGGCCGTAGTGTTCGTGAAAGACGGTGTCGCCCGCGTCGTCACGCGCCGCGAGACCTACGCCGACCTCTACGCCCGCGACATCTAGGAGGACCTCATGACCATCAAGCTCGGACTCGTCGGCACTGGCACGGTCGGTGGCGGCTGCATTGACATCCTTCAGAAGCACAAGGAAGACTTCAAGCGCCATTACGGCATCGACGTGGAGCTTGCCCGTGTCTGCTCGCGCGACCCTAAGCAGGCCGAAGCCCACGGCGTGAGCGATCTGTTCACGCTGGACTACCACGACATCGTCAACGACCCCGACATCGACATCGTCATTGAGCTCATCGGCGGCACCACGGTCGCGCGCGACGTGGTCGTGTCAGCACTTGAGGCGGGCAAGAACGTCGTCACGGCCAACAAGGCGCTCATGGCGACTCATGGCGAGGAAGTCATGCACCTGGCGGAGAAGATGAACCGCGAGCTTGCCTTCGAGGCGTCCGTCGGCGGCGGCATCCCCATCATCGACCCGCTGAAGCATTCGCTCATCTCGAACGAGATAACGTCTGTCATGGGCATCGTGAACGGCACGACGAACTACATGCTCACGCGCATGGTCGATGACAACCTCTCTTACGACCAGGCGCTCAAGGAAGCCCAGGAACGCGGCTTCGCCGAAGCCGACCCCACGGCGGACGTCGACGGCTTCGACGCTGCGGCTAAGATCGCCATCCTGGCGTCAATCGCCTTCAACTCGCGCGTCACGCTCGACGACGTGCACACCGAGGGCATCCGCAACATCACGACGCTCGATCTGGACACCGCCGACGACATGGGCTACGTCATCAAGCTTTTGGCGATCGCCCATCGCACGCCCGACGGCATCGACGTGCGCGTGCACCCCACGATGCTCCCGAAGGCGCATCAGCTCGCGACCGTGAACGGCGTGTTCAACGCGATTTACGTGACGGGCGACGCCGTGGGCGAGACGATGTTCTTCGGCGAGGGCGCGGGAGCGGGCCCGGCGGCGAGCGCCGTCATGGGCGACGTGCTCGAGGTGGCGCGCCATCTCACGCTGGGTGTTTCCCCCATCGTGGGATGCACCTGTACCGACAACCTGCCCATCCTTCCGGTGGAGGAGCTGCAGACGAAGTACTATATCCGCTTCGCCGTGGCCGACCGCTCGGGCGTGCTCGCCGCGATGGCGGGCGTGTTCGCCAAGCGCGGCGTCTCCGTGCGCTCCGTGGTGCAGCGCGGCAACTCCGAGCACGAGACGGTGAACCTCTCCTACGTCACGCACACCGCCAAGGAAGCGAGCGTGCGCGCGGTGCTCGCGGAAATCGCAGGGCTTGAAGACGTCCTGCGCGCCGAGCCGTCGGTGATTCGCGTAGAGGGCTAGCGCGCCGCGCTTGCTTTCCGCGATTTGTCGCTGGGGAGGCGAAGACTCGTCCTGGGCGCGCCTGTTGCGTCCCGAATTTTGGACATGCCCGCCTTGCGATAAGGCTTTGAGGGCCTGGCTTTTCGGAAACTGATCCGAGGCCAGGCCCTTTGGTTTTGCCGGCGCGAACCGCCTGGCAAGTTGAGCGCGCTTTGGCAGCCAGCTCGGGGGAGAGCTGCACGATTTGGTCGAACGGCGTCGCGTGTTGGGACCGTGCTACCGTTTGTTCTACCAAAAGCCGCTTCATTTGGTGCGCGGGCGGGGGCATTCCGTGCACCGCCATGGTGGTTTGCTCGGAAGTGTTCGATGCGTTTGCCGATAACAACCCGTGAAGACGTCACAAGCGGAAAAACCGCTTCCCTTGAATACTGGCGTTCGATCGAGGGAGAAAAAACCGGGGCAGAACCGCTTTCGCAATCCCGCCCCGTAAAACCAAATGGTTTTGCTATGTGAAGCTAGTCTAGCAGGTTGAATCCTCTTGTCAAACGCTCCATGAAGGTAACGGAGGACCGGACGGGGTGGGTGGCAGGCAGGGCACCCATGTTCTCGTCTGCGGTTTCGTAGAATTTGCGGAGTGCGGCGAGCGCTCGAGTGCGGGATCCTCCATCGGGGACGAGCACGCTGTACAGGTATAGGAGCGATACGACCTGCTGCATCCTCGCGTTGCGCAGCTTACGCGCCCTCAGCTTCTTAGGCAGGCCCATCTGCGAAAGTTCCCTCGAAATAACCGACGGAACGCGGATGTTCCCCCGCTTTTTGTCGCCTATGTCGTTGAGGAAGCAGGAGGAATGCCCGGTTGCGTTGCGAATGGACTTTACGCGCTT
>ERZ1032651.692-NODE-692-length-9524-cov-5.733340_pt1 | contig 9524 bp, 5 predicted proteins | sample MGYA00518732_ERZ1032651 | MGnify/ENA primary metagenome ERZ1032651 (study PRJEB33719, sample SAMN04261399) | wastewater metagenome | biome: periurban shantytown; feature: human; material: feces | host: Homo sapiens | place: Peru: Lima | collected 2013-01-03 ...
CGTGCCCTGTCGGCTTTCGCCGTCCGGCATATGTCTTCGGGGGCGTCTCTTTTTTTCCTCCGCCGGGCCGGCTCTTCCATGAGGCCGTTCTGCGGGGAAGTTTTGCATGGCTTTATTCAGTCGTCGAGGTCTATGTCTCCGCTGACGGTTTCGATCTTGAATGTCCGTGTACCCTCGCTGCCGCTGCGGATGCCGGAGATGTCGCCGCTCACGGTGGTGACCGTGCCGCCGAATTCATCCGCGTGCAGCAGCTCGCCGGAGATGTCGCCGCTCGTGGAGGTGAACGTAAGGCTCTGCGTATCGACCTCGTCCAGCTCCAGATCGCCGCTTGTCGTGTCGGTCTCAATGCCCGCAGCGGAGATGTCGTCCAGATCGATATCGCCGCTCGTGGTGTGCAGCGTCAGCACGCCGGTGAGCTCCGCGTTCCGTACGGAAATGCTCCCGCTCACGGACGAAAGGCTCGCGCTCTCCGCCTTCACATCAGAAATATTCATATATCCCGAGGTCGTGCCGGCTGTTATCGTGCCGCCGCGGGTCGTGCTGACAAAAATATTTCCGCTCGTCGTGACGAGCTGTGTCTCCGCGACCTTCAGCTCCGACGCGCTGACCGCGCCGGAAGCGCTCGATGCGCGGAGCGTAAGCTGCGGGCTCACCAGCCCGCTCACATATACATCGCCGGACTGCGTTGCCGCGTCCACCGTGCCGACCCATTTTTCCGGAATGCGGAGGATGACCGCATCATCGTCCGAGACGGCAAGGCGCTGGAAAAGGCCGGGCTTTTTCTCCGTGATGCGAAGCACGCCGCCGTCGAGCACAACGCTCACGCGGTCCGGCGTTTTCGCGCCCCGCGCGGCGATCGAGACGGTCTTATCCGTCGTGGAATAGATGTTCACCTCAAGCTCGCTGAGCTGCACGCTCACGAAGCTGCACTCGCCGGTCTCCGTATCGGCAGAGGTAAATGCAATATCGTTGTAGGCATAATTGTCGGGAGAATAGTCCCAGCCGAGCGTCACGCCGACGAACACGCCCGCCGCAATGAGCAGCACGCCGAGGACAAGAAGCACCTTTTCGCCTTTTTTCATCACGATTTCTCCTTTATCATCCGAGATCGTTTTTGAGTTCAAAGAGCAGCCGGAGCGCCTCCAGCGGGGAGAGCGTGTTGGGATCGACGGCGCGCAGCCTCTCGGCCACGGCGTCCGCGCCGACGTCGGCGAGACTCACCTGATCGCTCTCGGGCTTTGCCGGGGGCGTCACATTTACCGCCGCGCCCTGCGCGTTGAGCTCCCTGAGATGCGCGTCCGCGGCGCGGATGACGCTCTCCGGCACGCCGGCGAGCTTTGCGACCTCAATGCCGTAGCTCTCGTCGGCGGCGCCGGGCAGGATCTTGCGCAGGAAGAGGAGCTTCCCGTTCTGCCGCTTGGCGCTGATATTATAGTTGCGCACACCGGGGATCGTCCCCTCAAGCGCGGAGAGCTCGTGGTAATGCGTGGCAAACATCGTTTTCGCGCCGAGCTTTCTCGGATCGGCGCAGTATTCGAGCACCGCGCGGGCGATGGCCATGCCGTCGTAGGTGGACGTGCCGCGGCCGATCTCATCGAGGATGAGCAGGGAATCGGCGGTCGCGTTCTTCAATATGGATGCGACCTCGCTCATCTCGACCATGAACGTCGAGGCGCCGCCCGCAAGGTCGTCGCTCGCGCCGATGCGCGTGAACACGCGGTCGCAGATGCCGACCGTCGCGCTGCGCGCCGGGACGAACGAGCCGATCTGCGCCATGAGCACGATGATCGCCGTCTGGCGCATGTATGTGCTTTTACCGGCCATGTTCGGCCCCGTCACGATGGCGACGCGGTCGTCGGTGTCGTTCAGGTGCGTGTCGTTCGGCACGAAGAGCGTGTCGCGCTGCATCTGCTCAACGACCGGGTGGCGGCCTTCGGCGATCGTGAGCGTGTGCGATACCTCGATTTCCGGGCAGACATAGTTGTTGCGCACCGCGACCTCGGCGAGCGAGCAGAGCGCATCGAGCTCCGCGAGCGCCGCAGAGAGCGCCTGCAGCTCGTCCACGCGGTCGCCCACCTGGCGGAGCACGTCGCGGAAGAGGTCGTATTCGAGCGTTTCGATCCGCTCGCGGGCGGACGAGATATCATCCTCCAGCTTTTTGAGCTCCGGGGTAAAGTACCGCTCGCCGTTGACGAGCGTCTGCTTGCGTATGTATTCCTCCGGCAAGTCCACGGCTCCGGCGGAGTTCGGCACGTCGATATAATACCCGAACACTTTGTTGTAGCCGACCTTGAGCTTCTTGATGCCGGTGCGCTCCTTTTCCCGCGCCTCCAGCTCGGCGACGCATTTCGCGCCGTTGTCGCGGATGTTGCGCAGACGGTCTACCTCCTCGCTGTAGCCGGAGCGGAGGATGCCGCCCTCGCGCACGGAGAACGGCGGCTCGTCGCAGATGGCGCGGCGCAAAAGCGCGCAGAGGTTTTCCAGCGGCTCCATCGCGGCGATGGAGCGGAGCATCCCGCTCTGGTACTTGCCGAGCTGCGCGAAGATCTCCGGCGCGGCGGAGAGGTAATTTCCGAGCGCGAGCATGTCGCGGCCGTTCGCCGCGCCGTACACGGCGCGGGACGTGAGCCGCTGGATATCGCCGACGGTCTTGAGCTTTTCGGTGAGCTCGGCGCGGCCGACGTTATCGCGGAAGAGCTCCTCCACCGCGGCGAGCCGCCGCCGGATCGCCACCGGGGAGAGCAGAGGGCGCTCCACCCAGCTGCGGAGCATTCGCCCGCCCATCGGGGTTTTGGTCTTATCGAGCACCCAGAGAAGGCTGCCGCGCTTTTCGCCGGTGCGCAGGTTTTCCGTCAGCTCGAGATTGCGCCGCGCCGCGGCGTCAAGCTCCATATACCGGCCCCGCGTGAAGATATCCGGCACGCGCAGCTGCGACATGTCGCCGCGCGCCGCGTCCGTGAGATAGGCGAGCAGCGCGCCGAGCGCGAGCGTCGTCATCTCGTCGAGCTCGGGGGCGTTTTCGCCGTACTGATTTGCAATGGCCTTGCGCGCGTTTTCGGGGTCGAACCGCCCCGCGGCGGGCTCCACGCGGCTGCCGAGCCGCTTTTCGAGCGTGTCGCGGATGTCGCGGCTGAGCATCGCCTCCGGCGCGAGCACGCACTCGCGCGGGCGGAAGCGGGAAATTTCGTTCTGGATGTGCATCGCCGCGTCCGTTTCAAACGACGCCGCGCACACCTCGCCGGTGGACACGTCCGCAAAGGCGCACCCGCCTGCCTTGCCGCGCAGCATGACCGCGCCGAGATAGTTTGATTCGCCCTCGCGCAGCATGGAGGTCTCCATGATCGTGCCGGGGGAGATGATGCGCACGATATCGCGCGATACGAGCCCCTTGCAGAGCTTCGGGTCCTCCATCTGCTCGCACACGGCGACCTTGTAGCCCTTGGCGATGAGCTTGGAGATGTACTGCTCCGCGCTGTGGTACGGCACGCCGCACATCGGCGTGCGCTCGTCCTCGGGCTTGCCGCGGTCGCGCGTCGTGAGCGCGAGATTCAGCTCGCGCGCGCCGAGAACGGCGTCATCGTCGAACATCTCGTAAAAATCGCCCAGCCGGTAAAAGAGCAGGCAGTCGGGATGCTCGGCCTTGATGGCGTTATACTGCATTTTCATGGGGGTGGTTTCTGCGGGCAATGTCTTTCTCCCCTTTACTCCGTGATCTCGCCGAAGAGCGCGAACGTATTGCTTGAAACGATGCGCGCGTTGGCCCACGATCCGATGAGCGATTCGTCCCCGCGCAGATGCACGAGCCGTCCCCCGGCGGTGCGCGCCGAGAGCGTATAGTCGCCGTTTTTCGCCGTGCCGTCGATGAGTACGCGGAAGGTCTTCCCCTCCTGCGCGCGGTGCAGCTCGGCGGAGACGCGCCCCGCGCTTTCCACGAGCCGGTCGAACCGGTTTTGAATGACGGAGCGCGGCGTATCGTCCTCGATCTTTGCCGCCGGGGTACCCGGACGGCGGGAATAGATGAACGTGAACATCGAGTCAAAGCGCACCTTTTCCGTAAGCGCGAGCGTATCGAGAAAATCCTCCTCCGTCTCGCCCGGGAAGCCGACGATCACGTCGGTCGTGAGGACGAGGTTCGGGATGTATTTCCGCGCAAGATCGACCTGCGCGAGATACTTTTCCGCCGTATAGCCGCGGTTCATGGCGCGCAGGATCCGGTCGCTGCCGGACTGCACGGGCAGATGGATGTGCGGGGCGCACTTTTCGCACTCCGCCATAGCAGCAAAAAGCCGCTCGGTCGCGTCCTTGGGGTGGCTCGTCATAAACCGGATGCGGAAATCGCCCGGAATGGCGTTGACCTTGCGAAGGAGCTCCGCGAAATCCACATCCTCGTCCAGTCCCCGGCCGTAGGAGTTCACATTCTGGCCGAGGAGCGTAATATCCTTATACCCGGCGGCGACGAGCGCTTCGGCCTCGCGCACGACGTCCTCGCTCCGGCGGGAGCGCTCGCGCCCGCGGACGTAGGGGACGATGCAGTATGAGCAGAAGTTGTTGCACCCGTTCATGATGGAGAGCCACGCCTTCACGCTGCCTTCCCGCTCGCGGGGGAGTCCTTCGGCAATGGATTCAGCGCTCTCGGCATCAAACACGCGGCCCTTCGCGCCGGAGAGACCGTGGACCTGCAGCGTTCTCTCAAAAAGCTCCGGGAAGCGCCAGAGCTCGTGCGGGCCGAAGCAGAGATCGACCATGCGGTACGACTTTTTCACCTGCTCGCGGATCTCCTCGCTCTGCGCCATGCAGCCGCAGAGAATCACGATGCGTTCCGGGTGGACGCGCTTTAAATGCGTGAGCGCGCCGACGTTGCCGAACACGCGCATCGTCGCGTGCTCACGCACGGCGCAGGTGTTCACGGCGATGACGTCCGCCTTGTCCTCGTCGTCGGTCATCGTATAGCCCATGCTGCGGAGATAACCGCGCAGCACCTCGCTGTCGGACTCGTTCTGCTGGCAGCCGTAGGTGTCTACCATGGCGAAGCGCTCGCCGCTGCCGAGGGCGGAGCGGACGCGCGCGCATATTTCTTTCTGCCGTTCGATCTCCTGCGCGGAGACCTCGGTTCTCTCGTAGGGCATAGATCTATTTCCTTTCCGTGTATCCTTGTGAACGGCCCCCTTGTGCAAAGGGGGCTGTCAGCCGGAGGCTGACTGGGGGATTGTAGCTTTCGGAAAACGACAATCCCTCCGTCACGGCTTCGCCGTGCCACCTCCCTTTACACAAGGGAGGCTTTTCTTCCGATAATAGAGTATTTTAACATTTTGCTCTGGATTCCGCAACGGCTTTGCTTTATAATCAGAATGAAATATTATCGATTCCCATTCTGGAGGTACATATATCATGCCGGTCATCCACGTCCTTTCGCCGCACGTCGCCGACCTTATCGCCGCGGGCGAGGTCGTTGAGCGCCCCGCCTCGGCGGTCAAGGAGCTTTTGGAAAACGCGGTGGACGCCGGAGCGCGCACCGTCGTGCTTGAGCTCCGCGCCGGAGGGCGGGACTATATCCGCGTCACGGACGACGGCGTCGGCATGGCGCCGGAGGACGCGGGCGTGTGCTTTCTGCGCCACGCGACGAGCAAGCTCTCGGACGAGCGCGGGCTCGAGGCCATCGGCACGCTCGGCTTTCGCGGCGAAGCTCTCGCGGCGATCAGCGCCGTTTCGCGCATCACGCTCACGACGCGCCGCCGCGGCGCGGCCATGGGCGTGCGCGTGGAGGTGGAGGCCGGGGAGATCGTCTCCATGGAGGAGACCGGCTGCCCGGAGGGTACGACGATCACCGTGCGCGATCTTTTCTACAACACCCCCGCGCGGCAGAAGTTTCTCAGCACCGACCGGAGCGAGAGCGCCGCGTGCGTGCAGAGCGCGCTGCGCACGGCGCTCGGCCGCCCGGACGTGAGCTTTCGCTGCCTGCGCGACGGGCAGGAGGAATTTTTCTCCCCCGGCGACGGCACGGCGAAGAGCGCCGTATACGCGCTGCTCGGGCGCGACGCCGCGGCGGGACTGCTGCCGGTGGAGACCGAAAGCGACGGCGTCACGGTAAAGGGCTTCGTTTCCGCGCCCGGCTACTGCCGCGGCAACCGCGGCGCGCAGTACTTTTTCTGCAACGGCCGCCCCATCCGCTCGCGCGCTTTGCAGGCCGCGCTGGAGCAGGCATACAAAAATACCGCCATGGTCGGCAAGTTTCCCGGGTGCGTGCTCTATATCACGCTGCCCAACGGTCTTGTGGACGTGAACGTCCATCCGACGAAGGCGGAGGTAAAATTCGCAAAAGAGAAGCCCGTTTTTGACGGCGTTTACTACGGCACGCTCGCCGCGCTCGGCCAGAAGAGCGCGCCGCAGACGATGTCGAACGCGCCTTTTGCCTCGGAAGCGAAGAGCGCTGCGCCCGTTTCTTCCCCGGCCCGTCCCGCTCCGGCCGCCGCGAGCGCGCCGCGCAAGGACTTCTTCCGCACGATGGACGCGGGCACGTTCCGGCAGACATACTCCGCCGCGCCCGCCCGTCCGGCGGGTACTTCCGGCGTGCGCGACAGCGCGCCCTACCGCGCCGCTTCCCCCGCCGCGCCGAAACCGGTCTCTTCCGCGCCGGTCTCCGTACCGGTGCGCACCTATACGCCGGACATTCCGTCCGTGAGCGCGCCGCGTTCCCCCGTCCCCGCGCCGGAAGCGCCGGTCTCCCCGGCCGTTCCCGCCGCGCCGGTCGAAAAGAGCCTTCCCGCCCCGGAAACGGCGGCGGAGACCGTGCCGGAGCAGACGGTGCTGGACGAGGCCTTCCGCGTCGAGCCCGTGCGCTACATCGGCGAGGCGCTGAACGTTTACATTCTGCTCGAGCAGGGCGACAAGATGCTGCTCATCGACAAGCATGCCGCGCACGAGCGCATCCTCTTTGACAAAATGCGCCTGAACGAAAAGCCCCTCATGCCGCAGGAGCTTCTGGAGCCCCAGCCGTTCAACACCGACCCGGACGGCGCGGCGCTTCTCGAAGCAAACGCCGCGCTTCTCGCGCGGCTCGGCTTTGAGCTGGACGCATTCGGCGATACCGCGTTTCTCATCCGCGCCGTGCCCGCGCAGCTCGACGCCGCCTCCGCCGTGCCGCTGCTCGAAGAGCTGCTGGAAAAGCTGCGGGAGGGCCGGTCGCTCTCGTCCTCGGACGTGTGGGAGCGGCTCGCCGCCACGGTCGCGTGCAAGGCCGCGATCAAGGGCGGCTGGGTCACGGAGCGGGAGGAGCTTCTGGCTCTCGCGGAAAAGGTGCTCGCCGGAGAGGTGACGCACTGTCCGCACGGCCGCCCGGTGATGACGGTGTTCACCCGCGCCGAGCTCGACAAGCGTTTCGGGAGGATCGTGTGACGTGTACCGCGATCTGACGCGGGGGAGCATTCTCCGCTCGCTTCTTCTCTTCGCGCTGCCGATGCTCGCCGGGGACATTCTCCAGCAGCTTTACAACATCGCCGATACGCTCATCGTTTCGCGCGCCATCGGGCGTGACGCGCTCGCCGCCGTGGGGAGCGCGTATACGCTTATGATCTTCCTCACGTCGATACTGCTGGGGCTTTCGATGGGCGCGGGCGCGCTCTTCTCCATCTGCCGCGGGAAAGGCGATGAGAGCGGTCTCCGGCGGAGCATCGTCCACGCGTTCGCTCTCATCGGCGTATGTACGCTCCTCCTCACGGCGCTCGCCTATGCGCTCCTGCCCGCCCTTCTGCGGCTTTTGCAGGTGCCGGAGAGCGTTTCCCCGCTCATGCGGACGTACCTTGCCGTGATCTTCGCCGGTATCCCGGCGACGTTTCTTTATAACTTTTTTGCCTGTCTCCTGCGCTCGGTCGGCAACAGCATGACGCCGCTCGTCTTTTCCGGCATTTCGGCGCTCGGCAACGTGGCGCTCGATCTGCTGTTTGTGCTCGTTTTTCCGTGGGGCGTGGCGGGCGCAGCGTGGGCAACGGTCATCGCGCAGTACTTCTCCGGGCTGGGACTTGCCGTTTTCACGCTGCGGCGCTGCCCCGATCTGCTGCCGAAGAGGGAAGAGCTGCGCTTTGACGCGGCGCTTCTGCGCGAGATCTTCTCGCTCTCCTCGCTCACCTGCGTGCAGCAGTCGGTGATGAATTTCGGCATACTGATGATCCAGGGGCTCGTGAACTCGTTCGGGGAGATCGTCATGGCGGCGTTCGCCGCGGCGGTGAAGATCGAATCGTTCGCGTATATGCCGGCGCAGGATTTCAGCAACGCCTTTTCCACGTTTGTCGCGCAGAACTTCGGCGCGCGGCAGACCGGGCGCATCCGCGCCGGGATCCGGCGCTCGTTTGCGCTCGTGCTCGGCTTCTGCGCGGTCGTTTCCGCGGCGGTGCTGCTTTTCGCTTCGCCGCTCATGCGTCTCTTCATCCCCGCGGCCGACACGGAAGTCATCCGTGAGGGCGTTTACTATCTCCGGTGCGTCACGCCGTTCTACTTCGGCATCGGGTTTCTGTTTCTCTTCTATGCGCTCTACCGCGCGGTGAAAAAGCCCGCGATGTCCGTTGTGCTGACGGTCGTTTCGCTCGGCACGCGCGTCGCGCTCGCGTATCTCACGGCAGGGACGCTCGGCGTCACCGGCATCTGGGCCGCGATCCCCATCGGGTGGGTGCTCGCCGATATCGCCGGCGCGGTGTATTACTTCCGGAAACGTAAGGCGCTGCTGCCGGAAACGGGGCAATAAAAAAGCCTCCCTCGAAGGAGGCAGGCTTAATAAAGCATTATTTATTATAATAGAGTATTCCAAGGCACCCCGGCCCGCAGTGGCCGGAGATGGTGCTGCCGGCGAGCGTGTGGTGGATCTCCTCAAAGCCGCCGTACTCGCGCAGGAGCTTTTCGACAGTCTCCACGATCTCCATATCCACGCCGGAATCGGTGATAAACACGCGCTTCGTGTCGAAATCGTCGTGATCCTTGATGCGGTCGGTCACATAGCTCTCGATCGCCTTGGCGAGCGTGCCGCGGTACTTTTTCGCAACGCTCATCTTGCCCTCGTGCACCTCGATGCAGGGCTTGAGCTTCAAAAGATTCGCGCCCAGCGCCGCGACGGTCGAGCACCGGCCGCCCTTGCGCAGATAGTCGAGCGTGTCGATCACGAAGCTGACGTTCAGCTTCTCCCGGCGCTCGTCAAGGATCGCCTGGATCTCCTCGCCGGACTTGCCCTCGCGGGCGAGCAGCGCGCCATCGATCACGAGATGGCCGATACCGGTGGAGAGACTGCGCGAATCGACAACGAACACGCGCCCCGGAAATTCCTCTGCGGCATCGCACGCGTTCTGGAAGCAGGCGGACATATCCGAGGAGATCGTGAAATGCACGATCTGGTCGTGGGTTCGGAGCTCCTCGCCGAAGAAATCGAGATAGTCGGCAATGGACACCGCCGCCGTGCCGCAGAGCTTTCCCGTGCGGCTCGTATACGCGAAAATGTCCTCGCGCGTGCACTCGATCCCGTCGCGCAGCGCGCGGTCATCCAT
>ERZ1032651.701-NODE-701-length-9466-cov-43.383700_pt1 | contig 9466 bp, 8 predicted proteins | sample MGYA00518732_ERZ1032651 | MGnify/ENA primary metagenome ERZ1032651 (study PRJEB33719, sample SAMN04261399) | wastewater metagenome | biome: periurban shantytown; feature: human; material: feces | host: Homo sapiens | place: Peru: Lima | collected 2013-01-03 ...
TCATCTCCGTCCACGCTCCCGCGGTCGACGGCGGCGCGCTCATCAATGCCGAGCGTATTGAAAAGATGAAGGACGGCGTCTGCATCATCAACACCTCCCGCGGCACGAACGTTGACGAAGCTGCGCTGCTGGCCGCTCTGGAATCCGGCAAGGTGCGCGCCGCCGGCCTCGACGTCTACGCGGACGAGCCTGCCTCCAATTCCGCGCTCTACAGCCACCCGATGGTCTCCTGCACGCCGCACATCGGCGCCGCCACCGTTGAGGCGCAGAAGCGCATCGGCGCAGAGATCGTGGACATTATCACCAATTTTAAGGCGTAAACTTTGTAGACCTTACTGCGCGCACGCTGTTGAAATTTCATGAAAACAGCGTTATGATAATAGTACCAATCTGTGAAAAATGATAAAATTTACAGATCAATTTAGGAGGAAAAATATCATGAATGCTTATGTAGCCAGTGTCATCGATTATGTGAAGAAGACGCACGCCAACGAGCCTGAATTCGTTCAGACCGTTGAGGAAGTCCTTTCTTCCGTTTCGCCGATCATGGATGCGCATCCCGAATATGAGAAGGTCGACCTTCTGAAGAGAATGGTCGAGCCGGAGCGCATGTTCACGTTCCGCGTCTGCTGGATGGACGACGCTGGCAACTATCATACCAACCGTGGCTGGCGCTGCCAGTTCAACGGCGCCATCGGCCCCTACAAGGGCGGCCTCCGCTTCCAGAAGAACGTCTATGAAGGCATCATCAAGTTCCTCGGCTTCGAGCAGACCTTCAAGAACTCCCTGACGGGCCTGCCCATGGGCGGCGCAAAGGGCGGCTCCGACTTCGATCCCGCCGGCAAGTCCGCTGACGAAGTCATGCGTTTCTGCCAGAGCTACATGACGGCTCTGTACCGCTACATCGGACCGGACATCGACGTTCCTGCCGGTGACATGGGCGTTGGCGGCCGTGAGATCGGCTACCTGTATGGCCAGTACCGCCGCCTGAAGGGCGTTTGGGAGAACGGCGTTCTGACCGGCAAGGGCATGAGCTACGGCGGCTCCCTGATCCGTCCGGAAGCGACCGGCTACGGCGCTGTCTACTATCTGCAGGAAGTCCTGAAGCACGAGAACGACACCATCGAGGGCAAGCGTCTCGCGATCTCCGGCTACGGCAACGTTGGCTGGGGCATCATGAAGAAGGCCGCTATGCTCGGCGCGAAGGTTACCTATTTTGCCGGCCCCGACGGCTATGTCCATGATCCGGACGGCGTTGTCACCGACGAAAAGCTCAACTTCATCCTTGAGATGCGCGCAAAGGACCCGATGCACTGCAAGCCGTATGCTGACAAGTTTGGCTGCGAGTTCGTTCCGGGCGCAAAGTGCTGGGGCGTGAAGGACGTTGACGTCTACATGCCGGCTGCTACGCAGAACGACGTTAAGATGGAGTCTGCTGAGAAGATCGCTGCCTCCGGTGTCAAGTACTACATCGAGGTCGCCAACATGCCCACCACGAACGACGCTCTGAACTATCTGCGTGAGCAGAAGCACATGATCGTTGCTCCGTCCAAGGCTGTCAACGCGGGCGGTGTCGGCGTTTCCGGTCTCGAAATGAGCCAGAACTCCGAGCGTCTGAGCTGGAGCGCAGAGGAAGTCGATGCTCAGCTGCACAAGATGATGGTCAACATCCATAAGGTCTCCGCAGAGGCTGCGGAGGAGTACGGCCTTGGCTACGATCTGGTCGCAGGCGCCAACATCGCCGGCTTCAAGAAGGTCGCACAGGCCATGTACGAGCAGGGCGTGTTCTAATAGAACGCCATCTCGCACAGCTTGGCGCTGCAACGGCAGTGCCGCCAGATAACAGAAAGAACTCCCACCGGGCTTGCCCGGTGGGAGTTGAGCTTGTCAAAAAGTCTTTTTGACAAGCTCTCAAACGCGAACCGCGCGGCTGGGTTCGCGTTTGAAAAGGCTGCACCCGGCTGCGCGCATAATTTGTGCGCTGCTTGCGCACAAATTCCACACTTGCCGGGCGTAGCGTGTTTTGTCCGATGCCGCAGCGTTCAGAAAAAGTGCCAGTGGCACTTTTTTAGCGTAGGCCGAAGCGGCTATGCCGCGAGGGGGAACCACGTGGGGCGCATCGCCTGCGGGCGCGAACTCTACGAGGTTTTTGACACACTGAACTCCCACCGGGCTTGCCCGGTGGGAGTTTTACGTTTTTCGGGGAAGCTTCGTAAAAAGTGCAGCGCAGGTGCGGCTCAAGGCCGCGCCTGCGCGTTTTTTTGCAGATATTCCTTCAGGAAGAAGATCGCCTCACGGTAGCCGTCAAAGCCGAGCCCCATGTACGTCTTCACACATGCCATACCGGCGTAGGAGATCTGGCGGAAGCCTTCGCGGCGGCTGACATCGGACAGATGCACCTCGACCGCCGGAATGGCGACGGCCTTGAGTGCATCGAGAATGGCGATGCTGGTGTGCGTATAGGCGGCGGGATTGATGATGATGCCGTCGAACACACCGTATGCCGCCTGAATCTTGTCCACAAGGATGCCTTCGTGGTTGGACTGAAAGACCTCGCACGCTGCACCCGCCTCCCGGCAGGCGTCCTGCACAAAGCGTATCAGCGCGGCATAATCGCGCGTGCCGTAGACGGCAGGCTCGCGCAGACCGAGCAGGTTGAGGTTCGGGCCGTTCAGGATCAGAAAGTTCATGCAAGCACCTCCAGAATGTTCTCGACCGTCTGCTCCGGGGCGTCGTTGTTGTCGGCGGCGCAGTCGCTGAAGCGCTCGTAGAGCGGCGCGCGCGCGGCATACATGGCGGGCAGATCCGCACTCTGGGACAGCGGACGACCGCCTGTGGGCAGGCGCGCAGCGTCGCGCCGGAGCCAGACGATCACGCTGTTCTGATGGAGCAGGGGATAGTTTTCCGCTCGCGTCACACAGCCGCCGCCCGTTGCGATGACGCAGCCGGAGCGCGCGCCGAGCGAGCGGAGCGCCGCGGTCTCCTGCGCGCGGAAGGCCGCCTCGCCGCCGGCCCGGAAGATCTCTGGGATCGTGCATCCGGCGGCCGCCTCCACGGCGGCGTCGGCGTCGAGCAGTTCCCGGCCGAGCCGCGCCGCAAGCAGCCTGCCGACGGTGCTTTTTCCGCAGCCCGGCATACCGATCAGGACGATGTTCTGCATTGCGCGGCTGAGCGTTCGTGTGATCTCTGCGATCCGTGCATCCGGGATCGTGCAGCCGGTGAACTGCTCGCTGCTGCGCACGGCCTGTGCCACGAGCATTTCCAGCCCGCCGGCGTGCGGGATGCCGAGCGCCTCCGCCTGCAAGAGCAGCGCCGTCCGCGCCGGGTTATAGATCACATCCAGCACACAGGCACAGTGCGGAAATGCCCTCAGGTCTGCGGGTGCAGCGCCGTTGTTCGGATACATGCCGAGGGGCGTGGTGTTGACGAGGATCTGCGCGTCGCGGTGACGGCTGAGATTTTCGTAATTGTCCGCACCGCTGCGTGAAATACAGACGACCTGCGCGCCTGCGCGGCCAAGGACGTCGCACGCCGTGGCAGACGCGCCGCCGCTGCCGAAAACAAGCGCCTTTTTTCCCTCGGGGCGCACCCCGGTGGTGTGCAGCATCCGCTCAAAGCCGAACACGTCGGTGTTGTCTCCGTAGAGCGTCCCGTCCGCACGGCGGACAAGCGTATTAACGCAGCCAACGCGCCGCGCCGTCTCGGAGAGCGCCGCGCAGTAGGGCATGACGGCCTTTTTATACGGAATTGTGACGTTCAGCCCGTCAAAGCTGCCGCCGGTCAGAAAGGCGGGAAGCTCCTCAGGCGTTTTTTCGTAGAGCCGGTACGCATAGTCGCCGAGCTCGTGATGAATGGCAGGGGAGTAGCTGTGACCCAGCTTCCCGCCGAGAAGTCCGCAGCGCAGCATTCAGACCACCTCACTGTAACTGCCAAGATAGGAGCAGCCTTCGCTGATTTTGCCCAGTTCCCCCATGCACTGCAAAAACTGCGGGGAACTGACCGGCGCCTCCAGTTCAAAATAGAACGTGCATGCCGCGCCTTGCGCGGGCGGCACGTGGCTTTCGAGCCTGCCGAGGCTGACGCCCATCGCACAAAAGCACGACAGCACATATGCAAGCGCGCCCGGCTCGCGCGGGAGCGTCATCATCAGGCTGGTGCGGTCGGCTTCGGGATAGATCTCAAGCTGCTTGGAGATGCAGAAAAAACGCATGTATCTGCCGTCCTGCACCGACTCGGAAGACGCCGTTCCCGCAGAAGACGGCGGGCAGCGGCCGGATCTGAGCCGGACGCTCCGCACGATGCGGAAATTGTAGCGCATCATGAGGTCATAGACGGCGCTGCTTTCGCGCGGCACAACGGCGTAGCGGCACAGACCCTCGTCCACAGCGGCAAAAACCGCGTCCAGATCCGGGAAATACGAAATCTCCGGTGTGCAGAACAGACGCTCGCACGCGAGCTGAGAGTATGCGCCCTCCACGCCCTGACAGGCAATGGCCGCGCGTGTGGGAAAAAGCTGCGGCGTGTCGGAAATGGCCTTTTCGATCTCAGCGGGTAGGGGAGAGACAGGCCCGAGCAGGCGGTTTTGATAGCTGCGGCTCAGCGCTAACAGCAGCCGGTAGAGCGTTTGCGTCTCGTTCTGAAGGGCGGCGGGCGCCAGCTCCGCAATCTGGCGAAGCTTCTGCTGTTCGCGCGCTGCGTCCAGAACCGGCAGATGATGCGCCTTTTTATAGGCGGCGATATCCGCTGCCGTTGCCATGCGCTCGGTGAAAAGCGCGACAAGCTGCCGGTCGATCTCGTCGATTTTCGTTCGGTATTCGCTCAAATCCATCATTTTTCCTCCGTTTGGGGCGCGTCCAGCCATGCGTCCATGATCGCGATGGCGGCGGCGGCCTCCATGCATGGGACGGCGCGCGGCACGATGCACGGGTCGTGGCGGCCGCGGATCTCCAAAGTGGTGTTTTCCATCGTCTCAAGATCGACGCTCCGCTGTGTGCGTGCAATGGAGGGCGTCGGCTTGACGGCGGCGCGGAAAAGAAGGGGCATTCCGTTTGTGATGCCGCCGAGAATGCCGCCGGAGTGGTTCGTCTCGGTCACGACGCGCCCGTTTTCTGTGCGGAAGGCGTCATTGTGCTCGCTGCCGCGCATCCCTGCGGCAGCAAAGCCCGCACCGAACTCGATCCCCTTCACGGCGGGAACGGCAAAGACAATTTGGGAGATACGATTTTCCATGCCGTCGAACATCGGTGCGCCAAGCCCCGCGGGAAGACCGTCCACGCGGCATTCGATCACGCCGCCGAGGGAATCCCCCTCGTTTCTGGCGCTTACAATGGCACGCTGCATATCTTCCCCGATGCCGTCGGTCACGACCGGAAAGGGCTTTTCACTGACAGAGGCGTCGAAGGGAGCCTCGTCACAGACGCCGCCGATGGAGACGATGCGCGCGGAGATGCGCACGCCGCGGCGCGCCAGAAATTGCAGGCACAGCCCGCCTGCGATGCAGAGCGGAGCCGTCAGGCGGCCGGAAAAATGCCCGCCGCCCGAGCAATCCTGATGTCCGCCGTAGCGGACGTTTGCCGTATAGTCGGCGTGACCGGGGCGCGGCACATTTTGAAGCGCCGTATAATCCTGCGGGCGGATGTCGGTGTTGCGGATGAGTGCGGTGAGCGGCGCGCCGCAGGTGACGCCGTCTGCAAGACCGCAAAGAAACTCCGGCGTATCCGTTTCCCTTCTCGCGGTCGAAAGCGGGCTGCTGCCCGGCGCACGGCGGGCGAGAAAACGGGAGAGCGACGCAAAGTCAACGGGCATTCCTGCCGGAAAGCCGTCCAGTGTGACGCCAATGGCAGGGGAGTGCGACTGGCCGAAGATCGTGACGGTGAGGTTGCGGCCGAAGGTGTTGCTCATACTGCATCTCCTTTCAGCGATCGAAGATCGTTCCAGAACCGGGGGTAGGATTTTTCCACGCTCTCTGCGCCCGTCACGGTGACGGGGGTCTCAGAAAGCATGGCGGCAAGCGCGGCAGACATGGCGATGCGGTGATCGCCGTATGCGCTGACCGTGCCGCCGGAAAGACGGCCCCTGCCCTCGATCACAAGACCGTCCGGCAGCTCCGTGACCGCTGCGCCGAGCGCCCGGAGCAGCGCCGCCGTCGTTTGCAGACGGTCGGATTCCTTGAGGCGAAGACGTGCCGCATTCTCGATCACGGTCGTGCCCACGGCCCCGGCGGCAGTCACAGCCAGCGCCGGGACGAGATCCGGGATCTGCGCCGCATCGATGCGGATGCCGCGCAGCGTGCCGTGCCGGACAAGAACGCCGTCCTCATGCGCCTCGACCTGTGCGCCGAAGCGCCGCAGAAGCGCGAGCACGGCGCGGTCGCCCTGAGACGAGTCTGCGCGCAGCCCGCATACGCGGATGCCACGCGCGGAAAAAGCACCCGCACAGAGAAAGAATGCTGCGCTTGACCAGTCGCCCTCGACTGCGCACGCTTCCGGCAGAGAAAAGGTCTGACCGCCAGGGATGCGAAAGTCTGCCGGTGTTTTTTCAGCCGAAACACCGGAAAGCCGCAGCGCGTCCAGCGTCATATCGACATATCCGGCGGACTGGAGCGCGTCTGTGAGCGTCAGAAGGCTTTCGCCCTCCACGCGCGGCAGTGCCATCAAAAGCCCGGAGACAAACTGGGAGGAGACGCTTCCCGGCAGGGAGAACGCACCGCCTGTGAGCCGTCCGCCCGCGTATAAAAGCGCGCCCTCCTGCCGCAGGGTCATGCCGTGGGCGAGAAGCTGCCTGTCAAGCGGTGCAAGCGGGCGTTCGGGGAGGCGGCCCTCCATGTGGAAGACAGCCTGCGCGCCGAGCGCGCCGCAGACCGGCAGCAGAAAGCGAAGCGTGGAGCCGCTTTCGCCGCAAAAAAGATGGCACGGCGCTTGCGGCACGGCGCGGATGGGGCTGACGGTCAGCGCGTCGTCCTGCACCTTAATCTCCGCGCCGAGTGCGCGGAGGCAGGCGGCGGTTGCCTCAATGTCCTTGGAGCGCCCGTCCAGCCTCAGGCGGACCGGATGTGTTCCGAGCGCCGCGCAGATCAGCAGCCGGTGCGCCTGTGATTTGGAGGCGGGCACGCGGATGCTGCCTGTGCGCGGGCCGGGGGCAATGGTGATGTTCATAGAGCGCCTCCGTCATGCAGCCAGCCGGGAAGCTCCGCGACCGGCACGGGCAGAATGCGGCAGAGGCCGATCTCAGCCGGAACGATGAGATGGAGCGTGGAGCCGAAGATCTTCTTGTCGGCGCAAAGCGCACCGAGCAGCATGTCGGCAGAATAGGGGCAGACGGTCGGAAGACCGTAGTGCGTGAGCCTGTCCGAAATGGCGTCGCGCACGTCCTCCCCGCAGAGCCCGCGCATGCACGCCGCACGCGCGACCATGGCCATGCCGATGGAGACGGCCTTCCCATGTGAGAGCGTGAAGCGGCTGGAGGTCTCGACCGCGTGGCCGAAGGTGTGGCCGAGGTTCAGAAGCTGGCGCATCCCGCGGTCAAATTCATCGCACTGCACGATGTCGCGCTTTTGTTCCACGCAGGCTGCCACGACTGCCTCGAGCGTCTCGCCGGACGGGATCTCCGCCAGCGTGTCAAACAGAGTGCGGCTTCCGAGTACGCCGTATTTGATGACCTCGGCGCAGCCGTCCAGAAATGTCTCGCGCGGAAGTGTGTCCAGCGTGTCAAGGTCGCATAGCACCAGATCGGGCTGATAGAACGCGCCCGCGAGATTTTTTCCGGCGGGAAGATCCACTGCGGTCTTGCCGCCGACCGAGGAATCGACCGCGGCCAGAAGCGTGGTGGGAAGCTGCACGAACGAAATGCCGCGCAGATAGGTCGCCGCGGCAAAGCCGCCGAGGTCGCCCGTAACGCCGCCGCCCAGCGCGACCAGCACATCGGAGCGCGTAACGCGGTTTTCGGCGAGAAAATTCAGGATCTTTGCATATTCCAGAAGATTTTTGGAGCCTTCACCGCGCGGAAATACATGATGCACGGTGCGCAGCCCCGCGGCCTCCAGCGAGGCGCAGAGCGCTTCGCCGTAAAGGCGGAAAACACAGTCATCGGAGATGACGGCGGCACACGCGCTGCCGGTCACAGCGGCGATGTGCGTGCCTGCCGTGCGCAGAAGCCCGCGCCCGACCAGTACGTCATAGCTTTTGGAGGCACAGATGTGTATGCTTTTCATCGGCAGGCCGCTGCCTCCTTTTTCTTTTTGTCATTGTCCGCAGCCGGAAGGCACGCCGCCGTGGGGGCGGGGGTTCCGACGGCGCTCATGCGATCACCTCGCGCACACGGCGCAGCTTTTCGGCAAGTGCCGCGAACTGCGGCGGTGTGAGCGCCTGCACGCCGTCGCACAGCGCGTGTGAGGGATCGTTGTGCACCTCGACGAGGATGCCGTCTGCGCCGCATGCCGCCGCGGCGAGAGACATCGGCGGAACGAGGGCGGCAATGCCGGTCGCGTGGCTCGGATCGACGATCACGGGCAGATGGCTCAGCTCGTGCAGCATCGGCACGGCGGACAGGTCGAGCGTGTTGCGGGTATCGGTCTCGAAGGTACGGATGCCGCGCTCACAGAGGATGACGCGTGCATTGCCGCCGGCCATGATATACTCCGCGCTCATCAAAAGCTCCTTCAATGTGCTGGCAAGACCGCGCTTGAGGAGGATCGGCTTGTCGAGCTTTCCAAGCTCCGTCAGAAGGTCGAAGTTCTGCATATTGCGCGCGCCGACCTGAATGACGTCCACGTCCTCGAAAAGATCGAGGGCGTTGACGCCCATGATCTCGGAGACGATGGGAAGCCCCGTCTCCTGCCGTGCGATCTTCAGAAGTTCGAGCCCCTCTGCCTTGAGCCCCTGAAAAGCGTAAGGCGAGGTGCGCGGCTTGAAAGCGCCGCCGCGCAGAAGATCTGCGCCTGCGCGCTTGACTTCCCTTGCAATGGTGACGATCTGCTCCTCGCTTTCGACCGAGCACGGCCCTGCGATCGTGCAGAAGTGCCCGCCGCCGATTTTGACGTTTCCGACCTCGACTACCGTGTCCTCGGGGTGGGATTTGCGGCTGGAGCATCTGAAAGGATCGCTGACCTGCTTGACGGACTCAACGATGTCAAGGCTGCGGATACGGTCGATATCGATGTGGCTGGTGTCGCCGATGAGACCGAGAACGGTATGATAAGAACCGACGAAAATGTGGACGCCGAGCTGCTGCGACTGAAGCCAGCCGATGAGCTGATCCCGCTTTTCCTCGGAAATATTGTGCCTGAGAATGACAAGCATGATCTTCCCTCCGAATCAGAAGAAATAAAAAAGCGGCACAGTGTAATCTGCGCCGCAAAAAATACGATAAAAGCTTTTTTACGCATCACAAATTACCTTTACTATGCCGTCATAGCAAAGCAAAAACGAGCAAATGCGCAAGAAACAGAACCCTTCATAAGAAAAAGCTT
>ERZ1032651.703-NODE-703-length-9448-cov-12.724263_pt1 | contig 9448 bp, 9 predicted proteins | sample MGYA00518732_ERZ1032651 | MGnify/ENA primary metagenome ERZ1032651 (study PRJEB33719, sample SAMN04261399) | wastewater metagenome | biome: periurban shantytown; feature: human; material: feces | host: Homo sapiens | place: Peru: Lima | collected 2013-01-03 ...
CGTCACACGCCGAAAAACCGCCGTCCGTTTTCCCAGGTGGCCTTTTCCACCTCCTCCGGGGTCAGGCCCTTGATCTGGGCGATCTTCTCCGCCACAAAGCGCACATAGGACGAGTCGTTCCGCTCCCCCCGGTGGGGCACCGGGGTCAGATACGGCGCATCCGTCTCAATCATCAGCATAGAAAGAGGCGCCGCAGCGATGACCTCCGGGGCCTTTTTTGCGTTTTTGAAGGTGGCCGCCCCGTTAAATGACAGCATCCAACCCATTTGGATCAGCTCCCGTGCCATTTCCGCAGACCCGGCAAAGCAGTGGAATACCCCCTTGACCCGGGGAAATTCCCGCACGATGGCCATAGTGTCCCCGTGGGCGTCCCGGTCGTGGATGATAACGGGCAGCTGCAGCTCCTCCGCCAGCCCCAGCTGCCGGCGCAGCACCTCCTGCTGCAGCGCCCTGGGAGGGTTTTCCGCCCAGTAATAGTCCAGGCCGATCTCCCCGATGGCCACCACCCTGGGATTTTTTGCCAAATTCCGCAGGGTGTCTATCTGCTCCGGCACAAAGTCGCCGCAGTTTTCCGGGTGGATGCCCACAGCGGCGTATACAAAGTCAAATTTTTCCGCCAGCGCCACCGCCATCCGGGAGGTGGGCAAATCACAGCCGGGGTTCACGATAAGGCCCACGTTTTTCTCCGGCATACTCGCCAGCAAGTCGTCCCGGTCGGCGTCAAAGCGCTCATCGTCATAGTGGGCATGGGTGTCAAACAGCATAGTCTCAGTCCTTGTGCAGCTGCGTGTCGGCAATGCAGTCGTCCTTGATGACCCGGAGACGCTTCATATGCTCCTGCTCCATGTGTATGCGCTGGTGCTCGGCGGTGTCCCACTCCTCCAGCAGGAGAATTTCGTCCTCATTCTGGCAGGAGAGATAGTAGTCATACCGCAGGCAGCCCTCCTCCGCTCGGATGGCCGCAAGGATGCCGCCCTCCACGATGCGCCGCAGGAACTCCTCCCGGCGGCCGGGCTTGGCAAAGTAATTCACAGATAGCTTCAGCATTTTTTAAACCTCCAATTCCAAATACACCGGACAGTGGTCGCTGCCGAATATGTCGCTGCGGATGTCCGCCGCCTTTACCTTTCCAATAAACCGCGCCGACACAAGGAAGTAGTCGATCCTCCACCCCACGTTCTTGTCCCGGGCGTGGAAGCGATAGCTCCACCAGGAGTAGCGGTCCGTCACATCGCCGTGTATGTAGCGGAAGGTGTCCACGAAGCCCGCGTCCAGAAGCTGCGACATTTTCTCCCGCTCCTGGTCGGTAAAGCCGGGGTTCTGGCGGTTGGTCTTGGGGTTTTTCAGGTCGATCTCCCGGTGGGCCACGTTCAGGTCGCCGCAGTACACCACGGGCTTTTTCCTGTCCAGCTCCCGTAGGTACTCCCGCAGGTCGTCCTCCCACTGCATCCGGTAGGAAAGGCGTCTGAGCCCATCCTGGCTGTTGGGAGTGTAGCAGCACACCAGGTAAAAGGCCGGGTACTCCGCCGTGATGATCCGCCCCTCGTGGCGGTGTTCGTCGGGGCCGAAGTCATAGGTCACGGACAGGGGCTCGGTTTTCGTCAGTATGGCCGTGCCGGAGTAGCCCTTTTTGTCGGCGGAGTTAAAATACCGGTGATAGCCCGGCAGATCAAAAACCGCCTGCTCCGGCTGCAGCTTCGTCTCCTGCAGGCAGATGACGTCCGGATCCTCCGCCGCCACATAGTCCAAAAATCCCTTGCCCAGGGCGGCCCGCAGGCCGTTCACATTCCAGCTTATCAGTTTCATGGGTCGCTCCTTCGCGGTTGGTTTTTCCCCATTATACCATGCCGCAAAGCGGAATGGTATAATGCTGCCATATTTTTCGGTTCCCGGCGGAGCCGGGGAGAAAAATGGCAAAAAATAAAAGTATAATGGCTGCATTGCTGCCATTATAGCACACCAAAGCTCAAAACCCAACAAAAACATTGACAAAGCCGCCCCGGGAGAATAATATAATAGCTAACGGAGAAGGCTAAAAAAGCCTCGCAGCGTTTCCGCCCGCAGGCGGAAAAATCAAACCCGTTTGTCGGAAAATCTCAAAGAAATTTTCCGATAGGATTTTAAAGTGGCAGTGAAGGAAAGAGTACCCCATTTTAGACCGCCAAAGAGAGCCCGGCCAGGTGAAAGCGGGCGCGGGACGGATGGGGGAACATGGCTCCGGAGCCGCCGGGTCGAGGGCACCTGTGCCTTAGGCTCGGACGGGGGCGCCCGTAACAGCGCAGAGGTGTAACGGCACTTCATGAGGCTGACCTGCGTGAGCAGGCGGCGAAGCAAGGTGGTATCACGGTGTTTCGGCATCGTCCTTGGCAAAACGCCGGGGACGATTTTGTTTATGCTTCCACAGGCGGAAGCCGTCCCTTGCACCCATTCCTGGGAACCAACGACCGCTGTCCTCCTCCCTCTGTCATTGCGAACCAGTGCGCGCACTGGTGTGGCAATCCGTTTTCCCTTTTGCTGTGATACTTTCTTTCCTCGGCGAAAGAAAGTACCCAAAGAACGCCGCCAAAACCAAGGTTTTGGAATCCTTCCGCATACCGGCATGCCATAAATGAAAACCTGTACCTTGCGCAATCGGTTTGCGCAAATTTATCCTTGCTTTCGCATGCCCCCTGCGTCTATCACCGCTGTCCGCTGCTGCAGTGGAACAGGAATGCCCGCAGCGACAACCGCGGCTCTCATTGTTACGCATCCGTAGGGGAGGAAAACTCTGTCCGTCCGACAGTCACAAAATATTTTTTAAGCCGCTCTTCCATTCGGAGCGGCGGAAAAGGAGATAAAACCCATGGAAAAGAAAACGTTTTATATCACCACTCCCATCTACTACCCCTCCGACAAGCTCCACATCGGCCATAGCTACTGCACCGTGGCCACGGACGCCATCGCCCGCTATAAGCGCCTCCAGGGCTACGACGTCATGTTCCTCACCGGCACCGACGAGCACGGCCAGAAGATCGAGACCAAGGCCGAAGAAGCCGGCATGACCCCCCAGGCCTTTGTGGATAAGATCGTGAACGGCGAAAAGGGCGTGCGGGACCTGTGGAAGCTGATGAATATTTCCAACGACCGCTTCATCCGCACCACCGATGACTACCACTGCCGGGCCGTGCAGAAGATCTTCAAAAAGATGTACGAAAAGGGCGACATCTACAAGGGCGCCTACAAGGGCAAGTACTGCACCCCCTGTGAGAGCTTCTGGACCGAGAGCCAGCTGGTGGACGGCAAGTGCCCCGACTGCGGCCGGGAGGTCCACGACGCCCAGGAGGAGGCATACTTCTTCCGCCTGAGCAAATACGCAGACCGCGTGCAGCACCTGCTGGAGGATACGGACTTCCTCCAGCCCCGCAGCCGCGTGAACGAGATGGTGAATAACTTCATTAAGCCCGGTCTTGAGGATCTGTGCGTCAGTCGCACCAGCTTCACCTGGGGCATTCCCGTGGACTTTGACCCGGGCCATGTGGTCTATGTGTGGGTGGACGCCCTGTTCAACTACTGCACCGCCCTGGGCTTCTGCAACGATCAATACCACGATTACGACAAGTACTGGCCCGCGGACTATCACATCGTGGGCAAGGAGATCGTCCGCTTCCACTCCATCATCTGGCCCGCCATGCTTATGAGCATGGAGATGCCCCTTCCCAAGCATGTGTATGGCCACGGTTGGCTGGTCATCGACGGCGGCAAGATGTCAAAGTCCAAGGGCAACGTGGTGGACCCCTATGTCCTGGCGGAGAAGTTCGGCGTAGACGCCCTGCGCTTCTTCCTGCTGCGCACCTTCCCCTTCGGCACCGACGGCAACTTCTCCAATGAGCTGCTGATAAGCACCATCAATGTGGACCTGGCCAACGACCTGGGGAATCTGGTCAGCCGCACCTGCGCTATGGTGGAGAAGTATTTCGGCGGCACCCTGCCCGCAGACCGGGAGGACAGCCCCGCCGACTGCGAGCTGAAGAAGCTGGTCAGCACCCTTCGTGACCGCTACGAGGCTGAGATGGATAAGCTCCAGCTGCAAAACGGGCTGGAGGAAATTTTCAAGGTCATCGACCGGGCCAATAAGTATATCGATGAAAACGCCCCCTGGAAGCTGGCCAAGGAGGAGGGCAAGGAGGCCCGCCTTGCCACGGTGCTCTATAACCTGCTGGAGACCGTGCGCATCTGCACCGTCCTGCTGACCCCCTTCATCCCCGCCAGCTGCGACAAGATCTTTGACCAGATCGGCGCCTGTGAGGGCTGCCGCACCTGGGACAGCGCCGCCCGGTGGGGCAAGCTGAAAAATACCGTCACTGTCCATAAGGGGGAGGCCCTGTTCCCCCGCCTGGACGCCGAGAAGGCCCTGGCGGAGCTGAACGCTATGCAGGAGGCCCAGCGCAAGGCCGCTCTGCCCGACCTGGAGCTGGAGCCCTTCACCCAGGAGGATGTGGATTTTGACACCTTCTGCCGCTCCGATTTCCGGGCCGTGAAGATCAAGGCCTGTGAGGCGGTGAAAAAGAGCGACAAGCTCCTGAAGTTCACCCTGGACGACGGCTCCGGCAGCGACCGCACCATCGTCTCCGGCATCCACCATTACTATGAGCCGGAGGAACTGGTGGGCAAGACCGCCGTGGCCATTTTGAATCTGCCCGCCCGGAAGATGATGGGCATCCCCTCCTGCGGCATGCTCATTTCCGCCGTGCATAAGGAAAAGGGCGAGGAAAAGCTGCACCTGCTGCTGCTGGATGACTCCATCCCCGCCGGCGCCAAGCTCTGCTGACCCGGTGAAAATAAGAGAGAAAAAAGAGAACGCCCCCCGGCGTTCTCTTTTTTTACATCTGCCGCCCAATGTTGAGAGGGCGTTCCTGCGCACGGGCCCCCAGGCGGGGCGATGTAGGCATCGCCCCCTACGGAGGTCTATCGGGAAACAGTGCGTAGGGGCGGAGCCCTGTCCGCCTCACTGGCAAAGCATCCGTAGGGGCCGATGCCTACATCGCCCCGCCCCACCGTATTTCTTGCAACCTGTCATTGCGAAGCCAGTGCGCACACTGGCTGTGGCGATCCGTTCTTCCCGGTCCTTGCGCAAGGGTATTCCGGATTCCCACGTCGCTTCGCTCCTCGGAATGACATGCATGGATCCGCGGCGGTACGCTCCAATTTCAACTTCGCCCTCTCACATGCCCAATGACCGTCGCCACCAAAAACGCCGCCAGAGAGGTCACCACCACCGACGCGCCCACGGGCAGGCTCAGCAGGTACGAGCCTATCAGCCCCACGCAAAAGCACACCACGGAGAGGCACCCCGCCAGCACCACCACGCCGAAGAAGCTCTTTTTCAGCCGCATGGCCGTCAGGGCCGGGAAAATGACCAGGCTGGAGATGAGCATGGCGCCCATGAGCCGCATACCCAGCACGATGGTCAGGGCCGTCAGCACCGCCAGCAGGGTGTTGTATACCCCTACCTTCATGCCCGTGGCCCGGGAGAAGCTCTCGTCAAAGGTGATGGCGAAAAGCTGGTGGTAAAACAGCCCGAACAGCACCAAAACCGCCGCGGACACGCCGATGCTCAAGGCCACATCCGCCCGGCTCAGGGCCAGGATAGAGCCGAACATATAGCTGTCCACATCGGTGGTCATGCCGGTGGTAAGGCTGGTAACGATGATGCCGATGGCCAGGGCCGAGGCGGACACCACCGCGATGGCGGCGTCGGCCCCCAGGCGGCTCCGCTCGGTCATCCGCAGCAGCCCCAGGGCCGCGATGACCACCACCGGGATGGACACCGGCAGCGGTGCCCATCCGCAGGCCACCGCCACCGACAGCGCCCCGAAGGACACATGGCTCAGGCCGTCGCCGATCATGGAGTACCGCTTCAGCACCAGGGGAACCCCCAAAAGCGCTGCGCACACAGACACCAAAATCCCCACTACAAAGGCCCGGACGATAAACGGATAGGTAAACATTTCCAGCAGGATCATGCGCTCTCACCTCCGAATCGCCGGCCCATGGGCGAAGATAGATAGTCCTGCACCGTGCCGAAGAAATGCTGCCTCTGGCCGGCGTGGAGGATAAAGTCCGCATAGCGCAGGGCGTTTTCCATGTCGTGGGTCACCATGACGATGGCGATGCCCTCGGTCTTGTTGAGGTAGGCCAGTGTGCGGTAGAGGTCCTGGGCGGCGGCGGGATCCAGGCCCGTCACCGGCTCATCCAGGATCAGCAGCTCTCCGGCTGCGCACAGGGCCCGGGCCAGGAGCACCCGCTGCTGCTGGCCGCCGGATAGCTCCCGGTAGCAGCGATCCTTCAGCTCCAGGATACCCAGCTTTCCCATGTTCATCAGGGCCCGGGCCTTTTGCTCCGGCGTGTAGAGCAGCCGGTGGCCGCCTGCACCGAGAAAGCCCGAGCGCACCACCTCCGTCACCGTGGCGGGAAAGTCCTTTTGGGCCCGGGTCTGCTGGGGCAGATAGCCGATGGCTCCGCTCCGGAGCGCCCCGCCCCGCTCAATGCGGCCCGACAGGGGGGGCAGCAGGCCCAGCAGGCTTTTGAGCAGCGTGGACTTGCCGGAGCCGTTTTCACCCACGATGCAGATGTAGTCTCCCCGGCGCACCTGAAGATCCAAATGCTCCCAAATGGCCTTGCCCTCATAGCCCAGGCCGGCATCCCGGCAGGCCAGTAAAATTTCCTTATCCATTCAGCATATCCCCTCTCGCAGCGCCGCCACATTTCGGCGCATCAGGCTCAAATATCCCTCTCCTGCGGCCCAATCCGCCGCAGAGACGGTCTGACAGGAGTAAAAGGTCACCACTCTTGCCCCGGTGGTCTCGGCAATGGCCTCGGCCACCCTTTGGCTGCTCAGCTCCAGGGCGTAGACTACGGGAATCTGCTCCTCCCTCACCTTGTCAATGAGAAATTTCAGGGTGTAGAGGGACGGCTCCGTGTCTGACGAGCAGCCGTGAAAGGCCGCCCGGTAACGGAGGCCGTATTCCCGGCAGAAATACAGCAGCGGAAAGCGGTCGCCGAATACCAGCAGATCCCGTTTTTTCTCCCGGCACACTTGGCGAAAATCCGCATCCAATTCGGAAAGCTCCGTCAGATACTCCGCCAAATTGGCCCGAAAATCCGCCGCGTGGGCCGGGTCAGCGGCGCACAGAGCGTCACAAATGGCCCGGCAGAGCTTCTCCGCCTCCACCGGGGAGGTCCAGATATGCTCGTCATACTCTATCTCATCGCTGTCGTGGTCATGGCCGTTGTGGTCATCGTGGTCATCGTGGTCATCGTGGCTGTCACCGTCCACCGGCTCCTCCTCCAGAGTCTGGGCGTAGTCCATCATCCGCAGCACCGTGGGGATGTTTTCTCCGGCGGAGCTTAGGATCTCGTCCACCCATTGCTCCCCCTCGCCGCCGTTGTAGACGAACACATCCGCCCGGCTCACCCGGATCACATCTGCCGGGGTGGGCTCAAAGCTGTGGGCCTCCCGTCCGGCGGCCACCAGCAGCCGGGGCTCCACCCACTCCCCGCCGATCACCCGCACGAAGTCGTAGTAGGGAAACAGCGAGCAGACCACCGAGAGCTTGCCGCTGTCTGCCCTGTCTCCTTCCGGGGCGCAGGCGCACAGGCCCAGGGCCGTGGCCGCCGCCAGCAGCAGGGCTAAAATGCGTTTTCTCATTTCTCCGCCTCCCGGCATTTTTCGCACAGGCCATAAAACATGGTCCGCCTGGGGTTGATGGCGAAGCCGTGGCCCTCCAGCAGATGCTCGTACAGCTCCCCCAGGTGGGAGCAATCCATGTGGAAAATGGCGCCGCAGCCCTCGCACTGGAGCAGGAAGCAATCTGTGTGCCGGGCCTTGTCGCAGTATTGATAGCAGGCACCCTCCTCTGTGAGCAGCTTGTGGACCTTACCCTGGGCCACCAGCTTTTCCAGCTGCCTGTACACGGTGCTCAGCCCCACCGGCTGACCGTCCTGCCGCAGCCTTTGCGCCAGCTCGATAGCCGTAGCCCGGCCGCCGGGGCAGGAGGCGATGCACTGCAGTACCGCCGTCTGCTGCTTGGTCATATAGGACATGGGAACACCCCCTAAATTTGAAAATGATTATCGTTTTCAAATTATAGCAATTTTTTCGCCGTTGTCAAGAGAATGTGGAAAACTCGGCGGGAGTTTTTAGCCTGTATTTCCCAAAGCCCGTCATTACGAGTCGGTGACCGGCGGCACCGGCGTGGCAATCCGTATCCCCGCCCGCGTTGACGCTCCCCAATAAATATGATATACTGACAAAAAAGCGAAAAGGGGGATCCATCATGCAGCACGAGATCACCGCCGCCCAGCCCCTGCTGGACGAAAAGGGCAATCTGCGCGAGGCCGGTTACTGCAAAAAGCTCCTGCCTATCTATCGCCGCCGGGATATCAAGGCCGGGGCCCTGCGCATCAAGGAGTGGGACTATTACCTTGTTAATAACGGCCATTTCGCCGTGGCCCTGACCATTGCCGACAACGGCTACATGGGCCTGGACTCCATCTCCCTGCTGAACCTTGACGAGGGCTGGGAGAAGACCAAGAGCCCCATGCGCGCCTTTCCCCTGGGCAAGACCGGCCTGCCGGAGTCGTCCAAAACCGGGGATGTGTCCATCTCCGGCAAGGGCTATCACCTGTCCTTCCGCCACGATGGCCCGGACCGGGTGCTGGACTTCCATATGGAGGATTTTCTGGACGGTGCGGCCATTGACGGCCGCCTCCGCCTCACGGACGAGCCGGAGGAGAGCATGGTCATCTGCACGCCCTTCTCCAAGGCCGGACATTTCTATTATAACCAAAAAATCAACTGTCTCCGGGCCAGGGGCACCGTCACCGCCGCCGGACGTACCTACACCTTTGACCCGGCGGATTCCTTTGCAGTGCTGGATTGGGGCCGGGGCGTGTGGACCTATCACAACACCTGGTATTGGGGCAGCGCCAGCGGTCAGGTGGACGGGGTGCCCTTCGGCTGGAACATCGGCTACGGCTTCGGCGATACCTCCGCTGCCAGTGAAAATATGCTCTTTTACGGAGGCAAGGCCCACAAGCTGAGCCAGGTGACCTTCCACATCCCCCAAAGGGACGGCCGGGACGATTTTCTCGCCCCCTGGACCTTCACCTCCGACGATGGCCGCTTTGAGATGGCCTTCACCCCGGTGCTGGACCGGGCGGCCTGCACGGACTTCAAGCTGCTGAAAAGCGACCAGCACCAGGTCTTTGGCCGCTTTACCGGCACCGCCACCCTGGATGACGGAACGGTGCTCCGGGTGGAGGATTTCCCGGGCTTTGCGGAAAAGGTGGAAAATAAGTGGTAACGCCCCGGTGGGGCTGCGCCTGCTGATGCACAAGAGATGAAAGAGAACGGACGGCTGGTCCGTTCTCTTTTTCTGCCCGGGAGGAAGCGCATATTGCCCCGCCA
>ERZ1032651.721-NODE-721-length-9292-cov-13.467143_pt1 | contig 9292 bp, 9 predicted proteins | sample MGYA00518732_ERZ1032651 | MGnify/ENA primary metagenome ERZ1032651 (study PRJEB33719, sample SAMN04261399) | wastewater metagenome | biome: periurban shantytown; feature: human; material: feces | host: Homo sapiens | place: Peru: Lima | collected 2013-01-03 ...
AGGAATTCAACAAGGAGAATGGTTCCTCCTATACGAAAGAGGAAGCCATTGCTCAAATGACCCTGTTTTTTCCCACGCTGAAACGCTGGAAAAAACAATAGAACGTCTTTTCGTTCCATCCCTTATTCACAGGGAAGGGCCTCTCCTTTCCTCCTTTGTTCGCTGGCCGCCTTCTCCCTGCGGTACGGGATGTCCTGGAATGTTTAAAAACCCCAGGAAGGAGGACGCATATTGTTTAAAGTACCCTTTTTCCTTGTCCGCTTTCGGCTCCTCACAGGGCGCGCGGCTCCCCTGCTGGCCGGAGGACCGGTTCATAACATGATCCGGGGCTTGTCTTCCTCCGGTTTGCCCGCCTTGCTCGAAACAGCCCCATGGGGAGAACCTTTCAGGGGTGGATTATCTCCTCTGCGGTCCATGGGAGCCTCCGAGGCCGGAAGGCCGTGGTGAGGGAGACGGACGGGAGGGCGCAGCCGCAGGAGGCGAAGACGGCCTGCTGGGCGCGCTGGCGGACGGCGGCGGGGAAGAAGGCCTGGAAACGGATGGAGGGTTGCTGGGACGGTTCATGCCCGAATGACCCGGACGGGAGGCGGATGGCCTGGAGGAGGGCGTGGATGGACGGCTGGGACGCCCGAAGTCAGGCCTGGAGGGCCGGTTCCCCTCCGGACGGCTGATGCCCGGACGATGCGTGCTCCCGGAATTGCCGGAGCCGGGGCGGTGGGGATTGTTGACGGACGGGCGGGAGGGCTGTCCCGGCTTTCCGAAGTCCGGCCTGCCGTGGCTGCTGCCCGGATTACTTACGGGCGGACGGTGGGAATTGCCGGGTTTTCCGAAGTCCGGGCGGTGGTTGGGCCTGCCGGGCTGCGGAACCGGCCTGTTGTTGCCCGGGCGGTGGTCCGGACGGAAATGATCCGGCCTGTACTGGGGCTTCATCGGCGGACGCGCCATGGGGCGGCAGTAATGTGGGCGGATGTAGTGCCCGCGGTAATAGGGAGCCGGTCCCCACGTGGGGATGTAGTAATTCGGGCGGATCAGGCTGATGGAATAAATGGGGCTGCCGAACGTGTCATAGGCATAGATGGGCCTGCCTCCGTAATATCCGTAAATGGGATAGCCGGAGTTGTCATACATGTAGGACATGCCAGAGCCGCCGCTGCTGTAGGAGCCTGATACGCTGAAACTGTCATAATAAGGATCATAGCAACTGGACAGGGCGCATCCGAGGGCGGCTGCCAGCAGCGAGTTTTTTAAAATAACGTATGCTTTCATGATGTTGAAACGGGGTGGGTTGTTTTTTCCCTTTGCTTGAAAAGCGGCGGGATAAAAGTACATTTGTTTAAAATTATTTTGCTTGGAAACGGGCTTCCTATTGTCTTAGACTGCAAAAACGTTCTACGTGATGGGAATTCTCTTTCAAGATAAAAAAATCGGCCTGGCCCTGTTGTGTGATAATGCCCCGTATACGCTGGCCATGACGCTGGCGTCCTATGAGAGGTCCGGGCTTCTGAATTATTTTGACGAGGCCTGCGTCGTTTTTCCGGAAAGCGCTGGCAAAGTATGTGAAACGGCGCTTTCTTACGGACTTTCCGCGGAGTCTTCTCCGGCGGAGGGCGGCTTCATAGGGGCGCTCCATACGGCGGTCAACGCGCTGGATACGGATTACGTGCTGCTGGCTGAGGATGACTGCATGATCTGGGAGCACCTGCGCGGGGAAACTCTGGAAAACCAGTTGAAACGAGCGGTGGAGCTGCTGATTTCCGGCCAGGCGGACATGGTGCGCCTGCGTCATGCCTGGCGCGGCTGCACGCGCTACAAGGCCGCCTATACGTATTCCTACTTTTATCCCGTGGAGCAGCTGGCCACCATGTGGGTGCATGCGGAAGGCCTGTCGGAAGCACCGGACTGGATCAAGAGCATCCGGCGCTTCTTCCATCCTTTCCGCTCCAAGCGTTCCATCGGCCGATGCGTTTATGTGGAACAAAATCCCCATCTGCGCTTTCCCGAATACATTACCAAGATTGATGAAGGCTACATCATTGACAGTGAGGTTTTCCAATGGACCAACCAGCCCACCCTCATCGCCCGCTCCAGAATCAGGCAGATTCTGACCGGGCTGGCGCAGGCTCCCGGCACCATCGGAAAACTGCCGCAGGACTTTGAAACCGCCGTCAACAACCCGCGGTGGAGGGACGCCCACATGAACATAGGCGTCATCAGGGGAATTTTCACTTAAAGGCGCATGGCGGAAAGAGGAAAGGCGGTGCGGTATGAATGCACCAGGTGCGGCGCATGCTGCCGCTGGGCCGGAGACGTGTGCATTGAGGAGGATGAAGTCCGGGAAATCTCCCGTTTCCTCCACATGGACGAGCAGGCCTTCATTGACGAATGCTGCCGCCTGAGAGCCAACCGGCGCGGATTGTCCATCCGGGATGCAGAGGACGGCGCCTGCATGATGCTGGCGGAAGGCGGCTGCCGGATCAATCCCGTCAAACCGCGCCAGTGCCGGGACTTTCCCAACAAATGGAACTTCCCCGGCTGGCGGGACTTGTGCCGTGCCAGGGAAGTGGAAAAGGAATAAAAGCCTCCGGCGCTTCTTCAGGATTGTTTACAGGAACTGCGCCAGATCCCGTTCAAAGCCGGGATAGGAGGTATTGATGCATTCCGCATCCGCCAGCACGGTATCTCCCTGTGCGCTGAATCCGGCCACCAGGAAGCTCATGGCGATGCGGTGGTCTCCGTAGCTGGGCAATTCCGCGCCTTTCAGGGGAGCGCCTCCGTGGACGACCATTCCGTCGTCAAATTCCTCCACGTCCACCCCCATGAGCCGGAGATTGGCCGCCGTGGTGGCGATGCGGTCCGTTTCCTTGACGCGCAGTTCGCGGGCGTTGCGGACGATGAAGTCTCCCTGGCCCAGGGCTCCGGCCACGGCCAGGATGGGGATTTCATCAATCAGGTTGGGGATTTCTTCCGGAAGCAGGCTGGTGCCGTGCAGGGAATCCGAACCGTACACGGTAATATCCCCGTACGGTTCGCCCGCATCCTCCGGAGAAGTGGTCACAATGTCCATCCGCACCCCCATCCGTTTCAGTGCGCTGATGACGGCGTTCCGCGTGTTGTTCAGGCCCACCTGGCGCAGCGTCAGGCGGGAGCCGGGACGGCTGGCGGCGGCCACCATCCAGAAGGCGGCGGAAGAGATGTCTGCGGGAACCGTCAGGTCATGGGCGGCGGGGAGCGCCGGACCCTGGGTACTGACGGTGAGGCCGTCTACCGTGCAGGGCACGCTGAAATGGCGGAACAGGCGCTCCGTGTGGTCGCGGGTGACGGCGGGCTGATGCACGGTGGTGGCGCCGTCGGCAAACATGGCGGCCAGCAGGATGGCGCTCTTCACCTGGGCGCTCGCCATGGGAAGCGTGTAGGAAATGGGGCGCACCCGGCCGCCGTGGATAAACAGCGGAGCGCAGCCCGGCTTGGCGCCGCGGGCTTCAATCCGCGCGCCCATCTGTTCCAGAGGCTGCATGATGCGGCCCATGGGGCGGGAACTCAGGGAAGCGTCCCCGAACATTTCCGAATCAAAGGGGCAGGCAGCCAGCATGCCGGCCAGCAGCCTCATGCCCGTGCCGGAATTGCCGCAGTCGATGGGCCGTTCCGGAGCCGCGGGCTTCATGGCGACGCCCGTTATGCGGAAGCGGACGGGGCCATACCCCTCCCGTTCTTCCAGCACTTCCACCTTGGCCCCCAACTGCTCCATGGCGCGCAGGGTATTCAGGCAGTCTTCACTGCACAGGAAATTATCCACTTCCGTCACTCCCTTCGCCAAGCCGCCCAGAATGGCGGCGCGGTGGGAAATGCTTTTGTCTCCGGGTACGGTCAGTACCCCTTGCAGGGAGGAAATGGAATGGGAGCGAAGGTTCATGGACGTCCGGAAGAACTACCCTGTATTGGCCGCTGAATCAAGCCAATTACGAGACGGGCGGGAGGGGAGAGGATAGCGCCGGGACTCCGGGAAGGCGCTGGGCGGCGGTCCAGAATGGGGTTGATTTTCCGGAACGGTGACGTATATTAAGGCGCGTTATCGGCTGCATCCGCCTGAAAGGAAGGAGAGAGCTTTTCAGGATCAATGGATCAAGCTGGTTTTCATAGGTAGTAAGTTGGAGCGGCCACGGGAGTGATCCTGTGGCCGCTTTACTTTGTTTCAAAATTGATATTCAATACAGCTGATGAGTTTTATTGTCCGGACTGTCTTTCTCTGTACCGCGCTGAACGTCGTGGCCGCCTGTTCCCAGCGCCAATCCGTGCAGCCCGTTGCGGAAGCGGCCGTACATGTCAGCATCGGTGCCCTTGTGTACGACGTCACGTTGAAAGATGACGGAGTGGAGGTGGAGAGAAGGCCGTTCGCCTTATATGCGAATGCGCTGGGGAAGCAGTACCCTGTTAAAAAGGTATTTCTGAAAGGCGACGCCTACAAGGTGGAATCCCTGGCCAAAATCCTCTTAAAGGAAGGATGGACTAAAGGCGCCTCTCTTCAGCCGGAAGAGGCGGCCGTTTTTCTGCATGCTCCAGGAGAAAAGAAATTTCATCCGGTACCTGCCGCGAGCGGCAATACCGCCGTCTGCAAGGCACTTAACAAAGCGTGCTATGAGGCGTGCCTGAAGGAGCCCGGGATCTCCTAAGCCCGGATGAGAACAGGCAAGGGAACAAAAATGCCCTCCGTCCTGCTTTGGGCTTTACCGCGCGCCGCTGAAAGCGTATGTAGTCCGTGCCGATCAGGTTCGGGTGGTCGCTGTTCCGGTCTTCGGACCGGGGTAGAGGAAAGTCCGGACATCACAAGGCAGCGTGTCCCGTGAAAGCGGGAGACGGGAATCTCCCAAGGGTTCCCGGACGGAAAGTGCCACAGAAAACAAACCGCCCGGATGGGGTTCATCCCCATGCGGGCAAGGGTGAAAAGGGGAGGTAAGAGCTCACCGCTCCGAGGGCGACCGAGGAGGCATGGTAAACCCCGCGCGATGCAAGACAAACAGGGGAAGGGTTGCCTGCCCGCCGGATCCCCGGGTATTAGTCGCATCCGTTCCGTAAGACGAACGGGCGCGCGGAATGCTTCACCGCAGACCGCGTGAGAAAAATGACCGCACAGCCGGCTTTGGCCGGTGGACAAAATCTGGCTTACAGAACCTGATCGGCCCCTGTCTTTTTTGCCGGGATGTTTTCCGCCTCCTTTTCCGTGAAGGGAAACGTCCGGGAAATTGTCCGGTTCCGGGGGCTCTTTGGGGTTGCATGGGCGTCTCAAATGTGTAGAATCCGTCACCTAATTGCCACCCACTATGGAGAAGCTTGTTGTACACGGAGGTTTTACGCTGAGGGGAGCCGTCAATATCAGCGGGTCCAAAAATGCGTCCCTGCCCATTCTGGCCGCATCCCTGCTGACGGATGAGCCTGTGGTGGTGCGCCGTGTGCCGGATGTCTCCGATACCAATTTCATGGTCCAGATCATGGGCCAGCTGGGCGCCTCCGTGGAGAGGTCCAGCGGCAACGTGCGCGTGGAGGCCAGGAACCTGCATTCCGAGGCCGCCTATGAACAGGTGCGCAAGATGCGCGCCTCCATCTGCCTGATGGGCCCCCTGATGGCCCGCATGCAGCGGTGCGTGATTCCGCTGCCGGGCGGCTGCGTGATCGGCGACCGTCCCGTGGACCTGCACATCCGGGCCATTCAGGCTCTGGGCGCCCAGGTGCAGATTGAACGCGGCAACCTGGTTATCGAAGCGCCCCGGGGGTTGAAGGGAGCCACCATAGATTTGAGGGGCGACCACGGCCCCACCGTTCTGGGAACGGACAACCTGATGATGGCCGCCGTGCTGGCGGAAGGAACCACCGTCATTGAATCCGCCGCCTCCGAGCCGGAAGTGGTGGACCTAGCGAACTTCCTGATCAAGATGGGCGCCCATATCCAGGGCGCCGGAACGCGCCGGATCGTCATTGAAGGGGTTGAAAAACTCCGCGGCTGCAACCATACCGTCATTCCGGACCGCATTGAGGCCGGCACCTTCATGGTGGCCGCGGCCATGATGGGGGACGGCGTAACCCTGCGGCGCGTCTGTGAGGAGCACATGACCGTGGTGACGGACCTGCTCCGGAAATGCGGCCACCACGTGGAATTCAACGAACGGGGGGACACGGTCACCATCATTGCCGGGAATACGCCCAAATGCGGGGAAATCAAGACGGCCCCCTATCCCGGCTATCCCACGGACATGCAGGCCCAGATGACGGCCCTCTTTGCCACCACGCCGGGCATCTCCGTGGTGAAGGATACCATTTTTCCGCAGCGCTTCATGCACTGCTCCGAGCTCAAGCGCATGGGCGCGGATATCAAGGTGGACAACGGCACCGCCGTCATCTCCGGCGTGGAAAGCCTGAGCGGCGCGCCCGTCATGGCGTCCGATCTGCGCGCGTCCGCCGCGCTGGTGCTGGCCGCCCTGAAGGCGGAAGGCACCACGGAAATCCACCGCCTGTACCACATTGACCGGGGCTATGAAATGATTGACGAAAAGCTCCTGGCGATCGGAGCCGCGGTGGAAAGACAGCCGGATGACGACAATTAACGCCGTTTTTGGGTCCTGATTTGCCGGTGTACCGCATTTTTTCTTTACTGTCAGGGCTCCATATGCTATTCACCGAAGTCCTATGAACAAGGCTCAACTGATCGAATTGATTCAAAACAAGCTGGGTGCCGATACGACCAAGAAGCACGCTGAAGAAGCTCTGGCCGCTGTGCTGGAATCCATCAAGGAAGGCGTGCAGGAATCCGGCAAGGTGCAGATCATCGGCTTTGGTACGTTTGCTACCAAGACCCGTGAAGCCCGTACCGGCCGCAACCCGAAGACCGGCAAGGCGATCAACATTCCCGCCTCCAAGACGGTTGCTTTCAAGGCCTCTTCCGCCCTGAAGGACTAAGACGGCATCTGCTTCCCAAAAGAGCACTTTTCTTTCAGCACCCCGTCCTCTGCGGACCGGGGTGTTTTTTTATGTCCCGCTGCGGAAGTCCACGGCTTGACCGGATGGACGCCGCCGTCTAGAATGCCGCCATGTCCAGCAGTTTTGGTCAGGTGTTCAGAATCTCCACCTGGGGTGAATCCCATGGAGCCGGGGTAGGCGTGGTGATTGACGGCTGTCCGTCCCTCGTCCCGGTGACGGAAGAAGCCATTCAGCGGGAGCTGGACCGGCGCAGGCCGGGGCAGAGCGACATCGTGACGCCCCGCAAGGAGGAAGACCGCGCGGAAATCCTCTCCGGCGTACTGGACGGCAAAACCTTGGGAACGCCCATCGCCGTCAGCGTGCGGAACAAGGATCACCGTTCCTCCGCCTATGATGAAATGGCCCATACGTACCGCCCCTCCCATGCGGACTACACGTACGACGCCAAATACGGCATCCGCGCCTGGGCGGGCGGCGGCAGGGCCTCCGCACGGGAAACCATCGGGCGCGTCGCCGCCGGGGCCGTGGCCAGGGCCGTGCTCAGGCAGGCCTTTCCCGGCATGGAGATCATAGCCTGGGTGGACCAGGTGCATCATGTGAAAGCCTCCGTGGACTGGGAGGCCGTCACGGCCTCCGTCATTGAAAGCAACATCGTCCGCACGGCGGATCCTTCCGCGGCGGAAGCCATGATCGCCGCCATCAAGGAGGCGCGGGACTCCGGCAACTCCCTGGGCGGCGTGGTCAAATGCATGGTGCGCGGCTGCCCTCCCGGACTGGGGGACCCCGTCTTTGACAAGCTGGACGCCACGCTGGCCCACGCCATGATGAGCATTCCCGCCACCAAGGCCTTTGCCGTGGGCTCCGGCTTTGAAGCGGCGGACATGACCGGACTGGAACACAACGACCCTTTTTACATGCGGGACGGCCATGTGCATACCGTCACCAACCACTCCGGCGGCATCCAGGGCGGCATCTCCAACGGAGAAGACATCCTGATGCGCATCGGCTTCAAGCCCACCGCCACCCTGATGATTGACCAGCAGACGGTCAACCAGGCAGGGGAGGACGCCCGGCTCAAGGGCAGGGGACGGCATGACGCCTGCGTGCTGCCGCGCGCCGTGCCCATTGTGGAAGCCATGGCCTGGCTCTGCCTGTGCGACCACTATCTGCGCCAGCGCTGCCAGCGGGCGTTGTAACGCGGCTTCTTTCCCGTCATTCATGGACTCCTCCCTCACATTCTACCTGGTTCTGGGCGCGCTGCTGGTCGGCTTCATCGTGCTCGGCATGCTGAAGGGGATGATCAAGATGCTCCTGTTCGGCGCGGCGGTGCTCTCCGCCGTGGCGGCTTACTTCTGGCTGTCCAAATACGGCTTTACCTATCTCTCCTTCATCACCAGCGACCCGCGGGAATGGATGGTCACCGTGCTGTCCGTCGGGGGGGCGGCGGCGGTCTTCTTCATCTTCATGCACGGCCTCTTCTGGTTCAGTGACGTCTTCTCCTGGGGGAGGCGCATGGGCTTCGGCGGGGCCAAGGGCATCGTCACCACCATCCTGATGGCGGCGGTTGTCTGCTGGGTGGGCGTCATGTGCATCTTCTACTACGGCTCCATGGCGGAAATGACCCGCGCCCGCGAACTGGCCCTGTACCACATGGATCCCAGCCGCACCATCTCCCTGCCCGCCATTTACTCCGTCAAGAAGTCCATCACGGACAATCCCCACCTGAACTGGCTGGTGAAAATCTCCCCGGAACACGACCCGGAACGCCTCTCCCTGGCAAAAATGATTGCCTACCTGGTGACGCTCAGCCCTGAGCTCTCCGACCAGCGCCGCACCCAGCTGGATTGCTACATGCCCCGCTCCCGCATCACCAGCCGCGTGCTGAGCCTGAAAAGCCTGAGCGAAGACCCCGCCATCCGCCTGCTGGTGGAGAAGGGGGACATGCAGGGCCTTTATAACGACGTCAAGCTCACCCGCTTCCTGGAAGACCAGGACGTGCGCACCGTGCTGTCCCAGCTGGATGTGGACCGCGTCCTTGGCTTTGTCACGGAAACCCGCCAGACGGCCCCCTCCGGGAATGAATACATTCCCGAAGCCACGCCGATTGAGGAATAAAGCGGGGATTCTTTTCTTCCCTGAATTGTTTTCATTCCTATTATCCTCTTTCCAAAGGTTTTCCCGCTGGGTAGTATTGGATATATTCAAGATTGATTTGGCATGGACAAAGAAAAATTGAAGGGGAAATTGGAAAAATGGGAACGAGAGATCGCTCTTGATCCTGAAAATTTCACGGCTTATGTGAAGAGAGGGAATGTCCTGGATGACC
>ERZ1032651.730-NODE-730-length-9217-cov-16.284654_pt1 | contig 9217 bp, 7 predicted proteins | sample MGYA00518732_ERZ1032651 | MGnify/ENA primary metagenome ERZ1032651 (study PRJEB33719, sample SAMN04261399) | wastewater metagenome | biome: periurban shantytown; feature: human; material: feces | host: Homo sapiens | place: Peru: Lima | collected 2013-01-03 ...
TCTTTCCCTTGTCAAACAGGTATTCCGGCAGCAGCTCCACATGCTCTGCCCCGGGATAAAACCGATAGCTATACCCCGTCACATGAAACAGCAGCGGTGTATCCAGCTTTAACCGCAGGTAAACCTCCGCCAGTCTTGCCGGCTCCAGCCGCGTTATCCGTATCATGGGCGCAAGGCTCTTAAATCCCGCCAGCATCTGCTCGTAGGCGGATTTTTCCTCTCGGTTCAGCCCTTTGTAGTAAAACCCGTCCATATATCATTCCTTTCATAGTTCTGCTCCTATTGTAGCAAAAACCGCCCCCCTGTCAAGCCCCTGTCCTTCACCCTCCAGCTCCATTTCGCAAAAAGCACCCCCTTCCCAAAGGCGGAAGGGGGCGCTTTCCTTATATGATCAAATTGGCTCCATATGTGCCAAACAGCTTCTTCAGCTGCTTTTTCTGCATGGCCGTCATCCGGCTGCCATACCGCTGTGCCAGGGCCGCCGCCTCCTGCTTCTTTCCGCCCTTGAGATAGTTCCCCATGGCCCGCCGCAGGCTCTCCATGGCCGTGGAGCTAAGCGTCGTTTTCCTTTCCGTTTTTGCCGCGGCGCCAGAATTGGCTCGGCCATCGCCGGAAGCCTTCTGCTCTGCGTTTGCCTTGCTCGTGTAGTGCTGCAGCATCAGCTTGTAGTCGGCATACTCCTGCTCCCGCAGGGCGTCTGCCTCCTTGCCCGCCCGGTCATAGCTCTCCTGCCAGGCCTCCTGTTCCTGCCTGTAGCGTTTATAATCCGCCTGCTCCTGCTCGCTCACCTGCTCGTATCTCTGGGTCAGCCAGTTACGCTGATCCTGATCCCGCTGCCGGGCGCTGCTTTCCAGCTCCGGCATCAGCTCTGCCAGCTCCTGCATATAGCGGTCATAGGCCTGCTGGGACGCCGTCTGTGCGTAGCTGGATGCGTAGCCTCCCGTCAGCCCGGCAGCAGTGCCCATGGTGTCCTCCATGGCGTCCCGTCCCCTCCGGGCATACTGATACGCATAATTTTTATACTGCGCATCTGTCTGCGGGTCGTAGGCAAACGGTTTTCGCTGAGCGATCTGTTCGTAGAGCTGGGACAGCTCGTCCTCAAAGGAAGACTTGTACTTCTCCGGCTGCAGCGCCTCTATACTTCTGCGTATCTCCTGCGCTGTCTCCACCTCGTCCGATGGCACATATCCCTGCTCCAGCTTGTGCAGCTTGTTGTACGTCTCGTCCGACACGCCCTTCATCACATCCTTACCCGTAGTGGGCTTCGTGGGTACGGCAGCCTGCTGCACCTTGTTCAGGCTCCCCCAGGTCTCGTCGCCCACCACGCCGTCCACCAGCAGCTTGTTCTTCTTTTGGTAATCCACCACAGCCCTGTATGTGTTGCTGCCGAACACGCCATCCTCGTCCAGGTGATATCCGTTTTGATTCAGCTTCTGCTGCAGCTCCCGCACGGAGCTGCCTGTATTGCCCCTCCAAAGCTTTCTCGCCATAATTCAGCCTCCTTTAATTTCGTTCTCATCAGCTTGCGATCCATATTCCGGCGATGTAGATGTCGTACCCTGCGGGTATGTCCTCCTTGGGCCGGATCTGTATGGTGCCGGCCGAGCCCAGCCGCGCATCCAGGTCTTTCTGACAGTACACGCTTAGGGCATAGGTGGAGGTGGGGATATGTGCGCCGATAGTGGCAATGTCGTATGTCGTATCCGCCGTTAGCGCAACGTTGGTTTCTCCCGACACCCTCAGGATGCCGAGCCCCAACATAGCGGAGTGCCTGGCCGTGCCGCTGAAGTTCTTTAAATTCGACCCGAACGCGCCAATCGTCAGATTGGTAGGCCCCAGGCCCAGCAGCGTCAGCGTTCCTGCCACATCATCGTAGCGGATCACGCTGCGTTTGTTCTGGGCATCGTACACGCCCCAGGCCGCAGCGGATTCCCCGTTGCCGCCGTAAATGGCCGTGTTGTGCGGATTTGCGGCTCCGTCCATCGTCTGAAAATATATGTCCTTCTCTGCATTTGTCGCCTTGCTGCCGCCCATGTATATAAATCGCCCTGCATGCAGATTCCAATCCGCCGCCAGCTCCAGCGCCTTGCTTTTCTCTGCCGCCTTACCAAAGGCGGCGCCGTCTCCCCCCGCCTTCAGGTGGAAGGCCACCTTCTCCGTGGGGATGGTCGCCTCATAGGTGGCGGTGTTTCCCAGGCTGTCGGTGGCGATGACCTTCGCCGTATAGCTTTTCTCCGTGCTCAGCGTCGTGCTGCCGCTGATGACCTTCGCCGTCCCGGCCTGCATGACTACGCCGCTTCCGTAGCTGCCGCCCACAGCCTTCCAGTAACCCTTGATGGTCACACTGTTCTTCCCACCCAGGGAGGAATACTTTGCCGTGGCGACACCTGCAATGTGCGTGCCGCTGTCCGCCGCCTTGCCCTCCGCGTCCGAGCGGTACAGCTTCACCCCGTTCAGCGCCGGCTTGGCGTAGGCCAGCAGCGTAATGGAGAAGTCCTCATAGGCCGTGAGGCCCCGGCTGTCCGTCACCGTGCAGCGCACCTTGGCGGAGGTGGCCGTGATGGTCCCCGTCCGGTATGGGCTGGCCGACACGGTCTTTCCCAGGTAGGTGATGGAGTACTTCTTCACCGTAGCTCCCTGCTTACAGGTGACCTTGCTGCTGTAGAAGGTGGCCTTGGCCTTGGAGTAGCCCTGCACCCACGCGGCAATGGCGCTGGCCTTGGTGCCGCTGTTGTCGTAGGTCACCGTGGCCCAGCCCGCACTCAGGGCGGGCTTCATGCTGCCCGGCACCGCCGCTGTGAAGGATACCGACTTTGTACCAACGAGGTTGCTGCCCTTGTAGGTCTTGCAGGTGAGCGTTCCGGTGCCGCTGAGCTTGCTTGTGATCTGCGCCGCCAGGCTCTCCGGCACGGTCCAGGTATAGCTGCTCCCCGCCTTGGTGGCAATGGTCCCCGACGCGCTGCCGAAGCTGTAGCTCAGCGTATGGGTAAAGGCCGTGGATGCCCGGGGCAGGCTGATGGTCGCCTTGCCGCCGATGGTCACCGGCCCGATAGAGGGCGTGGTGGCCCGGGGTATGGTGGGCAGGGTGAAGCTCTTAGCTGCGGCGGTGTAGTCGCCGTTACCAAACAGCCATCCGGAAAAGGCTGCCACAGTAAAGCTCTTGGTTCCGTCTGCGTTGTGGCTCAGCTCCAGCGTGCCCGAGGCGAAGGTGCGGTCCTTGTAGTCCGTTATGTTGGAGTAGGTGCCGCCGTCGTACACCTTTACCCCGGCGATGCTTACCGCCGACATCTTGATGGCATTGTCATAATACTGCTCCCCCGGGGTCAGGCCGCAGGACCAGGCGATGGTAGTCTTGTTGCCAGAGATGCTTTGGCTGCCGGAGATTTCCCATTTTACCCAAAAGCATGAGCCGTATTTTGTGTTTGTGCTGATAACGCCGCTGGTGGCCATTTCCTCATCCTCCGATCCATTTGAATTTCACGCCTCTGGTGAAGCTCACGTCCCATTCCCCTGCGCCGGTGATGCGGTCCGCGGCGATCTGGGCCACAGTAAGCTTGCCGTTGGAGAAATATGCCGTCTCCTGCCCGCCGATGTAGAATGACAGCTTCTCCGTGGTCCACACGGACATATTGCTGCTCTTGTCGATGACGTCGTACACACCCTGCTCCGTCTCCACCCCGGTCTGGCTGGTGCGGATGTCCTGGCCAATGGCGATGCCAATGATGGGCACGGTGCCGTCATAGCCCACAATGCCCTGGCGGATATATCCCTCCACATCGGTCTTGTAGGAGGCAAAGTCCACCCCCACCCGGTCCACATCCGCCCGGATGTCCGAGGCAAACTTAAAATACTGGCTCAGCTGGCCGGGGTCTGCCTCGATCCGCTGGCTGATTCTCTCCAAATAGTCGCCGAATTCCGATTGTGCCACATAGCTCCCCTTCAGCTCCGTGGCCAGCCGGTCCATCTCCTGGCGCACCACGTCCGCCGACTTGATGATGAGGCTCTTGAGCGTTGCCGCCTGGTGTGCCCGTTCCTCCCGGGCTTCTCGGCTGCTGACCTTTGTCCGCTGCGCCTGCGCTGCTTGAGCGCCGGCGGTGCACTCCACCTGCTCCATAGCTCGGTTCAGCGTCTGCGCCAGCCGAAATAAGTAGGTGTATTGCTGCTGCACCTGCTGCGCCAGCGTTCCCGCAGGAGCGGCAGGCATTTCCATCACGCTTACAGCCGGTCACTTCCTCTCCCATACAGGGCCGTGGCGGCAAAAATAGCGCACTGGCCGTTGCCGGTCAGCCTCAGCCGCATAGCCCGGCACTGCCTGGGCCGTATGGCCACCAGCTGTTCCCGTATGCCGCCGCTGCCGGTGATCTGTCCCTGCTTTTGCCAGGTGGCTCCCTGGTCATAGCTGACCCACGCTGCCACCGTTGTCCCCTGCTCGGGCCGCATTGCCAGCAGCAGCCGTGTCAGCCGCTTGCGCTCCGGGGTCTGCAGCCCCAGCTCTCCGGTCTCCGCCAGCCAGGTAAAGCCCGTTTCCTTTTCGCCGCTCTCGCCGTGCATGCTCAGCAGCTTCCCCTCTGCGCTCAGGCAGTAAAGCTCCCCGCCCTTGCAGGCAAAGCCCTCCGCCCGCAGCTCGTCCTCCCGGTGCCACAGCTTTCTCTCGCTGTCATATACCAACAGAGAGGCTGCTCCATCCTCATCCAGCGCCGAGAGATAGTACTTCTCTCGCCACGCGCCGCCCACTCCCGCGCTGTATCTCCTCTCGCCCAGGGCCTGGGATACCGTCACCGGCAGGCTTCCGTCAAAGGCCTGCACGCCTTCATCGGATAGATAGTACAGCACGCCGCCCACCACCTGCAGGCTTTTTGCGCTGCCCTTTTGCACGCCGCTGCACTCCGTGGTCACGATCTGATGAGCCCCCTGGCTCCCGGCGTACACCCGCTCCATGCAGCGTTCCTTGAAGAATATTGGGTTCCCCAGATAGCTCACCGCTCCGGTGAATGTCCCGTCGGAGCCTCTGGCTGCGGCATAGCTGTCCGTGGACAAACCTTCAAAGCATCTCCAGTTCCTAAAATCCCCCAGCTTGCTGGCGTAGATCTCATTCACGGCCTCACCGTCCGTCATACCGTACCTGCAGCCCCACAATCGGTTGCCGCTCTCCACCACAAAATCCATCTCCGGCACAGTGCGGCTAATGGTCACCGCCGCCTCTTGGGATGCGTTCCCTGTCACGATCCCGGGGAAGACCACCCAGTTCTCCCCTGCCGCCTGCAGGACCTTCTCCCCATTGAGTCTTGCCGCAGCGCAGCCGGAGACCGTCACACCGTCCCCGGCGGCGAATCCCTTCCCCAGCAGGTTCGCCTGCAGCTTTACGCACACATTCTGCAGGGCCGTCCAGCACTCCTGGCCGTATTGCCGCAGCACCGGCTCTGCTCCGGATACATCCATCCACAGCGTCCCCTCCTCCGGATCCTCCGGTGCCCCGACGCTCTGAACCACGCCGCTGTAGGCCTTGCCCTCCGCATCACACAGGCTGATGGCCACTCCCGCCGATGCGGTTCTTTCGCATTCCAGGCTGCCGTAGTCCGTCAGATCCTTGGTATTGAGATACACCTTGTCGGGAAAAACGATCAGATATGCGCCCATGCTGATCAGATCCTTTTCCCCCTCTGTCAGCACCGGCCCCGCCGCCTCACCGTTTACGCAGATCCGCGTGCCGTCCACCCAGATCAGGGCATCCTTCGCCGTCAGGCCGCCGGGCTTTGTCACCGTAGCAATCAGACCCCTTGCCTGCCGCGTCCGCAGGGTAGGGTATCCCTCCCCGCACAGGTTCCGCATCTCACGGAATCCCCCGATTCTGGCTGTTTCCCTGCGGTCAAGGCCCGGGAAATCCGTCACCGTCATCTTTTCCAATCCAATTTTCTTTAGCATCGGAAAGAACATGCCCTCGCCTCCCTTCAGCAAAGACGCAGGCAGTTTGCCGTCTGCATTTCGCCCATTTTCCGCAGGGTTTCCGCCTGCAGAGCCTCCACGCCCCGATTCCACAGGGCCATAGCGTTGTTCCAGTGCGCCATGTCGCCGTCAGCGTAGTGGATCTGCGCCTGTACATACAGATCGTAAAGCCCGTCATAGGGCGTCCCGGCCACCAGCACGGTGCTTTCCTCCAGTTTTTCCGGCACGGATGTCTCCCGGTCCACCGGCCGCAGCACCTCCCGGATGAGGGTACCCTCCGCCTGCAGCAGCCACCGGAGCTTTTCCTCCCGGGTGTATGCGTTGGGCAGGAGGCTGTCTACCTGAGTCAGCACCTGTCCCGCCGTCATTTTGCCCATAGTGTCCTCCTTTTCAGTTGGCCATGGTGTCCACATACCGCCGGGCAGTGTCAGCCATCATGCGGCTGTTTTCCAGCACCTCCGCCACATACGCAGGCACCTCCACCTCCACGCCCTTCATGATCTTGTAGCTACGCCCGTTCACGGACACGATCACGAAATTTTCCTCATTCTTTCTGCCTCTGGGCAGATAAACCTTGCGCATTTCCTCTTTCATGCAAAAATCTCCTTTCTTATATGGCCCACCGTCAGCTTATCCCTGTCTTCCCGCCATCCGCAGAGCGGGGTACCCTCACCTCGCCGCAGCGCACATGCCCCCCCGTAAAACATCTCGTTGGGGACGATGCCCCCATCATCCCGCCGTACCAAACTGCTTGATACTCCGTAGGGGCAACCCTCCTGGTCTCCCGTTCCACCGCACCTCTTGTTATATTCCGCAGGGGACGGCGTCCCCTACGCCCCGAACCGACCCCGTACAGCATTTCTTGCAATGTGTCATTGCGAACCAGTAACCGCCGTCACTGGTGTGGCAATCCGCATCTCTCTGCGCCACGTTCTTTGTCTCGCACGGGGGCGGAGCTCACGCCCCGCCCCCGCCGGCCCATCAGTTGGCCTTGTCCTCCTTAGAGTAGGAGGAGCCGCATTCCACACGCACCATGTACTCGTCGTACAGGATAGCAGCGGCGTGAATACCCTTCCAGCCCACGCTGGAGCGCTGATCCAGGGGATCGGCGGTGCCGGAAGAGCCGCGAGGCTTTACAATAACCTCCGTCCCCTCACTGAGGTCCACCACGCCGTAAGCGCCCTTGCCCACAAATAGGCAACCGTATACGGCGCAGCCCTCTGCACCGCCCTCACCGGGATAAATGACGGCGTTGTCAGCGGCAGTAATGGCCTCCTCCAGTGTCATGGCGCTGTCGGTGTTGCTAAGCACCTTGTAGCGCTTACCGCCGATAAGCACATAGCGACCCGCCAGGCTGCCGGAGTCCACCGTGCCGCCGTCAAAGCTCACGGTGGCGCTATTCGTCACCGCGCCGTTCACCGCCAGATTGCGGGCATTTTTGGCCAGGTCGGCGCCACAGAAGATCTTGGCCTCTGTGGTCTCCACAAAGCGCACGCCGTGCAGCTCGCCAATTTCGCCCGAGAACAGCTCCGTGGCGGCGGCATACTGGTGGGCGGCGATCCATGCCTCATCCTGGCGCAGGTCAAATGCCACAGAGGGATGGATGATGCACACATACTTGCCGTCAAAGGTCGGCGCATTCATCTTCTTCAGCTGTGTAGCTGCCTTGGCCACCAGCTCGCTGGTCATCTTGCAGGCCGGGGTCAGGGCCACACGGCTGGTCACGGCGGTCTGCTTGCCGCCCTCGCCCAGCACAGGAGCATAGATCACCTGATTGCCCTGCTGGATCTCGTTGCGGGTCACAGTGTCCAGGGTCAGGCCCATGTTGTTGCCGTGGCGGTCAGTGATCTCCAGCACTACGTCGTCGATAGCCGTCAGGTCCAACATGTCGGACACGGTGGTGTAGTCGCCGTACTGGGCCAGCTCCTTGGTGATATAGCTGACAGAGATACCGCTGCCGTCAGGGGTCACGCCCTCGGTCAGAGGTGTCAGTGCCTTGTCAAAGGCGCCGAACTTGCGCCACTCTACGGTCTTGCCGCCGCCCACAGGCAGGGGCTTGGTAGCAGCAAACTGGTTGTGTACCAGCTGGGGCTTAGCGTTCTCCAGCAGCTCCATGCCGTAATAGGTCTTCATCTCGGCGGACAGGCCGCCGGTAGTCTGTGTGTTTACATCGGCAAACATCTGATAGTTTAGCTCCATAATCATCTTTCCTTTCTTCTAACAAAAGCTTTTCAGTTTCTTCCGCGCTCCGAAGATTCCGTCCCTCGTAAAGTCTGTCATTGCGGGGCCACACCCCCCGTCAGCCGCCGGACCTCCACCGCACCCCTTGCAAAAACTCTGTCATTGCGAACCAGTGACCGATGTCACTGGTGTGGCAATCCGTACTCCCCTCGCTCAGCATTCCTTGTAAGCGGCGTCATCGCGAGGACGCCCCGCGCCTGTCCTCAAAGGTCAAAATCTCCCCCAACGCTCTTCCTCAGAATCGAATCTTCTCCCCGTCCAGCACACGCCTGCGAATATCCGCCAGATCCTCGCTGGTGAGCCCCCGGGGATCGCTGGCTGTCACGGCAATGCTCCTGCCGCCGTTTTCCGCCACCCGGCTCATACCGCTGGCCAGGCTCCCGGCCACCTGTCTGCGCGTGCGTCCTGCAGCGTAGTGCATGGCCTTTTCCATCAGTTCCCGGCCATGCACCGTCTCATAGGCCGTTCGGGGCTCCACCCCGGCCAAAATCAGCCGCCCGAAGCGCTCGCTTCGCATCTCTCTCTGCCAGTCAAAGTCCGGATACAGCCGCCTCAGCTCTCCCTCCTGCCTGCGCAGCCGGTCAATGCGCTCCGCCGCCTCCGCCTTGCGTACCCCCTCCAGCTTCTCCTTCTGCTCCTTCAGCCGCTGATTCTCCTGCCGCATACCCCGCAGCCGCCCGTCCAGAATTTTCCGCACCTTGGCGTCAAACTCCTCCTTGTACCTGCCCCGGATCAAAGATTCGAAGTCCTCCTGCTCCCCGGCGTCGGGAGCCGTATCGCCCGATGCTTCACAAAGCTGTGCCTGGTTTTCTTCCATTTCCATGGTCTCACCCTTTCCCGTGGTAGGCCACGACCCGTATCATCACTCCCTCGCCGGGAGAAATGGCCCTTTTTGAACCTGTCGAAAATCCCTTTGGAATTTTCCGACAAAAGGATTGTAGTCCGCTCCGTACCGCCAAACTCTGCGAGACTTTTTGACACGCAGCCTATTTTTCAATTACCTCCACGCACTGGGGGAACCGTCTCTCCAGCT
>ERZ1032651.733-NODE-733-length-9156-cov-6.191847_pt1 | contig 9156 bp, 8 predicted proteins | sample MGYA00518732_ERZ1032651 | MGnify/ENA primary metagenome ERZ1032651 (study PRJEB33719, sample SAMN04261399) | wastewater metagenome | biome: periurban shantytown; feature: human; material: feces | host: Homo sapiens | place: Peru: Lima | collected 2013-01-03 ...
CGAGCGGCAGCAGTTTTACGAGAAGCACATCCGCCAGATGAGCCTGGCCATCGACATGAAGAAGGCCCTGGCCGACTCTGAGATCTTCTACTGCTTCATCGACGATTTCTACTCCGGCAACGCCGAGGAGATCCGCCGCAGCGCCCTCTTCAAGGCTCTGAACCAGACCCTGAGCAGGGCCATCCACCTGAACGTCAACGAGATGTTCGACAACGCCCTCCACGCCACCCGCATCTCCATGACGCCCGCCGAGCGGCAGCAGTTTTACGAGAAGCACATCCGCCAGATGAGCCTGGCCATCGACCCGGAGGGGAACGTAACGATCGAGCTGAAGCGCTGAGTTCCCCTGTTCTTCCCGCGTTCTTTCCGACTTTCTTTTTTCCTACGATGAAACCCAAAAACGGGACGCCTCCTCAAAGGGCGTCCCGTTTTTCTTCTTCGGTTTGGATGAACATGAGCAGGAAGCAGACGGCCAGCAGGGCGCTGCTGCACAGGATGGCCCACTGCCCCATCCGGGCGATGAGGCGGCTGCCCAGGACGGCCCCCAGGGCGAAAAAGGCGATGACGATGAAATAGGTCAGGGCCTTGTTGCGGTCGCTCCTCTTGCGGGAGAACCAATACTCTCCCAGGGCGTGCAGGCCGGCCCGGAAGTTGCCGATGCACATGGTCGTGGCGATGGAGTTGCCGTGAATTTTACGGAAGGCCTCCACCTGGAAGCCGCAGGCCAGGGAGGTCAGGCTGTTGGCCAGCAGATTCCTCGTCTGGGGCTGGAAGGCCACGAAGATCAGCACCCCGATCTCGATCAGCACGCCGATCTGCCGCCAGTGCAGGCGGATCTTCCGGCGCTGGAAATGCTGCCGGATGAGAAAGGCCAGGGCGATGCCCGCGCCGAAGGCCAGCACGGGGCAGCCGTACTCCTTGACCATGCCCCAGTTGCCCTGGGAGAGGTTCACGCTGAAGAGCAGGATGTTGCCCGTCTGGGCGTTGGCAAAGACCTCGCCGCGGAACAGGTAGGAGTAGGCGTCCATGAGGCCCCCGGAGAGGGCCAGCAGCAGGCCCAAGCGGACGGTCTCGGAGACCTGCCGGTCCTGGCCCAGCTTGGAAAAGAGTTTTTTGTGGGTCGGATGATGAGACATTGGTTTGGATCCCTCCTGAGAGAAAGTGCGCGGGCAGGCCGGGGCCTGTCCGCGCACTTGGTCTGCGTTATTCTTCGGAGTCGCCGGTGCTGGTCCCTTCTGTGGTTCCGCCGGTGGTCCCGGTGCCGGTGCCGCCAGTGGTGGTCCCGGTGGTGTCGTTGGAGCCGGTGCCGCCGGTGGTGGTGTTCCCGGTGGTCCCGGTGGTCCCGGTGCCGGTGGTGTCGTTGGACCCCGTGGTGCCGCCGGTGGTGGTGCCGGTGCCGGTGTTGTTATTGTTGTTGGTCGTGGTGCCGGTGCTGCCGTCGTCGGCGGCGTTTCCGGCGTCCTTGGTGGAGTCATGGGGGGTGGAGTTGGGGTTCTCCACGACGCTCACGGCCACCTCCACGGTCTTCGACCCGGCCACGCCCTTGATGATGGCGCTGCCCACCTGCTTGGCCGTGACGACGCCCTTGTCGTCCACGGTGGCCACAGACGTGTCGTTGCTGCTCCACTTGATGGTGGCGGGGGTCTTGGACGTGTCCTCCATGACCACGGTGGCGTCGATGGGATAGGTCTCGCCGGAGCGGACGGTGATGCTCTCGTTGGTCACGCGGATGCTGTCCACGCCCGTGGCGGTCTCCACCACGGTGACGGTGCCGCTGGCGACCTTTTCGCCGTCGATGGAGGCGGTGATGGTGGCGCTGCCCAGGCTCTCGGCGGTGAGGGTGGCGGTGAGGCCGTCGCCCTCGACGGTGACCACGTTGTTCTCGCTGCTGGTCCAGGTAACGGTCGGCTCACTGCTGCCGTTGGACGAGCTTGTGCTGCCGGTGTTCAGGGTGGCGGTGGCGGTCTCGCCCACCACGATCTCCGAGGTGGAGAAGTCGATCTTATAGTCGCCCTTGCCGGCCACCATGGACCGGATCACCAGCACCGCCAGCACGATCACCACCAGGCCGATGATGATGGGCAAAAACTGCATGAAGCCCCCCCGGCGGCCGCCCCGGTCGTAATCCCGGTCCCGGTCACGATCCCGGTCCCGACGGCGGCGGTCTCGGTCGTAGTCGCGGTCATAGTCCCGGCTGCGGCTGCTGCGGCGGTCCCGGTCGTAGTCCCGGTCCCGGCCGGAGCCGGCGGAGGACCGGCGGCGGTCCCGATCCCGATCTCTGTCCCGGCCGGAGCCAGACGAGGAACGGTGGCGGTCCCGGTCCCGGCTGCCGGAGCTGCGGGACGAGGGGCCGGAGGAACGGCTGCGGCTGGAACCGGAGGAGGAAGAGGACTTCTTCTTCCGGCTGGCGCCGTGGTCCTCCCAGTCGGGGGCGGTGCGCTCCCAGTCGGACAGGTCGATGTCATCGTCCCGGCGGGAGCGGGTGTTGTAGTTGTCGTAGCCCCTGGTGGAGTAGCGGTCGTAACCCCGGTCATAGTCGTCGTAGTTGTCATAGTCCCGGCCATAGAGCGCCCGGTCGTACCGGTCGTAGGTGCCGCCGTTGCGATAGTCCCGGTCCCGGTCATAATAGTCATAGTCCCGGCTGCCGGAAGCATCAAAGGAGCCCCGGCGGGAGCTCCCTCTGGAAGAGCGGCTGTAATCGTCGTAATCGTCGTAACGCATAAGCAGTATCATCCTCCTGACGATCGTTCTGCATCAAAAATGTCATCGGGTCGTTGGATTCGATGAGAAATCTCCATAGTTCATGGTATTATATCATATCTGACAGCCGCTGAAAACACCTAATTTGTAAAGTTTCCGCAAAATATTGTCACCGTTTTTGGGAGAAATCCCGACGAAACCTTTACCAAACGGGGGTTTTATGCTACAATACCCACAAAACCCGTGTTTTTCCAACCCTTCGCCCCCCAGGGCGGGCGGCCGGGAGGGCGGGAGGAAACGAGGGAATTTCTGTGAAGCTGTCTTTTCAAACGGCCGGTCTCCCCACCTGGCCGGTGCTGCTGGTGAAGACCCCGGTGGACGCGGCGGACCGCCCGGCCATCGCCGGGAAGCTGAAGGCCATCCGGGAGCTGGGGGCCAAAGACGTGTTCTTTCTGACCCCGCCCCAGGGCAAGGGCGTGGTCCGGGTCGAGACCGTGACCGGGGCCGTCAGCGGCACGGCCCTGCTGCTGGGGGGCCTGTCCTTCGCCGTGGGCCGGGGCATCCGGCGGGAGAAAAAATTGCCCGTAGAGATCGGGGGGAGCGACGCCCCCTGCACCGTCCAGCTCAACCCTCTGGCGGGGCATGGGGCGGCGGACCTGCCCCTGCCCCTGTGGATGGGATCCCGGCCCTGTTTGTCCGAAGCCGAAACAGCGCCGATGGTCTGCCTGCCGGGGCTGGTCTGCGTGCTGCGCTCCGGGGAAGCGTTGCCGGAAGAGGCCGTCCTGGCCCCGGCGTTGGAAGCGCTGGCGCGGGAGAACGAGGTACCCTCTGCCGCCGCCCTGCTCTGGAATTTCCGGGCGGGCAGTTTGTCTGCCGTCCGCTGGCAGGCGGGCGAGGCGGATCTCACCCCACTCCCCTGCGGCGTGGCAGCGGCGGGGGCGGCAGCGGCCTGGTCCGCCCGGCACGGGACCGACGGACACCACCGGCTGACCATCCGGCAGCCCGGCGGAGCGCTGGACACGGATGCCGTCGTCAAGGGCGGTCGGCTCCAGCGCCTCACCGTCAGCGGGCCGGTGGTCTTGGGGCCGGAATACGTCGTGGAATTTTAAGGCTCTGTACAAAAGGACAGGAACAGCCCGGTGCTGTCCCTGTCCTTTTTTCTGGCTCAGTTTTCGGTTTGTTCCGTGCCTTCGGATCCCGGCGCTTCGGTCGGCCGCTCTCTTTGCGTCTACACAGGTTGCGTCTGTATCCGTATCAAATTCAGTCCCCGTTGAACTTGTCCAAGAACTGCTTGGTGCGCTCCTGCTGGGGGTGGTAGAAGACCGCTTCGGGGGTGCCCTGCTCCACGACCACGCCGCCGTCCATGAAGAGGACCTGGTCGGCCACGTCGCGGGCGAAGCTCATCTCGTGGGTGACGATGATCATGGTGGTGTGCTGCTCGGCCAGGCCCCGGATGACCTTCAGGACCTCTCCCGTCAGCTCCGGGTCCAGGGCGGAGGTCGGCTCGTCGAAGCAGAGGATGTCCGGGTGCAGGGCCAGGGCGCGGGCGATGGCCACCCGCTGCTGCTGGCCGCCGGAGAGCTGGTGCGGGTAGTGCCCGGCCCGCTCCTTCAGGCCCATCTTTTCCAGCAGGGCCATGCCCTCGGCGTCAATGGCGGCGAGGATCTTTTTCTTGTTGGCCTTGAAGTCCGGGCGCTCCTTGGCCATGAGCCGCTCGGCCAGGGTCACGTTTTCCAGGGCGGTGTACTGGGGGAAGAGGTTGAAGCTCTGGAAGACCAGGCCGAAGTGCAGGCGCTTGCGGCGGATCTCCTTCTCCTGCTGGGTGGCGGGGTCGGCGGCGTCGAAGAGCGTCTCCCCCCGGACGACGATGCGGCCGGTGTTGGGGGTCTCCAGGAAGTTCAGGCAGCGCAGGAGGGTGGTCTTGCCGCTGCCGGAGGAGCCGATGATGGCCAGGACCTGGCCCTCGTCCAGAGAGAAGTTGATGTCTTTCAGGACCTTGGTGGCCCCGAAGTTTTTTTCAATGTGCTGTACGTCTAAGATCGACATGAGACAGACCCCCTTAGCGGAAGTAGCTGAGCTTGCGCTCGATGAGGTTGAAGACGATGGTCAGGATGCCCACGAAGACCAGGTAAAACAGGCCCGTGTAGAACAGCGGCCAGATGATGCCGGCGGACTTCATGTAGGACTCACCGGCCTTGATGAGCTCGGTGATGGCAATGATGCGGGCCAGAGAGGTGTCCTTCACCAGGGTGATGATCTCGTTGGACATGGGGGGCACGATGCGCTTGATCATCTGCAGGAGCGTGACCTTGAAGAAGATCTGGGACTTGGTGAAGCCCAGGACCTCGGCGGCCTCCCGCTGGCCCACGGGGACGCCCTGGATCCCGCCCCGGTAAATGACGGAGAAGTAGCAGGAGTAGTTGATGACGAAGGCGATGACGCAGGCCGTCATGCGCCCGCTGCTGCCGCCGCCCCAGATGTTGGAGTCCAGCCAGAGGCCGGGGCCGTAATAGATGATGATGAGCTGGAGCATCAGGGGGGTGCCCCGGATGATCCAGACGATCACGTCGACGATGGCCTTCAGGGGCCGCCATTTGCTCATGGAGCCAAAGGCGATCACCAGGCCCAGCGGTAGGCCGAAGAGCAGGGTCAGCGCAAACAGCTGCGTGGCCGTGCCTAAGCCGCTGATCAAAGATTGGGTTACTGTCCAGAACATGGAACACGCTCCTCACGTTGGTTGTACTTGCTTTCTCAAAAAGCCGCCCAAAGGCAGAGGGGCAACGCCCTCTGCCTTTGGGATGATGATTTGGTTCAAATGGCCGGGTGGGGCAGGCTTACTCCGCAGCCTTGGTCACGACTACCTGGGCGTTGTTGAAGTAGGGGTTGGTGCACTCCATGGAGTTCTTGACCTCGTCGGTGAGGGTCATGCCGTTCCAGACCACGTCGATGGCCTTGGAGTCCAGCTCCATGATCTTGTTGTCCCAGTTGATGACGGTGAACTCGATGTCCACGCCCAGCTTCTCGGCCACCAGCTTGGCCATGTCGGCGTCGAAGCCGATCCAGTTGCCGCTGGCGTCCTTGTAGTCCATCGGCTCGAACTCGGTGATGCCCACGACCAGCTTGCCCTTGTTCTGGATGTAAGCCACGTCACCGTCGGTGGGGACGGTGTAGCTGGCGTCGGGGGCGGCCTGCTCGACCATGGCGTCGGCCAGCTTGTAGGTGTCGGCGACCTTCTTCATGGAGCCGTCGGCGTAGGTCTCGGCCAGGACGTTGTTGATGAAGGCGGCCAGGTCAGAGCCCTTGCGGCAGCCGATGCCGTACTCCTCGGTGGTGAGCTTCTGCTCTGCGTCGTAGGTCAGGTCGGGGTAGCTGGTGCCCTCGCCGGTCATGGCGGTGGCCATGAGCAGGTCGACGATGGCGGCGTCGGAGGTGCCGGCCTCGACCTCCATCAGGGCGTCGGCCTGGGCGGCCACGGAGTTGATCTCCCAGCCCTTTTCCTTGGCAGCGGCCTCGCCGGCGCTGCCGGTCTCGACGGCGTAGATCATGTCGGCGTTGGCATCGGTCTTGGTGTCGTTGGTGTCCGTGGCGGTGGTGTCGCCGCTCGTGTCAGCGGTGTCGTTGGACTGCCCGCCGCAGGCGGCCAGCAGGGTCACGCACATCGTTGCGGCCAGCAGGATAGCAAGTAACTTTTTCATGGTGTACAGCGCTCCGTTTCATTTCAAATTTTTCTGGGGTCCCCACGACAGGGCCAGCAAGAGTTTTTTAGCACTCTATCGTGGTAAAGCACTAACATGATACCATAACAAAACAAAAAAGCAAGCCCCTGGACGCATTTTTCCAGGGGCTTTTGTAATTTAGGCGTTTTTCACAAAGGTGGGGTCCGCCGTAGGCTGACTCCACCTTGACAACGCCCCGCAACCTGCTATAATAAAAACAGAAAGAGCGCTGCTACTAGCAGTCAGCTCCTCATAGGTCATTTAATATCTAATATCTACTGACCGTTCGGTGCCCGCCGAGCGGTCAGCATGCTTTTATGGAAAGTGTCATGGCCAAGACGACCACGAACACCAAAAATTTCAAAAGAAATTTTCCCATTCCAGCCTCACCCCCTTTCCGAAACATTTCGTAAGGGATGTGAGCTGACCGCTATTTTCGTAACAACGCTTCTTCCCGGCCCTTTTCAGGGCCTTTTTATGTTAGCATATTTTGTCGTAATTTGCAATGGTTGGTTCAGGCCGCCACACAAGCCCAGACACCATCACAGCTTCGCCGCGATCTCCTTCCAGAAGTCCGCGCCCACGGTCAGGATCGACTCGTCAAAGGTGAAGTCATCCGCGTGCAGCGCCGGGGCCGGGCCGCAGCCCAGGAAGAAAAACAGGGCGGGCAAATGCCGCTGGTACCAGGAGAAGTCCTCGGAGATCATCACGGGCTTGTCCAGGAGCTCAAAGTCCACCCCGGCGTTGCGCACCCGGTCAAACAGCTCGTCGGGGTTCCAGACGGCGGGGTAGCCGTCGTTGGCGTGGACGTCCACGGTACAGCCCGTCTCCTTCTCGATGTCCCGGCCAATGGCCCGCAGGCCGTCTTGCAGGCCGAAGAAGACCTCGTCCTGAAAGGCCCGGAGGCTGCCCAGCAGCACCGTCTTGCCGCTGACGGCATTGCGCACCGTGCCGCTCTCCATGCGGCCGAATTTCAGCAGACGATAAATATCGGGGGAGAGTTCTTTCTCCAGCGCCACGGCCCGGCGGTAAAATTCTACTCCGGCAGCCAGGGCGTCCAGCCCCTCCTCCGCCTTGGCGATGTGGCTGGAGCGGCCCGTGATGGTCACGGAGACCTCGCAGGAGCGGCTCATCATCTCCTTCTTCCGGGAGGCCACCACCCCGGCGGGCAGGGCAGGCCAGAGATGCAGGCCAAAGAGACAGGTCACGTTGTACTGCTCAAAGACCCCGCTCTGGCATAGATCCTTGGCTCCCCCCGTCGTCTCCTCGGCAGGCTGGAAGATCAATAAGACATTATGCTTTAAGTCGTTCTGGCTATCCAGCCAGACAGCCAGATCCAAAACCATGGACATGTGCCCGTCGTGCCCGCAGGCGTGCATCTTGCCGGGGTGGGTGGAGGCAAAGGGCAGGCCGGTCTGCTCCTGGATGGGGAGCGCGTCTGCATCACTGCGGAAGGCGATGGCATCGGCCTTCCCAAAGTCAAAAAAAGCGCACAGGGCGCCGGGGATGGGCGAGAACAGGGCGCAGCCCAAAGGCTCCAGCACGCTGCGTAAGTAGGCCAGCGTCTCCGGCAGGTCCCGGTCCAGCTCCGGGATGCGGTGCAGCGCCCGGCGGTATTCGATCACTTGCATAACAATCACCTCAATAAAAATCGCTTGCGACAGAAGAAAAAAGGTGTTATAGTACACCCATATACTAGGAAAAATCGACCCCCGAAGGAGGACCTGAACCCATGAACGCCCAGGAGATCATCGAACGCATCCGCACCGCCGAGAAGAAGACCCCGGTCAAAGTCTACCTGACCGAGAAAGCCCCCATCGACTTCCCCAACGCCACCGTTTTCCCCTGCGGGGAGACGAAGCTCGTCTTTGGGGACTGGAAGGACATCCAGCCCGTCTTGGACGCGAACAAGGACAACATCGCCCAGCTGGTCATTGAGAACGACAGCCGCAACTCTGCCATCCCCCTGCTGGACAAGAAGAACATCAACGCCCGCATCGAGCCGGGTGCCATCCTCCGCGAGCAGGTGGAGATCGGCGACAACGCCGTCATCATGATGGGCGCCGTCATCAACATCGGTGCCGTCATCGGGGCCGGGTCCATGATCGACATGGGCGCCGTGCTGGGTGGCCGGGCCATCGTGGGCAAGAACTGCCACATCGGGGCCGGCACCGTCCTGGCCGGGGTCGTCGAGCCCGCCAGCGCCGTGCCCGTCATCATCGAGGATGATGTCGTCATCGGGGCCAACGCCGTGGTCCTGGAGGGCTGCCGCGTGGGCAAGGGTGCCGTCGTCGCCGCCGGTGCCGTGGTTGTGAGCGACGTGGAACCCAACACCGTCGTGGCCGGCATCCCCGCCAAAGTCCTCAAGGGCAAGGACGGCAAGACCGCCGAAAAGACCGCCCTCGTCGACGCCCTGCGCGAGCTGTAACTCAAGAATTTTGCGGGCTCCACAACCCCTACCCGACTTCACGGGGGGCCGCAACCCCCTATATAAATTTCGTAGGGGCCGCAGACCCCTGCGGCCCTCAGGCTCTCCAAACACGGAGAGCCTGTTTTTTATCCCCCACCGGCAGCCAGATCTCCCCCCGAAACCTCGTCCCGTCCAAAAAAACCGCCCGTCCCCCATGCGCCTGTGCGATTTGGGAAACCAGCTTCCGCCCCGTCCCATGGGGCGCACCGCCGTCTTGGTCAGAGGGCTGGGCCTGGGCCTGTCCGGTTTGGTTTTCGACCCAGAGGACGC
>ERZ1032651.735-NODE-735-length-9148-cov-12.590784_pt1 | contig 9148 bp, 8 predicted proteins | sample MGYA00518732_ERZ1032651 | MGnify/ENA primary metagenome ERZ1032651 (study PRJEB33719, sample SAMN04261399) | wastewater metagenome | biome: periurban shantytown; feature: human; material: feces | host: Homo sapiens | place: Peru: Lima | collected 2013-01-03 ...
AAATGATTTTATTTCTTTGCCGCCTGCGGGCGGCAAACTCTGCGAGGCTTTTTGCACACCGAGAAGTTTTAGCTGTTTTAAGCGAGAAAATAGCGTATAATTATAATGTCTGTTTTTTCACGGAGGGTTACCCATGAAGCTGATGGTTATTGACGGAAACAGCATCATCAACCGTTCCTTTTACGGCATCCGGCCGCTGAGTACCCGGGAGGGACTTTTTACCCACGCGGTGTACGGCTTTGTGACCACGATGCAGCGGCTGCTGGACGAGGAGCAGCCGGAAGCCCTGTGTGTGGCCTTTGACCGGCGGGAGCCTACCTTCCGCCACCAGGCAGACGAAAATTATAAGGCTACCCGCCACGCCATGCCCGAGGAGCTGGCCATGCAGATGCCGGTGCTAAAAGAGGTCCTAGATGCCATGGATATTCCCCGCTATGAGCTGGTGGGCTGGGAGGCGGATGACCTTATCGGGACTATCAGTCGCAGGTGTGAGGCGGTGGGTTGGGACTGCGTGGCTGTGACAGGAGATAAGGATAGCCTGCAGCTTATCACCGACCACACCAAGGTAAAGCTGGTGTCTACCCGCATGGGGCAGACCACCACTAAGGACATGACTCCGGAGACCTTCCGGGCGGCCTACGGCTTTGACCCCATTCACATGATCGACCTGAAGGCCCTGATGGGCGACTCCTCTGACAACATCCCGGGTGTGCCGGGAGTGGGGGAGAAAACCGCCATGGCCTTGGTACAGGAGTATGGCTCCATCGACGAGATCTATCGGCGGCTGCCGGATATAAACGCCAAGCCTGCGGCCATCCGCCGTCTGACCGAGGGGGAGGAGAGTGCTCGCCATAGCTACTGGCTGGCTACCATCGTCACGGATGTGCCTCTGGAATTTGCACCGGAGGACAATCTGCGCCGACCCTTTAAACAGGAGCTTTACGATCTGTTTTTAAAGCTGGAGTTTTCCAAGCTCATTGAAAAATACGGCCTGTCCCCGGCCCGGCAGACGGAGGAAAAAACGGAATACACCGTGACGGTGGAATCGATCACCGGCGAAGCGCAGGCGGCGCAGCTGCTGGAGATGTGGCGGCAGGCGGACCATGTGACGGTTTATGCTCTGCCGGATCTGGCGGCGCTATCCGTCCAGTGGGACACGGGAGCGGACACCGCCCGGGCGGCGGAGCTGCAGGAGAACACCTATGGCGGCGACTGGCAGGCGCTGCTGACGGCGCTGTTTGCTGCGGACATCCGTAAGGTGGGCCACCACATTAAGGACACCATGCGCGCCCTGCTGGAGCGGGGAGTGGACCCGAAGGGGTATATATTCGACACGGCCCTGGCGGCCTATCTGCTGGACGCAACAGCTGGGAGCTACGACCTGCAGCGGCTGTTTGTGGCGTATTTCAACGAGGAGCTGCCGAAGCCCGCACAGCTGGAAAAGGACGCCTTCGCGCCCCTGGGAGACACCTCCGCCGCTTGGGCAGCTATGCATAGCTACAGCTCCGCTGTGGCTGCGCTGTATGACATTCTGCCGGGAAGGCTGCGGGAGATGGACATGACGGAGCTTTACGAGACCGTGGAGCTGCCACTGTGCGCCGTGCTGGCCCGGATGGAGCAGCGGGGCTTTTTGGTGGACGGAAAGGCCCTGGCGGCCTTTGGCCGGGACATGGCCGACAGGATCGCGGACCTGGAGGGCCGCATCTACGACCGGGCCGGGGAGAGCTTCAACATCAACTCCCCCAAGCAGCTGGGGACGGTGCTGTTTGAAAAAATGCAGCTGCCCCACGGGAAAAAGACCAAAACCGGGTGGTCTACCAATGCGGACGTGCTGGAAAAGCTTCGCTGGCAGGCCCCCATTGTGGCGGATGTGCTGGAGTACCGGCAGTATGCCAAGCTGAAAAGCACCTATGCCGACGGCCTGCTGAAGGTGGTGGACCCGGATGGCCGCATCCGCACCAGCTTTCAGATGACGGTGACGGCCACAGGGCGCCTGTCCTCCACGGAGCCGAATCTGCAGAACATCCCCGCCCGCACAGAGGTGGGCAGCCGCATAAGGGGCATGTTTGTGGCCGCCCCGGGGAACGTACTGGTGGACGCGGACTACTCCCAGGTGGAGCTGCGGCTCCTGGCACATATCTCCGGGGACGAGGCTATGCAGCAGGCGTTCCTGTCCGGCCAGGATTTCCATACCCTCACGGCGGCCAAGGTGTTCCATGTGGCTCCGGAGGAGGTAACGGGCCGGATGCGCTCCTCGGCCAAGGCGGTGAACTTCGGCATTGTGTACGGCATCTCTGCCTTTTCCCTGGCCCAGGACATCGGCGTGTCCGTTGCTGAGGCCAAGGAGTATATGGAGCGGTATTTTGACACCTACCGGGGCGTGAAGCGCTACATGGAGCAGGTGGTGGAGACGGCCCGGGAAAAGGGCTATGTGGAGACCCTCATGCATCGGCGCCGGGCACTGCCGGAGCTGAAAAGCTCCAATTTCAACATGCGCTCCTTCGGTGAGCGGGTGGCGCTGAATATGCCCATCCAAGGCACGGCGGCAGACATTATGAAGCTGGCGATGGTCCGGGTGGAGCATCGCCTAAAGGGGGAGGGCCTGGCGGCAAAGCTCATCATGCAGGTGCACGATGAGCTGATCGTAGAGTGTCCGGAGGAAGAAAAGAAGACTGTGGAGCGGCTGCTGGAGGAGGAAATGAGCGGCGTGGTGCGCCTGTCCGTGCCTCTGCCTGCCCAGGCCCACAGCGGCAAAACCTGGCTGGAAGCGAAAGGATAAGAAAATGCATATAAAGATCGTACCCATGAACGCAGATCACCTGGAGGAGCTGGAAAAGCTGGAGAGACTCTGCTTTTCCCGGCCATGGAGCCGCAAAATGCTGGCGGAGGAGCTGGAAAATCAGTGCGCTGCCTTTTTGGTGGCCCAGGACGGAGAAACGGGCCAAGTGATTGGCTATGCGGGCCTTTTAGTAGTGGCCGACGAGGGCTATATCACTAATGTGGCGGTGTTCCCGGAGTATCGCCGACAGGGTGTGGCAGCAAAGCTTCTGGCCGTGTTTGAAAACTTCGCTCGGGGCAATCATCTGGCCTTTCTCACCCTGGAGGTGCGGCCCTCCAACGCAGCGGCCATTGCCCTGTACGAGAGCTTTGGCTTTAGGCAGGCGGGCCGGCGGAAGAACTACTACGACCTGCCCAAGGAGGATGCGCTGATCCTGACGAAAACCTATGGGGAGGCGGAAGCATGAATATTTTGGCCTTTGAATCTTCTTGCGATGAGACCGCCGTGGCGGTGGTGCGGGACGGGCGCACGGTGCTGTCCGACGCCATCCTCTCCCAGGCGGACATGCACGCCCTCTACGGCGGCGTGGTGCCGGAGATCGCCTCACGCAAGCACGTGGAGGCCATTTCCGGCCTGACGGATCAGGCCCTCTGCGATGCGGGTCTGACCAAAAGGGATATTGACGCGGTGGCCGTGACCTATGCCCCGGGGCTTATCGGGGCGGTGCTGGTGGCAGTGAGCTTTGCCAAAAGTGTGGCCTACAGCCTGGGGGTGCCGCTGATCCCGGTGCATCACATCCGGGGGCACATCGCCGCCAATTACCTGGCATTTCCGGACTTGGAGCCGCCATTTTTGGCACTGGCCATCTCCGGGGGCAACACCCTTATCGTGGATGTGAAGGATTATACGGACATGGAAATTCTCGGGGCCACCCGGGACGACGCCGCCGGGGAGTGCTTTGACAAGGCCGCCCGGGTCCTGGGCCTGCCCTATCCCGGCGGTAAGCCCATGGATGAGCTGGCCCGGCAGTCCCAGGGGGGCGTATACGACCTGCCCCGGGCCCATGTAGACGGCGCGGACCTGGACATGAGCTTCTCGGGCCTGAAAACCGCCGTGGTGAACCTGGCTCACAACGCCCAGCAGAAGGGCGAGCCCTTGGACCGGGCTGCCCTGGCCCGGGACTTTACCCGGGCCGTCAGCGACGAGTTGGTGCCCCGAGCTATAGAGGCCGCCCGGCGCTGCGGACGCAGGACCATCGTGGCCGCCGGGGGCGTGGCCGCCAACTCCATCATCCGGGCAGACCTGAAGGCTGCCTGCGAAAAAGAAGGCTGCACCCTGTATGTGCCGCCCCTGCGCCTATGCGGCGACAACGGCGCCATGATCGGCGCCCAGGGCTACTATGAATACCTGGCCGGAAGGCGGGGCGGGCTGGACCTGAACGCCTACGCCACCATGGACCTGGATGAAAAGGAATAAAGGGCGCATAGCAAAATAGCGCGCAGAAAAAAGCGGGGAGGCGCTCCCACAAGGGGCTGCTTTCTCGCCTTTTTTTATGATTCAGGCAGCGGAGGGCTCATTTGGTATGCTGTGCCGGAAAAGCCGGGTGCAAATGCGGAAAAGGTCCTGGCATGGCAGGCGGCAAGCTCTGAGCGGCCCTGTTTTTGGCAGATTAAAATATATACTGTTCAGAAACCGTTTTGTATGATATAATACTTGTAAAATGGATGTATGCTTGCTCTGTATCATATTTTCCCTGGCGCCGCTGGAAAGAGAAAATATGGCTGCAGGGTAAAGACCATTAAAGGCCGGCGACAAGCAGATCGTCGGCCGCCGAAAAAACGGGAAGGAAATTTTTATAACATGCTGGGTGTTTACAATTATACGGTGTTACTGACCTACATAGGGATGCTCACGGGCCTCACAGGCATCGGCTGCGCCATGGGCGGACGGATCCCATGGGCGCTGCTGTGCCTGCTTTTGGCGGGCCTATGCGATATGTTCGATGGGAAGATTGCCTCCACAAAAAAAGACCGGACTCCACAGGAGAAACGCTTCGGCGTGCAGATCGATTCTCTCAGCGACCTCATCTGCTTCGGTGTACTGCCCGGTGTCACGGTTTACGCTGCGGCTCGCGGCGCACTTTATGCCGCCCTTGCAGCGGGACTATATGTACTGGCGGCGCTGATTCGCCTGGCGTGGTTCAATGTAGATGAGGAGGAACGGCAGGATGCCGACAACGGCCAGCGGGAGATGTATTTGGGACTACCCGTTACCACCGCTGCGCTGTTTTTGCCCACGGTTCTGGGCCTGGCCCGGCTGCTGCATGGCCCCCTGCCCATCCTCGGCACCGCGCTGCTGGTGGTGATGGCTTTGGCCTTTCTGAGTCCCTTCAAGCTGGCGAAGCCTCGCCTGCCGGGCATGATCCTCATGATCCTCATGGGCTGCGCCGAGCTGGTCATCGTGTTTCTGGGGGTGAAGCCGTGAGCGGAAATTCCGGCTTCGTCCACTTCCTGTACGGGACCGCAATGGGCCGACTGCTGCTCAAGGGTATTCTTGCCACCCATGCTGACCGCCTGGCAGTGGCATTCCTTTGCTCCCGCCTGTCCTGGCCCCTGATCGCCCCCTATGCCCGGCGCAATGGAATCCAGCTGACAGAGACGCAGAAAAAGGACTTCCGGACCTATCGGGATCTCTTTCTCCGTACCCGGACACCTGCGGACTTTGACACCGAGCCCTCTCACCTCATTAGTCCCTGTGACGGCTGGCTCAGTGCCTATCCCATTCGAGAAGACAGCAGCTTTGCCATCAAGGGCTCCCACTACAGCCTCCACGACCTGCTCCAGGATGCGGACCTGGCCGCCCGCTACACCGGCGGGGATTGCCTGGTGCTGCGCCTGTGCCCGTCGGATTATCATCACTACTGCTATATTGACGATGGATTTCAGGGAGAAAATCACTTTATCCCCGGTGTGCTGCACAGCGTGCAGCCCATCGCCTGTGAGAAATACCCCGTCTTCTTCCTCAACCGCCGCAGCTGGACGCTGCTCCATACGAATCACTTTGGCCCTGTGGTGCAAACGGAGATCGGCGCCCTGGTGGTGGGAGGTATTGTGAATCTCCGGGAAAATCAGCCCATGCGCCGGGGCCAGGAAAAGGGATACTTTGAGCTGGCCGGCTCTACCATTACCCTGCTGTTTCAAAAGGACTGTATTCGGCTAAAGCCGGAGCTTTTGACCGCCCTGGAGCGTGGGGAGGTACAGGTGCGCCAGGGCCAGTGGATCGCCACTGCACCGGGGGAAAACTGAATTTGGATCATCTCCAGCCCCGCACCCGGTGCGGGGCTGCGTATTTCTGCTCTGTCTGTTGACATCCCAAGCCGATTCTTATAGAATGAGGGCAGAAAAAACAGACCCGGAGGAGGTTATTTTATGAACATTGGATTGCTGGGCTGCGGCGTGGTAGGCGGCGGCATTTTGGACTTCTGCGCGGAGCGGGCGGACCTCACCGTCGCCAAGGTTCTGGTGCGCCGCCCCCGGCCAGAGTTGGGCACTCTTGCGGTGACGGATATTGCCGACATCACGGGCGATCCCACCATTGGCATCGTCATCGAGGTCATGGGCGGCCTGCACCCGGCCTATGAGTATATCTGCGCCGCTCTGCGCTCGGGTAAGCATGTGGTGACAGCCAATAAGGCGGTCATCAGCGCCTTTTACAGCCAGCTGACGCAGCTGGCGGCAGAAAACGGCGTGTCTCTGCGATGCACTGCCGCCGTGGGCGGCGGCATTCCCTGGCTTGTAAATTTGGAACGCTGTAAGCGGCTGGATGCCATTTCCGAGCTGGGCGGCATCATGAACGGCACCACCAATTTCATCATGGACGCCATGCACGCCGCCCCTGTGTCCTTCCCGGAGATTTTAAAGCAGGCCCAGGAGCTGGGCTACGCCGAGGCAGATCCATCCGCCGACATCGATGGCGATGATGTGCGCCGTAAGCTGACTATCTCCGCCAACATCGCCTTTGATACCCTCCTCCGGGAGGAGGATATCCCCATGTTCGGGATTCGCACCGTCACGGATGAGGATATCCGGACATTCCAGGCCCATGGCTTTGTATGCAAGCTCCTGGCCACCGCTAAGGCGGCCGAGGGCGGCGTCTGCGCCTTCATCGAGCCCACTCTGGTTGCCAGCCATGACCTGGAGGCTGCCGTGCCCAAAAACTTCAACCTCATCACCTACTATGGGGAGAAAATCGGCCGGCACAGCTTCTTTGGCCAAGGAGCCGGGCGCTATCCTACAGCCTTCAACGTTGTGGAGGATTGCCTGGACATCCTGGCGGGCAAGCGCGGCTTTTACACGGATGCCATGCGCCCTACCGCTGTTACCAACACGGAGGAGGCTCACCCCTACTATGTCCGCACCGCTTGCCCGGACGAATTCTTACAATCCGTTACGGCGGAACGCTGGGAAAGCGGCATCGTCACCGCCTGCGTAAGCGTAGCGGATATGCTCCGCTGGGGCCGGGAGCAGCTGAAAAAAGACCCCACCTGCTTCCTGGCAGGCATCCGCTGATGGATCACCTCAGCCGCAGCAGGCAAAATGCCTGCTGCGGTTTTTTTACAAATAACACAAATTATTCATACATTTGTCCCTTGGTTATGGTATAATATGTTTCGAGGATAGAATTTTGCCCGCAGGGCAAGGAGGAGCAACAGCCATGATGGTCGAAAAACCCAACCGCCCGTCCCTGAAAAACGTACATTTGCCCAACTCTACCCCGCAGCAGGAGATGGAGCTGGCTCAAGGCATGGTGCGGGTGAACCACCTGTACCGCAGCGCATTAAAGGTGGCTGTGGCACAGATGGAGATCCTGGACGAGGAGTTTGCCACGCTCAATGATCGTTCTCCCATCCATCACATCGAATACCGCATCAAGACTCTGGACTCCATTGTGGAGAAGCTTCAGCGCCGGGGACATGCCGTTACTATAGACAATATCTACGCCTATGTCCAGGATGTGGCAGGCATCCGCATTATCTGCAACTATTTGGATGACATCTATTATCTGCGCAGCCTGCTCACCCGGAACGAGTCCTTTCAGGTGATCCAGGAGGTGGATTACATAAAGACACCCAAGCCCTCCGGCTATCGCAGTCTGCATCTGATCGTGGAGGTTCCCATTGTTATCTCTGAGGGGACATTGCACCTGCCGGTGGAGATCCAGCTGCGCACCATCGCCATGGATATGTGGGCCAGCCTGGAGCACGAGCTGCGGTATAAATCCACCCGGGCCTTCTCCCAGGAGGATGCCAACCGGCTGCGTCTGTGCTCCGAGGCGGTATTCGAGGTGGACCGGGAGATGCAGAACATCTATAAGGGAAAGCCCGCAGAATACGAAGAAGGCGAAGCGGAATCCGCCCCCTGATTAATAAGCAGAAAAATCACGCACCCGATGTATAATCCGGTGCGTGATTTCATTATAGGCAGAGACTGTTTATCCGCCGGACGCATGCGCTGGTGTACGTCCGTGACATTGCCGCGCCTTAGGCCCGGCTGCGCCGCAGCTTTAGCTGCAGCCGGTCTGCAATCATGGCAATAAATTCCGAATTTGTAGGCTTCCCCTTCGCCGAGTTCACGGTGTATCCGAAATACTTCTGCAGGGTCTCCAGATCCCCGCGGTCCCACGCCACTTCAATGGCATGGCGGATCGCCCGTTCCACTCGGGATGGCGTGGTAGAGAATCGGCTGGCTACCTCAGGATACAGCACCTTGGTCACTGCGTTGATGACATCCATGTCCTGCACGGCAATCAGAATGGCCTCCCGCAGGTACTGATAGCCCTTAATATGCGCCGGCACACCGATCTCATGGATGATCGCTGTCACCTGCCCTTCCAGAGCTGGAGAAAAATCCCCCATTTCCTGCTGGGATTGGGCTGCCTGACGCATCAGCTCCAGTAAGGATTCTTCGCTGCAGGGCTTGGATAAAAAGTACCACACGCCCATTTGCACCGCTTGGCTCACGGTGCGCTGCACACAGAACGCAGACACCACGATAATCTTCGGCGCCCGGTCCCCCATGCTTTGCAGCTGCTTGAGCAGGCCGAATCCGTCCAGCTCCGGTAAAACCAGGTCCATAATCAGCAGCTGCGGATACAGCTGCTGCACCAACCGCAGCGCCTCCACCCCGGAGCCGGCGCTTCCGACCACCTGGAATTCCCCTGTACTCTCCATGGTCTTCTTCAGTATCGTTCGATACTCCTCGCTTGCGTCTGCTATAACAACGCTTGCCTTGATTTCCATATTCTCCCTCGTCCTTACATATTAAATTTTCAGCGCATAATCCATTCTTCCTCAACAGCCCTCCCTTGCCT
>ERZ1032651.736-NODE-736-length-9147-cov-5.151452_pt1 | contig 9147 bp, 1 predicted proteins | sample MGYA00518732_ERZ1032651 | MGnify/ENA primary metagenome ERZ1032651 (study PRJEB33719, sample SAMN04261399) | wastewater metagenome | biome: periurban shantytown; feature: human; material: feces | host: Homo sapiens | place: Peru: Lima | collected 2013-01-03 ...
GCCCTCGAGCGCTCGATAGCCGCCCTCGGCTACGGCGGCGCTCTGGCCTTCGTGACCCTCGCCGTCGACGATATCCCGCTCGGCGATGTCGACCTGTTCACCCTTGTGGAAGGAATCGACCCACTTGCGGTCGTGGCGACGGATGCCGCGGCAGCCGCCCGGCTCGCGCGCGCTTACCGGCAAAGTGTCCCCGCCGACGAGGCTTGCCGCATCTTCTGCCGCAACGCCGTGGCGTTTCGGGATTTGGAGAGCATGCTTGAGACCCCCGAGGGGAAGCAGCGCGCCTGGGCGCTGTTCAAGAAGCTTCCCCGCCTGGGGAAATAGGGGAAGATCAATCGGCGCGCGAGGCTGCGCGCCTGCCTGCCTCGTACATCCCCCACCCGCCTGCCACGGCGCACCCACCGCGCGCATCCCGCGTCCGCGGGCATTCCAGCCCTCGCGACTTGTCTGTCACTCGCACCCTCACCGCGCACGTGCGCAAATCATCCCCAGAAACGAGAAAAGGCCGCGGGGGAGGCGGCCTTGTTCTCGGACGAGTGGAGTGAGGAGAAATCTTTGGAACGGTTAGAAGAATAGCCCTTCAATTATTCCACGTCAAGGATATATTTATCCTCAAGAAGAAATAGGACATATCGGGCCGAAGCGTTCCGCAAATCGCGAGACGCTTCGGCCCTCAAAGGCACTCCTTAGATCAGCCTTCAGTTCCCTTGTCCCTATAGAATTCCCAGCTCAAATGCATTTCTCAGCACCATAGCCACACGTTCGCGCGCGATGGACTCGCCGGGAACGAGCGCTCGGGTCCCATCTTCAAGCTCGTAGCCCTTGACGAGCTCCACATGAAGCGCCCAGGCGGCAGCGGTTCGCGCCCATGGCGAGATATCTTCGGCATCGATGACGGATTCGAGCGACGATGGGTCGGCAGGCGCGCCCTTCAGGTTGTACAGAATGAGCAGCAGCTGCTCACACGTCACCGGGTCGCTCGGTCCGAAGCCCGTACGCTCACCGTTTTCCCCTTCGTAACCGTTGATCACGCCCGCCGAAACAGCCCAGTTCGCAGCACCGGTGTACCACTCGCCATCCGCCACGTCGGGAAGGCCCGTCTCATTCTTAGACTCTTCGGCGACGAACGCGGCCGCGGCATCGGGGTCGGTGTAACGCCAGAGGATCATCGCAAGCTCGGCGCGCGTCAGGCTGTTTCCCACGCCGAAGGCATCGGAATCAGAGTAGCCGCGCATGAGCCCCTTCGCAACCACGAATGAAACACCAGGTGCGTACCATTCCCCATAGTCGACGTCGCTGAAGGTGGGCTCGTCGGGACCAGGACCCTCCCCGCCGCCGGGACCCTCGCCCTCGACCGTCACCGTGATGTTCAGCCGCTCGGAGTACTCGTCTTCCAGGCCCTCCTTGTAGGCCGCGATGCGGTAGTAGCCGTTCTCCGTCAGCGTGATGGGACCGGAATACACCTGCCGCCCCTCGTCGCGGCAGGGGCACGTGTTGTTCGTGCTGTAGTAAACCGTCGCGCCCTCTTCGGCGGCAAGCGTTAGCTTCGTACCCCACGGTACCGTGACGTAGTTCTCCTTAGGTGCCGATGCATCGAGGACCACGCTGCCGAGCGTCGCGACGGGGCGTGCCGGGCGCACTTGATCGGCGCAAACGCGCACATCGATGTTTTTCGAGAGCGTCGTTTCGCCCACGGAGACGCTAAGCCCCGTGAGCCCCGAGAGAACGCCACTGACCTCGAAGGTCGCCTTGCCCTCGGCGTCGGTCACCGCAAAATCATCCGAGAGCGCAGCGATTTCGGCGGAGTCGATCGCGGCGTCTGCCACCACGCCGGCAAGCGGGTTGCCGTTCGCATCACGCACGTATGCGACAACCTGGGCGCTTTCGCCTTCATTAAGGGATATCCCCTGCTCAACATTAAGCTTCAGCTCAGCTGGACGCACGTCGACAACAAGGTCGCCGCTTCTGTGCACGCCACCCTCGGCGCCGGTTCCCACGTAGTTTCTCGCACCCGAGAGCGCGAGGCTCACCATCGATCCCGCCGCGAGCGGCGTCGCCGGCTTTACGCGAAGCACCTTGGAAAGGGGATTCCCGTCTGCTCCGTCAACCGCATCGACCCACTCGAAAGAGACATCGCCCTGAAGGCCCTCTGCCGTAAGCTGGGCTGTAGCCGCATCGCTTGCGTCCATGTACTGCGTAAACTCGCTTTCCACGCAGTCGCTGTAGGCGTTTGCTCGTGCGACAGCCGGGGCCTCAGTCGAGACGAGCCCTAGCATGATGCCCATCTGGGCAGGCGGCACGGGAAGCCACGCAGAACAGGCCTCCCCGTAGCCGTCCTTCGTCACGCGGACCTGATACCAGCCCGTCGGCGTGTCCCAATTGAACGCGCCGTTCGCATCGGTGAGAATCGGATTCTCCTGCTCATAGGGGCCAGCTTCCCACCTGTGCGCGTTCGCGCCCGCATCGTCGGCCGCCACCCAGATTTCCGCCGTAGCTCCCTCGACCAGGTTCGACTCGACCGCCTCGTACACGAGGCCCGACGGGTCGACTGCAACATTCGAGCGATACTTGGCATAGCGTGCCTCGAGCACATTCTGTGCGTGCGCATCGCCATGGCCGGCGCGCTTGGCAAGCTCGGCATCGGTCATCTCGCTCGGGTTCATCACGACCTTGCCCTCGCACGCGCGCTCGCGAAGGGCCTGGGCATACTCGTAGTCGGCCTGAGCGGCATTGAGCTTCTCGGCGCGCAGCGTGTTCGCCGTGACCGACGAGGCATCGTTCACCGCACCGATGGTCGAAAGCACCGCACCCGCCGTGCCACCGCTCGCGAGCGTTGCCGCGGCACCGCCTGCGGCCATGGTGATGGCGATCTTCGCGTTCGCCTCATCCTGTTGCGCCTGCACCTCGAGCAGATCGCGGAAGAGCTCGCCGTCGGCTAACTCCTTGTTCATGGCGTTGATGCATTTCCAGTCGTCGTCCGACTTCGGCTCCTTGCGAAGCAGGTAGTCGCGCTGAAGCTTGAGCCCCTCAAGGTCGCCCTTCAACTGGTTATATGCCTCCCATGATGCCGCGTAGTTGTTAACGGCGTCGTTGGCCGCATAGCAGGAAAGGCCCGCATCGAGCGCGCCTAGGCCGGCGCCGAGCGGGTTTCGCATCTTCGCCGTCACGCCCCACATCTTAGCCTCAATTTCCATCCCCTTCAGGCGGCGCAGGTTCCGCGCGATCTTGCCCGCAAGCTCATCGACGCCGACCGTCTTGCCAAACTGGGTGAACGCCTTGCGATAGGGCGTCACGATGCCGACGATGTTGTCGTAGGTGCTCGCGGCGAGGGCAACCGAGTTCGTGTTGATCGACAGGCTCTGATCGCTTTCGGCGATGTCCTCGAAATCGGCTTCGAGGTAGAGCGGGTCCTCTTCGTCGTCCTCGTAGAGGTAGGCGGTAAAGCCGCTTACCGTCTCGTCGTCGCTCTCCTTGAAGCCGGACTTGGCATCGAGCGCACGATAACCGCTCGTGTCGACTGCCTTGCGGCTCACCTTCACGCCCGCATTCTTCTGAAGCGAGGCGACAAAGGCCTCCATCCACGAACCGTATTGGCCAAGCGAGCCCACGCCGATCATCTTGCCAATCTCGTCCTCGCAGCGCTGCAGCGACGCATCGTTGCGCGAAACGGTGTTCTTGATGGCGGCGATGGCTGCCTTCGTCTCGGGATCGGCGCCAACCTCGGCCGCCGCCCAATCGGCGTACCATTCGTCATCGGGGCTGTAGGCACCGTCGAAGATCATCTTGTCGATGGTGACGCCATCAGCATTGCCGCCCTCGGTGATAACCTCGGAGGCGCTTCCGACCTCGCTTTTGATGGCGGCTGCCAGCTCCTCGGCCGACTCGGTCGCGCCAGCAGCCTCCGCATCCTCGGCAATCGCGTTGATCAAGGCGTCGAACTCCTGGTCGATCTTTTGCGCCTCTTCGGCAAGTTCCTCGCTTCCCTTCACCAAAATGGTGTTGAACTGGGCGTTCTTCTCGTCAGCAGACTCCTTCGCCTTCTTCACGGTAGTGTCCGCGTCTATCGCCACGAGGCCGAGCGCCGCGCTTGAGATCGCGTAGGTTTGCGGCACGAACACGTTCTCGAACGCCCCGAGGCTCATAGTTCCGGTGAGTCCCTGGGCTTCGTAGTCCCTCACCATCGCGAGGTAACTTTCATCGACGTATTCGCCGGTGAAGCGCACCGTGCCCTGCGCCTCCTCGCGCTTCTTCAGGGGAACCTGCACCGTTTGCCCGCCCATGCAAAGCACGACAAGCGACAGTTCGTCCTGCATCTGCACACCGTCGGCAACATTTAACGTCAGGTCGAACGTCCAGTAAGCGTTGCGCTTGTTTGCAAACTGATGGCGTGTGATGAGGCCGTTTCCGGTCTCCTTGCCGCTTTCGATAAGCGTCTGCGTAGTGCCGCGGTTCGTCACCTTGAACGTGTCCACCGTAGCGCGGGGGACGAACCTCACGGAAGCGGTGTCGCAGGGATTGTTCGCAAGGGCGGCGCTCGCTGCGTCCGCTGAATCACCCAGCGCCGCCGTGAGCTTCACGCGCTCGTTCACGATCACGCCGGCGGGGAGGTCATACTCGAAGGTCGCATAGCCCAAAGCATTCGCCTGCTTCGCCTCGAGGGCGGCCCCGTCGCCGACCTTGAGCGCCGTCCACGTTCCGGGCTTCGCGCACACCTGCGCCTTGTTCCCGGAAAGCGCAGCTTCGTCGGAATCGAGCGAGATGAACCCGTCCATCGCGGTGAACGAGACCGACCCCAAAGGCACAGTCTTGCCGTTGCTGAGCGCAAGCGACGCGCTCACGCTGTACGGCCCCTCGAGCAGCGGCGTAAAGCGGATGTCGGCCACGCGCGATGCGTTCTCCTCGTCGCCCGAAAGGTTGAACGACAACGAGCCGCCATCGAAAGACCCTTCGATTCCGCTGATCATGCTGTACGATTCGCCAGGAGCCGACAGGGCGGCACACGGGCTTCCCACCCGGTCGCTCGTCAGCGAGAGCATAAGCTTCTCCGCCTTAGCCCCGTCGGTGAGCGCATAGCTCGCGCGCAGGGCGACCTCGCCGCCCACGACCGCCGAGTTCCGCAGCGCCGTGAAACCGCACGCCTTCACGCCTACCTGCTTGCGCCACGAGGAGACGTCGAACGCGGGCGCCTCCAGAACGACGGATGCGTCCTTGCCATCTTCTATCGCGATCGTCGTTTTCGCGTACTGCGCGCCCTCCTCAAGCCCCATGCGAAGGAAGGCGGAAAGCGTCGGCGTCGCGAGGTCGACACCGCTTTGGCTCACCGCAACCACCGTGTAGGTGCCTGCCTTGAGCTGCGGCGTCTTCGTTTTCATGAGGGGCGTTGCGCCATCGGCGTCATACCCCAGAAAGGACGTGTCGCCGCTCGCCACGCGTGCGCCTTGGGAGTCGAACACCATCACCGTGCTCGCACCCGCGAACGCGCTTTTCACCTGCACCGTCGCCGTGCCCCACTGGGCGAGCTTCACATCGAAGGAGCCCGCTTCGGGCTTCGCCGTAACCGTGGCGCTCCCGAGCTTGAACGAGTCGGCGGGAACAACGGTAAGCGTCAGCGGCTCGTTCGCGTCTGCAAGCGCTTCGGACAGGACGATTCCCCAGCTCTGCCGCACGTAATCGGCGTCTTCTCCCTCTTTGAGCAGCGCGCCGTTTTGCGAGAGTTCAAGTGCGAAGTCGTCGGTGAGCGCCATCGGCTCATACAGGGGGCTGCCCGCATCGTTCACGCCCGTTTGCGCCATCACGTTCACCGCCATGTTGCGCGAGGCGGGAATCTTCTCGAAGTCACCCTCGGAAAGCACGCCGATGTCCCAGGTTCCCTCCATCTCAGCCGCCTGGCGCGTGAAGGTTTTATCGTAGTAGCCGCCGAGCGAGACGCACACCGTCGCCGTCGCGTTCGTGAACGCGGGCGCGGTAAACGACCCGTCCGCCGCGACCTCGATCGCCGTGCGCGTGCCGTTTTGCAGGAGCACCGCGCTCGCGCCTGCGGGAAGTATGCCCGTGACCTGGACTTGCTCTTCCATCCACTGGAACGTGTAGGCGGGCTTGTCGGGATTGTGCTCGTCGGTCTGCCCCTCGACCGAGTCGGCGAAGCGTTTGATCCACGAGGGCTCGCCGCTCGAATTGGTGTCGAAGGCGATAATCGTCTGCCCGACGGAGAAGGGGTTCACGTACTTCTTGCCGTCGAATTCAAGCGTGCCGCCGTACTCGTATTCCTCGAACGAGAAATCGGGGTTCATGACCCGCAGCACGACCGCATTGCGAAGCCACGTCGTCGAGCCCGCTGCCGAGCGGATGACGGTGTTGTCGAACGCGTCCTCGTCCATTGATTGCACGCTCACGGGAAGCGTCACCTCGACGCCCTCGATCGACGGCATGCCCGCGTTGCCTACCGACATTCCGGAAAAAGCGCGCTTGCCGATGTATTCCACGCTTGACCCGATGGTGATGGAGCGAACATGGCTGCAGCACCGGAATGCCTCGGACTCGATGCGCTTCACCGAATCAGGAATGACGATTTCCGTGAAGGACTCGGGCGTTTCCCCCTGCACGTACGTTCTCGGCTCGCAGTACGCGAACGCCATGCGCCCGATTTCGGTCACGCTCGCGGGGATCGACGCCACCACGTCATCCTCGAGCAGCGGGCATTCCTTGAACGCCTCTGCGGAGATGGTTGTGAACGCAGGGTTGTTCGGCCAGGTGACCGTGCGCAGCTTCGCGCACTGGTAGAACGCGTTTTCTCCGAGCGTTTCCAAGCTATCGGGCAGCGAAACGGTTTCGACCGACGAGCCGTAAAACGCGCCCCACCCTATCGCGATGACGGAACGCCCATCAATCAGGGACGGCATCTCGACCGCGGTCGCGCCGCTGTCGATGCCGGTGACGGTGATTGCACTCGTCTGCTCATCGATGGTGAAGTACATCTGGGCTGGCGTGGCTTCGCCTTCCACGTAACCGCTGTCGCTTTCGGTCTTTATGCCCGCAACACCCTTCGACGTGGCCCAGCGCTCGACTTCCGCATCGTAGGTCGCCTCGGATGTGTCGCCTTGAAGCGCGATGCCCTCGTCTGAAGTTGCCTGCCCAGCAGAAACGCCGTCCCTTGCGGGCGCCGTGGGGCCCTGCGCCGTAGCAGCCGCGTCGATCACGAACGCCGCATTCGCATCTGCCGCCGCAGCTGCCGCATCGGCGGCGGGTGCCGCGTCGGCCACCGCTTCCGCAAACGCGGGTACGGGTACAAGCCCGAACGCGAGCACGCATGAGAGAGCGCACGCCAGGACCTTTCTTCTCGCATTGCTCTTCTTGCTCATAGGAGCCTCCTCGCCTTCGGGGGATGAGTTTAAACCGGCAGGAAACGGTGCCAATCCATCTCATCATTATGAGAAAGCAAGCGAGGTTGCCTAGGTTCATATATGCGAACCAGGATGTTGACCAGCCCTTTTGCGAGCAATCGAGAACAGGCCTTCGCCGAGGGGCGAAAGCGCCGAAGCGCGAAAAGGTCGATGCGAATCCCGAAGGTACCTTACGAGAAGAACGTGGCGTTCAGCCACGGGCCGTATTCGCCTGTCCACATGGAACCGAGCTGATCGAAGACGACCGCCCAGTCGATGGTCTGCCCGAAGAACAGCTCCAGGTAGTTATGACTGTCGATCATGCGCTCGGGCGCTGCGGACAGATTCTCCTGCGCGATGGTGTACGTGCAGGTGGGGCACATGGTGACAAGCGTGTTCGCGCCCGTCGAATGAGCTTCGTCCACCACGCGCATGACACGGCGCTTCGTGATGTCGGGGTCGTAGCCTGCAACGGCGCCACCTGCCCCGCAGCACAGCGTCTGCTTGCGGCGCTCGTCCATCTCGCGAATCTCGACCTGCGGCATATAGCGGCGCAGCACGCCGCGAATCGCCCGGCCATGGCGCCCGTCGTGGCGGTCGTGGCATGAGTCGAACACGGTGACGGAAGGCACGTTCGAAGGAGAAAGCCCCGCCGCACGAACCGCCACGTCAACATCTTCCGGCATGCCGTCGGCGCGCAGTGCGACCCCCGCCGCGCGCTCCATTTCGCGACCGCGCTCCAAGATGAGCTCGGGCAGCGGGATGATGTCGATATCGTCGGCCATAAGCTCGGCGAATTCCTCACCGCAACCAGGGCAAACGGTTACCATGCGCGTGATGCCCGCGGCTTTTATCTGCTCGAAGATCTTCTCGCGATGCGCCGCAGCGCGATCGAAGAAGCCCGCGCTCATGAGCGGACTTCCGCAGCAGTCGTCGGACATGCACCATTTGAATCCCGCGGCGGTGAGCCATTCGCCCACGCGACGGGTCAGATCGGGTGCGTAGCTCACCAGCGAGCACCCGGGGAAGAACACCGTGTCGAACGTTCCCGGCTCGTACGCCGCCGCATCGCACAGTGCGACGATTTCGGGATACCCTATGCCGAAGATAGCGCGGTAGGCGCTGAAGATGTGCCATTCGTTGTCGACCATCGTGAGCTTTTCGGGCTGGTAGAGCCCCGATTGCATGAACAGCTCGCGCCAGTCGCGCATACGGTCGGGAGCGAGCATGTGAACCGCGCAGTCCGCCGTGCAGTAACCGCAGAAGCAGCAGCGGCGAAGCGCATGGTACATGTCGTAGTTCGACTGCATGAGCTCGGCCACCGCGGCGGGGCGCTCGTCAGCGGGAAGGGACATGACGCGGTCGTACGCTTCCTGAATCGTGCCCACATCGAGGCCAGGTTCCTTGAGCACCTCGCAGCGAAGTGTGCAGCGCTTGCAATGCGCGCACTGCATCTTCTTGTTTGCCCAGCGTGAAAGCATGCTGAGCGCAGGAGAGTCCGCCTGGTCGATCTCGGCCAGCTCGTCCGCGGTCAATTTCCGCACCCTCGTTTGTTTGAATTGCCCCGTTTTCATGAGGAACAGTGTAGCGCACAAGAAACCCGAAGCATACGAAGAAACACCGCGAGAGCAGAGCAATCTCGCGAAAGGATAGGAAGCGAACCCGAACGCGACTCCAGAAGCGAATGCGAGCGCCTTTTTATCGCGCACGATTGCGCGCAGAGAAATCACGCGGCGGTAAGGGGCACGAGAGTTTGATACCATGCAGT
>ERZ1032651.738-NODE-738-length-9139-cov-14.606011_pt1 | contig 9139 bp, 8 predicted proteins | sample MGYA00518732_ERZ1032651 | MGnify/ENA primary metagenome ERZ1032651 (study PRJEB33719, sample SAMN04261399) | wastewater metagenome | biome: periurban shantytown; feature: human; material: feces | host: Homo sapiens | place: Peru: Lima | collected 2013-01-03 ...
TGGCTAATCGCACCATCGTGCCCTTTGGCCCTCAGCACCCGGTGCTGCCGGAGCCTATTCATCTGGATTTAGTTCTGGAAGACGAAAAGGTGGTTGAGGCCATCCCCTCCATCGGCTTTGTCCATCGGGGACTGGAAGAACTGGCCGGTCGTCGGGACTTCCACGACTATCAATATGTGGTAGAGCGCATTTGCGGCATTTGCTCTTTTAAGCACGGCATGGCCTATTGCGAGACCCTGGAGCAGATCTTTGGCACAGAAGTGCCGCCCAGAGCCAAATATCTGCGCACCATTTGGGGCGAGATGAGCCGAATCCACTCCCACCTGCTGTGGCTGGGTCTCTTGGCCGACGCCTTTGGCTTTGACGCCCTGTTTATGCAGTGCTGGCGTATGCGGGAAAAAGTGCTGGATATGTTTGAGGCCTCCACCGGCGGGCGAGTGATCTTTAGCGTTAACACCATCGGCGGCGTGCTGAAAGATATGGACAGCGATATGCTCAAAAGCTTTGTTGCCATCTTTGACGATATGGAAAAAGAACTGCACAGCCTTGCCCATGTTTTTTTGAACGATTACAGTGTGCAAAGCCGCCTGCGGGGCGTTGGCGTGCTCACCAAGGAGCAGGCGCTGCTGTACGGCGCCGTAGGGCCCATGGCCCGTGCCTCCGGCATAGAGATCGACACCCGCAAGCTGGGGTATGAAGCCTACGGCGATGCGGAATTTGACATCATCACCAGCACCGACTGCGACGGCTACGCCCGCTGCCGGGTACGCATTGGCGAGCTGTTCCAGTCCATTGGTATTATCCGCCAGCTGGCAGCCAAGGTGCCCGACTCCGAGCTGACCGTGCCCATCAAGGGGATGCCCAAGGGCGAGGCCATTGTGCGGGTGGAGCAGCCGCGGGGCGAGGCGTTCTATTATACGAAAGCCAACGGCACCAAGTTTTTGGAGCGCTTTCGTGTGCGCACCCCTACCTTTACCAATTTGTATGCACTCCTGCACATTTTGCCCGGCAGCGAACTGGCAGATGTGCCGCTGCAAATCCTAACCATTGACCCGTGCATCAGCTGCACGGAGCGGTAAGGAGGTTCCTATGGCATTTATGGATTTTACACGCACGGCGCTGAAAAACCTGTTTTCCAAGCCTGCCACCCGGCAGTACCCGCAGGTGCCCCGGGAATACCCGGCACGCAGCCGCGGCCATGTGGAAATTGATATGGACGCCTGCATTCTCTGCGGCCTGTGCAGCCGCAAGTGCCCCTCCGGCGCCATTACCGTGAACCGGGCCGCCGGTACTTGGAGCATTGACCGTATGGGCTGCGTGCAGTGCGCAGACTGTACCACCGGCTGCCCCAAGCACTGCCTGCAAATGCAGCCGGGCTACACCCCGCCAGGACCGAAAAAGCTGGTGGATGTGTACCAAAAGCCCCAGCCGGAGCAGAAAGAAGAAGCGGCACCCCAAGGCGGCAAAATCGTCAACGATATGGAAAAGTGCATTCTCTGTGGCCTGTGTGCCCGCAAGTGCCCCCAGGAGGCTATCACCGTGGACCGTAAGGAGAGCCACACCTGGGTCATTGACCGCAGCGCCTGCGTGCAGTGCGGCGCATGTATGGATGCGTGTCTCAAGTTTCACGCCCTGTCCTTTGCCCCGGACGACGGCGCTGCCGGCACGGAAACCTATACCAAACCCGTATGATCACGAAAGAATATATCTTTAGCGGCATTGTGCAGGGTATGGGCTTTCGCCCCACCGCCCTACGACTGGCTACGGAACTGGGAATCACCGGCACAGTGTGCAACACCGGCGGCCGGGTGACCCTCACCGCCACCGGAGAGGACGCGGCGCTCACTGCCTTCGCAAAGCGGCTGTGTCGCGCCTTTTCCATCTACCAATATGAAGTGAATGAACTGCCGTTCCAGCCATTTCAGGGCTTTACCATCACCCACAGCCGTGGTGCCCGGGGTCTGCCTTTTCTGCCCCCGGACCTGGCCACCTGTCCGGACTGCCAACGAGAGTTGCTGGATTCGAAGAACCGGCGCTATCGGCACCCATTCATCACCTGTATTCACTGCGGGCCGCGGTACACGGTTATGGAGGCTCTGCCTTATGACCGGGAACGCACGGTGATGAGGCGCTTTTCCCTTTGCCCGGACTGCCGGGCGGAGTACACCACCCCCGCAGACCGGCGCTGCCACGCCCAAACCATTGCCTGTCCCCACTGTGGACCGCAGCTAACCATGGACATAGAGACAGCTGCCCAACTGCTGCGGCAGGGAGAAGTGGTAGCCGTCAAAGGCATTGGCGGCTATCACCTGTGCGCCAACGCTGCAAATCCGCCGGCCGTGGCAAAAATAAGACAAATCAAACACCGAGGGCAAAAGCCCTTTGCGGTACTGTTTCGCAATATAGAAGAAGTGCGGCAGTATTGCCGGGTGAGCCAGGCAGAGGAGAAGCTGCTGCTGTCTGCTGCCCGACCCATTGTGCTGCTGCATAGCAAGCGACCACTGCCGACAGAAATCACCTGCGGCAGTGACCGGGTGGGGACGTTCCTGCCCTGCAATCCGCTGCAAATTCTGCTGCTGGAGGCGATCTCGCCCTTGGTGGCCACCAGTGCCAACATCAGCGGCGCGCCTATGTGCACAGACGATACAGCCGTGCAGCAGTTCGGCGTGCCGGTGCTGGGTCACGATCGTCCAATCCTGACCCCTATTGACGACTCTGTACTGCAAGTGACAGAGGGCAATCCTGCCTTTATACGCCGGGCGCGGGGCTATGTGCCTTTGGCCATTGAACTGCCCTTTGCCGCCAAACAGACCACCCTGTGCCTGGGCGGTGATCTAAAAGCCACCTTCGGCTACCACGCCGGGCGCTATGTGTTTCTGTCCCAACCCTTTGGCGACCTGGAGCACCCGGACTGCCTGGCTACCTATCAAGCAAATATAGAGCGCTTTGCCGCCCTTCACGGCTTTACGGCAGAAAAAGTGGTAGCAGACCTGCACCCGGGCTATACCGCCCGCCGGTTTTATACGCCGGATATGCAGGTGCAGCACCATATTGCCCACGCTGCCGCCGTATTGGCGGAGCACCAACTGACCAAACCGGCTCTGTGCTTTGCCCTGGACGGCACCGGCTACGGCACCGACGGCCAAATTTGGGGCAGCGAGGTATTTGACTTTGACGGTGGGCGCTTTACCCACCTGGGGCATCTGCCGCCCTTTACCTGTCCCGCCGGAGACAGCGTAGCAACGGACGCCCAACTGTGCCTTAGCTGCTATCTGGGCACCCAACCGCTGGTGAACCGGGCGAAAGGCGCCGGCGTACCCCTGCTGCAAAATAGCAGCGCAGGGCGCCTGTTTGACGCTGCGGCAGCCGCCCTGGGGCTGTGCGATACCAACACCTATGAGGGGCAATGCGCCGCCGCGGTAGAGCAAGCGGCTCGCCGGGCAAGCGGCGCTTATCCCTTTGACCCGGCCTGCACCCCGCGGAAGCTGCTGGAGGAAATGCAGTGCCAAAGGGCAGATGTGCCCGCCCTGGCACTGGGGCTGCACCACTGGCTGGCCCGGTGGATCCTGAACCAAGCCCAAGCCTATCGACGCAGCACTGTGGTGCTCTCCGGTGGCTGCTTTACCAACCAAATTTTGACCCGCTGCACGGCAGATCTGCTGCGGCGCAACGGCTACACCGTTTATACCGCCTGCAAGGTGCCCCCCGGTGACGGAGCATTGGCACTGGGACAGGCATATATATCGGCACTGGAGGAATGACTATGTGCGTTGCCGCTCCCGGCAAAATTTTATCCATCAACGGCACCACTGCCACGGTAGCATACAGCGGCAACCGGGTGCCTGCCAACCTGGGCGTTGTCAAAGCCCAAGTGGGCGACTGGGTGCTGGTGCACGCCGGGCTGGTCATCCAGGTGCTCAGCGAAAGCCAGGCTCAGGAAATGAATGACCTACTGGCAGAACTGGAGGCCCTGCTATGAACCTGCCGAACATTCGCCGGGCGCTGGCCAACTACCACGGTCCGCCCCTGACTTTTATGGAAATTTGCGGCACCCATACCGCCGCCATCAGCGAGAACGGCATACCCGCCATTTTATCGCCCCGTATTCACCTGATCAGCGGTCCGGGCTGCCCGGTGTGCGTCAGCGTATCAGCCTATATTGACCGGCTGTGCGACTTGGCAATGGAACCGGGTGTGTGTGTGTGCACCTTTGGCGATCTGCTGCGGGTGCCAGGCAGTACCCGGGCGTTGGAGCAGTGCGTGGCCGTCGGCGGGCGGGCGCAAATGGTCTATTCTCCGCTGGAAGTGCTGTCTCTTGCCAAGGCGGAACCGGGCACCCGGTTTGTGTTTGCCGCCGTGGGATTTGAGACCACCGCCCCGGTGTATGCGGTGCTGGCAGACACCATTATGAAAGAACAGATTTCCAATGTGCAGCTGCTGACGGCGCTAAAGACCATGCCCCCGGCGGTGCGTGCCCTATGCAAAGGCGAAACGAAGATTGACGGTTTCCTGGCTCCTGGTCATGTGGCGGTAATCACCGGCGAAGGCCCCTGGCATCAACTGGCTGCGGCGCAAGGTCTGCCCTTTGTGATCAGCGGTTTTACCGGGGAGGAGTTACTATGCAGCCTGTACGCGCTGGTTCGCTTAGCCGGACAAGGTGTGTGCAAAAACCTCTACCCTGCCGCCGTTCGACCGGAGGGCAACCCTGCGGCCCGAGCGCTGGTGGACCGATACTTTGAGCCTACGGATGCCGCCTGGCGGGGACTGGGTATTTTGCCCGGCTCCGGACTGGTGCTGCGCCCCCAGTACCAACATTTAGACGCCGGCAGTGCCCAACTGACCACAGACGCGGCGGCCCAAAGCGGCTGTCGGTGCGCGCAAGTGATCACCGGTGCAATCCCCCCAACGGCCTGTCCCCTGTTTGGCACGGCCTGTACCCCCGGCACCCCGCGGGGCGCCTGTATGGTGTCCGGTGAGGGCAGCTGCCACAACGCATATCTTAATCACAGGATGTAACCTATTATGAACATTGCTATTTTTGACTCCGGTATCGGCGGCCTGTCCGTTCTCTACCAGGCAAAGCGTATGCTGCCGGAGGCCCATTTTTTGTACTATGCCGATGAGGATCATGTGCCTTATGGCGAAAAAACCAGAGAACAAATTTTAACTTACACCGATGAAGCGGTGCGCTTTCTCCTGGACCGGGGAGCGGACGCCATTGTGCTGGCGTGCAACACTGCCACCAGCGTGGCGGCAGCCACCCTGCGGGATCGCTACCCCCTGCCCATCATCGGCATGGAGCCGGCGGTCAAGCTGGCGCTGAATCAAGACGATACCCACCGGGTGCTGGTAGCAGCCACGCCCATCACCATTCGAGGCAACAAGCTGAAATGCTTGGTAGAACACTATGACGGCCACCACTTGGTGGATCTGCTGCCTTTGCCCGGACTGGTGCGCTTTGCAGAAAAGGGCATTTACTCCGGCGCCCAGGTACACGCTTATTTAAGCGAGCAACTGGCAGAATTCAACTTGGAAGATTACGCCGCCTTTGTGCTGGGATGCACCCATTTTAATCTGTTTAAGCAGGAACTGCGCACCTTGCTGCCGCCCCAAATGCACTTTGTAGACGGCAACGCCGGCACCGTGCGCCAGCTGATCCGCAGAACGGTTGACCTGCCTGCCACTCACAGGAGCACCCCGGGAGTCACCTACTTTGCCTCCGGGCGGCCGATCACCGACCCGGCACAACTGCAATTTATTCAAAATGTGCTGGCGCATTTAGAGAAGATGTATCCCATAGAATAAAAGGAGCCGTTATGGAAATTACCCTTGCCCACGGCAGTGGCGGCGCGGCCACCGGAGAACTGATCCGCACCGTGTTTGCCAAGGCTTTTGACAATCCCATTCTGCGCCAAATGGACGACAGTGCCGTGGTGCCCGGCAGCGGGCAGCTGGCTGTTACCACAGACAGCTTTGTGGTACAGCCCTTGTTTTTCCCCGGCGGTGACATTGGACGCCTGGCGGTGTGCGGAACCGTCAATGACCTGCTGATGCGTGGCGCCACGCCCAAGTACCTGACCGCCGGTTTCATTTTGGAAACCGGATGCACCACGGAGGACCTGCGCCGCATTGCCCGGTCTATGGCGGCCACCGCCGACGAAGCCGGTGTGACCATCGTTGCCGGCGACACCAAGGTAGTAGAGGGCAGCGGCAATATTTATATCAACACTGCCGGCGTGGGCTTTTTGCCCACCGACACACACATTGCCGCCACTGCGTTACAACCGGGAGACGCTCTGCTGGTCAGCGGTGCCATGGGCGACCACCACGCAGCCATTCTCTCTGCCCGCATGGGCATGGACAATACCGTTCGATCCGACTGCGCCCCCCTGGGCAATATGGTTGCCGCCCTGCTGCAAGGGGGCGTTGAAGTGCACACCTTGCGGGACATTACCCGGGGCGGCCTGGGCACCGTGCTGTGCGAGCTGGCAGAGGCGGCAAACTGCGGCATAGAGATCGACGAAACGGCGATCCCGGTGCACGAGGATGTGCGTGCCTTTGCCCATATCTTAGGACTGGAGCTGCTGCACTTGGGCAACGAGGGCAAGCTGCTGGCTGCCGTACCTGCCCACCAGGCGGATCGAGCGCTGGAGCTGCTGCGCGCCAGTCGCTACGGTGCAGAGGCCGCCGTCATCGGCACCGTAACGAATGGGGAGGGCGTGGTGGCACTGACTCCCATTGGCGGCAAGCGCCGGGTCAGCGTGCTGTACGGCGAAGGTTTGCCCAGAATTTGCTGATTTTGATTTTTTAAAGGAGCTTTTTATGATCTTGTACTACACCGGCACCGGTAACAGCCGCTATGCGGCGGAACTGCTGGGCCACCGGCTGAACGACACGGTTCGGGACTGCACCCCCTTTATGCAAGGCGGCACCACACCCCGGTTCCATTCCGTTACTCCATGGGTATTTGTTTGCCCCACCTATGCCTGGCAGATTCCCCATATTTTTGCGGATTTTTTGGATCGCTGCCATTTTTCCGGCAGCAGGCAGGCATACTTTGTGATGACCTGCGGCGGTGAAATACACAACGCCCCGGAGACAAACCGGAAGCTTTGCACCCGACTGGGGCTGGAATATATGAGCACGGCAGAGATCGTTATGCCGGAAAATTACATTGCCCTGTTTTCCACCCCCAACTCGACGGAAGAAGTGAACCACATTCTTACCGCTGCGGTGCCTGCGCTGGAGCAGACCGCTGCTGCCATAGAAAGCGGCGGTCCGGTAACGGAACCGAAACCCACGGTGTTTGGCAAGTTTATGACCTATATCGTCAACCCGATTTTTTACGCCACCTGCGTCCATGACCGGGCGTTTACGGTGGACGACAGCTGCATCGGCTGCGGCAAGTGTGCCACCCTATGCCCCATGAACAACATTGAACTGCAAGGCGGCAAGCCTCGGTGGAACGGCCACTGCACCCACTGTATGGCCTGCATCAGCTATTGCCCCAAGTCAGCCATCGCCTATGGCAAAAAGAGCCGCACCCGCCGGATCTACACCTGCCCGCCCTATCGGCCGGCAGACCGATAATCACAATTTCCAAATCAGCCACCGCAAAACAGCAGAATGAAGAATGCTCTTCTTAAGTTGCTTGCTATGTCTCTCTGCTTTTTCTTTATCCCCTGTCGTTCATGCAGAATATGGCAGAATATGAAAAGACAAATGGCTGATATAAAATTTTCATGAAAAAAACAAATCATTTACAGCAAATAAAAAATCGCCACCCGGGAAGGTGGCGATTTCTCATTTGCAAAGCGCTTTGCACATATTAGGTGTTTCAATCAATCATAATACTTGTCCAGTTCCGCATCGCAGGCAGGGTACTTTTTGATTTGCGGATGGTCGTAAACCTTGCCGCGAGCCACTACCATATATGGCTGCTCCAGGGCACGGAAGTCTGCCAGCGGGTCGCTGTTTGCGATGAGCAAGTCGGCGCACTTGCCCACCTCTACGCTGCCGGTCACATCACCAAGACCCAAAATACGGGCATTATTCAGCGTAGCTGTGTACAGGGCAAAAGCCGAGGTTACCCCTACACTCTTTTCAAAATAATGCAGCTCCCGCCACATATTGTAATGGGTGGTGTACGGACAGCCGGTGTCCGTCCCCAGACCCACAGGCACGCCGTCCGCCAACGCCGCCCTGGCGCCCAGGATCATATTGTTATACACCAAATTGGAATTGTACTGCACCGCCTCGCTAATACCCAGAGTCTCTCTTTGGAACTTGGCCATGGGCAGTGCCGGAGACAGGGTGCACACCAATACCGCGCCGCTTTTATGGAAGGCAGCCAGCTCCGTCTCTGACAAAGTAGAGCCATGCTCAATGGAGTCCACACCGTTGAGTACCGCTGTGCGTACCCCCTCCGGGCTTTGCACATGGGCAGCCACCTTCAGACCATAGCTGTGGGCGCGATCGCAGCAAGCCTTGATCATATCCGCCTGCATCATCAGCCGACCCGGCTCGCCTTTCACCTTGGCGTCCATCACGCCGCCGGTGATCATCAACTTAATCAGATCCACATTTTGGCCGTGAAGCTGATCCACCATGCGCACTGCGTCCTCTACCGTCTCAGCCGGGTGGGTCACGGAGCCTACCATATGGCCGTGGGGCACACCGATGGCATAGTTGGCTGCTAAGATCCGCGGACCGTCCAGCTTGCCCGCATGGATCCGATCCCGCAGCCGGGTGTCCAAATTATCCAGACCGCCCACCACGCGCACCGTGGTCACGCCGGACAGCAGGCCCTGCATGGCATAGGCGTGGCACATGCGCAGCACCAGCGCCCGGGACAAACCGGAGGACAAAGCGATTTTGGTTAGTCGCTTGGTGTTCATGGGCTTGTTCTGGGGCTTGCCCCCCGCAGGCAAGTGCACATGTAGATTGATCAGACCGGGCATCAAATACTTGCCGGTCAGATCCACCACTCGGTCCCCCTTATTGGGTGTGATCTTGCCGATCTGTGCAATTCTGTCATTTTCTATTGCCACATCCGTGCCGGGGCGGGGCGACATCTGCTCCGTACCGTCCAGCAGCGTACAATTTTGAAATATCGTTCGCATAAGGCTCCCCCTCCTTT